>Ga0115011_10000623_pt1 | contig 28000 bp, 26 predicted proteins | sample TroAtlMetagenome_2_FD_88705 | JGI IMG/M metagenome (GOLD analysis project Ga0115011, IMG submission 88705) | Marine eukaryotic phytoplankton communities from Atlantic Ocean - Tropical Atlantic ANT8 Metagenome | ecosystem: Environmental > Aquatic > Marine > Oceanic | place: Tropical Atlantic...
GCATCACGCAGATGGCACGAGCCGCCGGCATCCACTGCATCGTCGCGACACAACGGCCCAGCGTCGATGTCATCACCGGCGTCATCAAGGCCAACATTCCCGCTCGAATCGCGTTTCAGGTCGCCGCCAAGGTGGACTCTCGTACCATTCTCGACGCCATGGGCGCCGATAAGTTGCTAGGCAAAGGCGACATGCTCTTCCTGCCGCCCGGCACCTCAAACCTCAGGCGTGCCCAAGGCTGTCTGGTCACCGACGATGAAATCAATAGCATAGTCGAGATTGTTAACAACCAGGCCAAGCCATGCTACGACAAGGACATGGAACGCCAACTAGAGGCACCAAGTTCAAGCAATGGTGGCAATGGTGGCAGCGGCATTGACGAAGACGAAGATCTTATTCAGCAATGCATAGAGATCATCCGCGTCGAGCAAAAGGCCAGCGTCTCACTCATGCAGCGCCGCCTGCGACTGGGCTACACCCGCGCCGCCCGCATTATGGACGAAATCGAGGATCGCGGCCTTGTTGGCCCAAGCCGTGGCGCCGAGCCCCGCGAAATCCTTTTCGACATCGAAAACTAACGCTCGGCCTGGCATTAGTTTTTATACCAATCCCGCAATCGCACTTCCGAGGCGTCGCCAACCAGTTTCTTGAACTCGGCCGTGTCGCTTCCCCGGTAGTGGTATGGGTACACAATCTTAGGCTTGAACTCCAACACCGCGTCAGCTGCCTGCTCAGGCGTCATCGTGAATGGCAGGTTCATACAGACAAACGCCGCGTCGATGTTCTTCAGCGCACGCATCTCCGGGATGTCCTCCGTGTCGCCGCTCACGTAAACCTGTTTGCCACCGAAAGTCATCACGTAACCGTTGCCTCTTCCCTTGTTGTGAAACCGCAGCCTCGCTGCCGTCAGATTGTACATCGGCACCGCCTTGATCTTCACGCCGAGTTTCTCCACAAACTTGCCGTTACTCAGGGTGGTGATCCGCTTTTTCAACCCCTCCGGCGCGAGCGCGGCCACCGCTTCGGGCGTGATGACGACCGTCTTGTCCTTCACGATCGCCTCGAGGGTGCCCTTGTTGAAATGGTCGCCGTGGATGTCGGTCACCAGCACGAGGTCCGGCACGCCGTAGGGCTTGAACGGCGCCGCACCGCCGACCGGGTCGACGAACACCGTCTTGCCATTCCACTTGAACACAACCGTGCCGTGCCTGACCGGGTGCACCTCCAAGTCGCCCTTGGCCGTATTAATCTTGTCAGCGGCCTGAGCCGTGAGTGCACCGGCCAAAGCCAGCCCAAAAACGAATCGAGTCATTTTTTTTTATTTTGAGAAAGTCCAACTCAATCCTGCCGCTTGACAGTGGCTTGGCGGCGCAGGATCACGATCAGTGCGATGCCAATGGGCAGCAAAAACAGGCTGAGCTGCTGACCTGGCTTCATCCAGCCAAACCACATTCCCTCCGCCGAATAGTCACCCCGGAAAAACTCGACGACGAAGCGGTTGACCGAGTAGCCAACAAGGTAAACAGCGAACACTTGCCCGTCGAACCGCTTGCGCCGGTAAAGCCAGGCCAAGCCGCCGTACAGTGCCACGTTGAGTAGCGCGGAATAAACCTGCGTCGGGTGAACGTGCAACGAGTGGGTCGCATCGCCGGGCACTTGCCCAAGCGCGGCATGCGCATCGTATGCAAGACTGTACGCTGGAAATTGGATGGCCCAAGGCAGATCGCATGCGACCCCGAAACAACAGCCGTACATAAGGCAGCCCAAGCGGCCCAGCGCGTGGCCAAGCGGGATGCTCGGGGCAAAGGCATCGGCGATCTTCCAAAAAGGCTGCTTGCCATGGAAACGGGTGTAAAGAATCACCGCGAGCACCGCGCCGATGAAACCGCCATAAAACACCAGCCCACCGCCCCGAAAATCGAGCACCTGCCAGATCGGTTCGCCGGCATATTGGTCATCCCAGTAAGTAATCACATACATTGCCCGGGCACCAAGCATCCCGGCGATGATAATCCAAACGCCGAGATCGGAGATGACTTTGCCATCGAGTTTGTCGATGATGCACCGGCGGCTGGCGGTCCAAAGTCCGGCCATAAAACCACCAGCGACTAGTATACCGTACCAGTATATTGCGAAGCTGTCGATCTTGAAGGCAATGGGATCCATTTCGCTACTCAGCGAATGGTGTTAGTGACCACGGTTTGACCGGGCGTGGTCTCATCAACCAAACCGGGGGGCAGCGGGGGCGCAGCCTCTTTCCCGAAACCGGGTGGCAACGGCGGCATCTGCGTCACGAGTGTCCGCCACTTCTTGCGATCTGCCTCGTTCATGTCATTCCACCGCTCGTTGTTAAGGAAAAAACCGGCACGCTCACTCTGCGACATGTTGGCCAACTTCTCAAACGACCGGATGACCAACTCGCGCTGGGCACGGGATAAGGACTTGAACTGCCCAAGACTGGCCTCCATTCGCGCCCGCTCCCGACTCGACAGGTGGCTCAGGGTGCGCTCCTGCTCGGCAACTGGCATGTCGAAAAAATGGTGAAACTGGCGGGTCATCCGGCGGCGATCCGGTTTCGGTTTTTCACGCCAGGTCTTGATCCGCCCCTCGAGGCCCTCACGCAGACGTGTCGACATTTTTTCCATGTGATTCGTCAGCGCAACGCGCGACTGGTAGCCTCTGCCAAAGCTGGAGAGATAGCGGAAAAACGACTCGTTCTTGAGCAAGTCGGCGCGGACGTTGGCGTCGAGTTGATCCCAGCCAGTCAACCGCCTCTTGATATCGGTGCGGAACCGCTCCGGCACAGAGGCCAGACGCTTAGCCCGATCGGTCTTCTCCGTTTTCATGATGGGCATCAGGTGCCAGCGGAAATCCAACGCGTCTAGTTTGCGATCACGCTCGGCCTCAGGCATGGCGGCGTATTCGAGGATCTTGGCATGCACAAGTTTGCGATGGCGCTCGGAGGAAATTTTGAGTTTGCCCACCGCCACCCCGCGCTCGGCTTCGGGTAGCGAGACAATTTTTTTGAAGGCCGCAAACGGCGAGCTAGCAGCTATTACACCAACGGTCGCTCCCATTGCCAATATCGGCAGCAGTAGCAAGCGGGTAACTGTGACTCGCAATTTCATGAAGTTACTTGAGGGCGGCCCAAAGTTCCTCGTCGATCACGTCGGCCTGTGCGACCGCCTCGATGGCCTCGATATCAGCCAAAAAAACAGGAGTGAACTCGGCGATCGACACGATGGCCGCAGCCATCTCGGCTCGGGACTGGTTAAGATGCGATTGGTAGCCAACACCACCGATCACCATGGCGAGCGTTGCAGCGGCCGCGATTTGAACGGGACGAAACTGCGGTGCTAGGAGCCTCTGCCACCACGCTTGGCCAAGCACTGGTTGGGCCGCCTCGACGCTACAGACTTCGTCCAGCACGCGGGCAGTAAAATTGGTCGCGACTGGCGTGTCAGGCAGTGCGGCTAACAGGTGATCGAGCACTTCCCACTCTGCCTGATCGGTGGAGTTCTCAGCCAGCCAGTTCTCCAAACTGGCCAACTCAGCATCAGTCAAATCACGCTCAAGTGCGGTTTTCAACAAGTTATCAAACTCGGATTGGTTCATTGTCTCCTTTACTCTAAAACCAAGGCTGTAAAAAAGTTTTGCCGTGAGGTCATTTTTTTTGCCATTCGCCTGATTTTAAATAAGGTTTCAGGCGGTTTTTGAGCACCGCACGTCCCCGAAAAATGATCGATTTCACAGCCGTCAGCGAGATCCCGCCCAGCACCTCGGCGATTTCCTCATAGCTGACTCCTCCCTCGCGGCAGAGTAGAAGGGCTGTGCGCTGTTTTTCCGGTAGATCCATCAACGCCTCCTCAACCTTCGAGCGCAGCTCGCCGCTCAGGGCGGCGTCGGTCGGGATCGAGCTGGAGGCATCCTCCACCACGCGTAATGGCTGCGACTCGCTGTCAGGGCGCGGCTCATCGAGTGAGTCAGCCGGATGTCGGGTGCGTCGACGGATTTCGTTCAGGCCAAGGTTGCGGGCAATCGTGAAAAGCCAGGTAGTAAACTTGCTTGCAGGCTCGTACCGTTCGCGAGTTTTCCAGACTTGAACGAAGACGTTTTGGGCGATGTCCTCCGCCTCGTCGATGTCATTGATCAGCCGGTAAACCAGGTTCATCACCGGCTGCTTGAACTTCTCCACCAACGTCTCGTAGGCCGACAAGTCTCCCTCCTTCACCCTCAACATCAGGGCCACATCGGGATCGTTCCTGTCAACCATGCCTCAAAAATCTAAATTACGCTTGCCCAAGCGGCAAGGTTACGGTGGGTTAAAGTGTGCCCTAGCCATGCGGAATTGTTTCGGCGGCCCAGCGCAGCTAGACTCCCAAAGCGTGCCGGATAACACCACAGACCCAGCCGGTGTCACAGAGTTGATAGCCATCCCCAATGACAGCTCCCTCATCAAGGAGCTGCCAAGGCTTAAGCGTTTCCTCAAGATGGAGTCGGCCCGCCTGCAGGGGTGGCACCGCGACGGCGGTGACGGTCGCGAGGTCTGCCTTGGTCGGTCGTGGATGCTCGACACGCTGCTGCGCGAGCTTTTCGACTGGACGCTGGCAACCTTCGAGCAGCCCGGCAATGCGCGGAAACTACAAGTCGCCCTCATCGCCATCGGCGGCTACGGTCGCGCGGAGCTCAACCCTCACAGTGACGTCGATATCATGCTGCTGCACAGCGGCTCGATGCCAAGCGTTAACCGCATTTTCAGTCATCCGCTCCTCGAGAAACTCACCAGCGCCGGCGGCTTGATCTACACGCTGTACGACCTCGGCTTGAAGGTCGGCCACTCGGTGCGCAACATCCAGGATGCGGTCAACGTTGCCAATGACGACATGCAGACCAAGACGTCGCTGATCGAGTCGCGCCTCATCACTGGCGATGCCGGGTTGTTCGAGGAGTTCCGGCAGCAACTCGAGGCCAGATGCATCCGCAACCACGTCGACAACTATCTGCAAATGCGGATCGGCGACCAGGACGCGCGACGCGTGAAATTCGGCAACTCCGCCCTGCTACAGGAGCCGAACATCAAAAACGGCTGCGGCGGACTTCGCGATTACCAGAATCTGCTATGGATGACGTACTTCAAGTACGGCGCCCACACCCTTGAGCAGCTCGAGGCTCAGGGGATGGTCCGCCCAAGAAATCGCAGGCAACTCGAGGTTGGCTACGGCTTCCTGCTGCGCACCCGCAACGAGCTTCACCTCCAGACCAAGCGACTGACAGACAATATCCCCAAAGCGCTCCAACCGAAAATCGCCTGGCAGCTTGGCTACAAAGACCGCTCCCCGGCACGCCGGTTAGAGACGTTTATGCGCGACCTTTATATACACATGCGAGGGATCCACCTCATCACCCGCATGGTCGAGCGTCGACTGGCTCTCCGCCCCAAACCGGCTCGCCGACTGCCCTCGCTTCGCTCGATTTTCGGGGGGGGTAAAAAAACGGAAACCCTTGACGGCTTCAACATCATCGACGGCGAGCTGGTACCGATCTCACATCGTATTTTCAGGGATCAGCCGAGACGACTCATGCGCGTGTTCCTGCACGCCCAGCAGCGAGGCCTCGAATTTCACCCCGACCTCACGCAGTTGCTGCGAGATAACGTCTCGCTGGTGGACGACGACTTCGTCCACGACACGGAAAACCACGAGACGTTTCTCGAAATTCTCAACCAGCGCGGCAACGTTGCCCCCGCCCTACGTGCCATGCACGAGGTCGATCTGCTGGGTCGCTATATTCCGGAGTTCGGCCGGATGACCTGCCTCGTGCAGCACGAGTTTTTTCACGCCTATGCGGCGGACGAACACACGCTTGTTTGCCTCGAGAAACTCGATCAGGTCTGGGACGCAGCCCAGCCGCCGTTCGTCCACTACACTCACATCCTGCAGGACATCGACCTGCCGCACCTGCTGTACCTCGCTCTGTTTTTGCACGACGCCGGCAAGGGCATGGAGAGCGGCGACCACGTGAAGGACGGCACAGTCGTCTGCCAAAAAGTCGGCGAGCGGCTTGGCCTCACGCCTCGCCGCCTGGCCAGACTGAAGTTCCTCGTCGAGCATCATCTGCTCATGGCGGAGGTGTCGCAGCGGCGCGACATCGATTCACCCACCGTGATCCGCCAATTCGCCGAGACGGTGCAGGATGAGGAAAATCTAGCCATGCTCACACTGCTGACATTCGCCGACTCGCTCGGTACCAGCAACAACCTCTGGAACGATTTCAAAAACACGCTGCTTCAAACCCTCTACCACCTCACCGGCCGGCGACTCGCCAGCGGCAAGGATTACGAGGAAGCGGAGCAGCAGCGCCTTGCCAAGCTCATGCAGGAGGCGCGAGAACAGTTGCCGCTGAAAATTTCCGCCGAAGAACTCGAGGCCCACTTCGAGTACCTCACACCGCGTTATTTTCGCACCCACTCGCTCGAGCATATCAACATCGACCTCACACAGGTGAACCGCTTCCTCAAGCGCGTCGTCAACGGCTCCGGCTCCAGATTGCTGGAGCCGGTCATCGCCTGGCACAATCAACCTGCGCGCGCCCACACCTCGGTAAAAATCTGCACATGGGATCGCCCTGGGCTGTTCACCACCATCTCCGGGGCCTTGGCCGCGTCGGGGCTGAACATCCTGAGCGCACGCGTCTTCTCGCGGGGCGACGGTATCATTCTCGACACGTTCCTCGTCGTGGACGCGCGCACTGGCGGCTTGGCAAAGCGGCGCGAGCGCGACACGTTCAAAAAACAGCTCACCCAGGCGCTGCTGCCAGGCGAGTCGCCGGAATTCCAGACACAGATCGGCACCTTGTCCAAGCGCGCCACACCAGCGGAATGGGAGTGGCCAACGCGCATCCGTATCGACACCGAGGCCGCCGAGTCGCGCACCATCATCGAAGTCGAGTCAGCGGATCGGCTGGGCCTGCTGCACCGCATCTCAAAGGTCTTGACACGGCACGGACTCAGCATCCACGTCGCGCGTATCAGCACCGAGAAAGGCGCGGCAATCGACACCTTCTACGTCCGGACAGCCCTCGGAAAAAAACCAACCGACGAAGCACTGCTCCTGCAAATCCAGTCCGACCTCAAGACGGAATTAAATGAACAGAAAAGGGACATGTATTAACACAGATAGCCAGAATTGAGTTCAACCATGAAATCCGTATACGAATTTTTAAACTGAAAAATTAAAACTCCCTAAATGATATAATCGAGCGGATTCTCCAGTGGCCCCTGCAAGTCGCGCACGCGTTCGCACAAATGCGCCACACTCACTCCCTCCAGCACGCCGACGATCGCATCACGCACCTCCTGCATCACGCTGCGGATCGCGCACGCGCCCTCGTCGGGACAAGAACAGCGCTGGTAATAATTCACACTCACACACCCCACCGGTGCCAGTGGTCCCTCCAAGTGACGAATAATATCGGCCAGCGAAATCTCGTTCGGCCCGCGCTGCAGCCGATAGCCTCCCGCTACCCCGCGCTTGCTCAACACAAATCCGGCCGACTTCAGATCATTGAGAATCTGCTCCAAAAACCGGCGCGGAATATTCTGCTGCTGCGCGATGTCCCTGATCCGCACCACACCTGAACCGTGGTTCATCCCCAGAACCAAAACCGCCCGTAAAGCATACTCACCCCGTTGCGACAATTTCATGCCAGGCAGAAAGTAGAATCCCGACCTTTTTAGTCAAGTATCGTTTGATGAACAGAGGAAGAGTATACGAATTAGCACAGATTTGCTGATCCGTGAAATCTGTGTCTAATTTAAAAATCAGGAACTCACTTTGCTATCTCGATAAGCTCGATCTCGTAGCCCTCGGGAGCGTCGATGAAGGCAAAGCCGCCGCCGGCTTCCCTCATCGTAGGGCCATCGGAGTACTCGAAGCCTAGCTTGGCGAGATGCAGGCCGAATTCCTCAAGACTGTCGACCTCGAAGGCCAGATGCGTGAGGTCTTCCTGCACCACCACTTGGCCGCTGTTGGGGAAATGGCAGATCTCGACGGTCTCCTCGCTCTCGGGTGCCTTGAGGAAGGCCAGTTCGGAGCCGCGCGGCGACTTGTGGCGACGCACCTCCTCCAGACCAAGGACGTTCTTGTAAAACTCGACGGTTTTCTCGAGGTCGTTCACGCGGTAGCGGGTGTGCAACAGTTTCTTTGCCAATGCCATAACGTTGGATATCATACCAAGCCGGGCGCGCCTAGCCAAGCACAGGCCAGCTTGTCACCGCACCCGCCCAAGGCTACATTGCCCTTTATGAAACGCCCGCTGTTTTTCCTAGGACTCGCCGCCGTCTTCGTCGCGCTTGGCCAGTTCTCTCCCGCGCTTGGCCAGACCAAGGGTGTCCGCGTCGATCCCGAGAACCCGCGATACACATACCGCACACAGCACAGCCGGGACGGCATTGGCAAATTCTATATGGGCCGCGAGATCGCTCACGTTATGGGGCACCTCGGTTCGGGGTGGCTCGAACGACCATCGCGCGAACTGGAGGAGAGACCGCAAATACTCATCAAGTCGCTCAAACTTAAGAAGGGTGACAACGTGGCTGACATCGGAGTCGGCACAGGGTACTTCGCGCGGCGCATCGCGCGCGTCATCGGGTCGAAGGGCACAGTGTACGGGGTGGACATCCAGCCGGAGATGCTCGAGTTGCTGGCAAAGAATCTCGGTAAGATCGGTATCAAGAATGTGAAGGGCGTGCTCGGTACGATCAAAAACCCAAACCTGCCCGCCAACAGCATCGACCTCGCGCTGATGGTCGATGTGTACCACGAGTTTTCGCACCCGCACGAGATGCTGCAGAACCTCTGCCTCGCACTGAAGACGGGAGGGCGGATCGCGTTCGTCGAGTATAGGATGGAGGATCCCAACGTGCCGATCAAACTGCTGCACAAGATGTCGCAACTGCAGGTGATGACAGAGGTCACGCCGCACCCACTCGAATGGGTGGAGACAATCTCCGTGCTCCCACGCCAACACGTCATCGTATTCCAAAAAACCGTAACAACACCAGCATCGAAATAGACGGTTTAATTAAACGCAGAGGGCCACAGAAAAAAATTACGTTTGCAAGCTCGACCGTCTGTTGTGCATGCCAGAGCGTTTTGGAGTACGGTTCTCTGCACCACTTTCGGTGACGTTTTGAAATCCCATTCCATAGCGGCGCGCAGCGATGCAATCCAAGAAACTGCCTCGATGTTCTAAGCCCTAAAATAATCTGCTAGTCCAAGTAGTACTCACACGTTGCGGACGACTGAGACAGTCGTCCATACCTTCATCTCTACGGTTCTCCGCGTCTCTGCATCCTCTGCGTTTAGATCAGGCGATGCTCTGTTTTCATCGCTTCCGATTGGCCAAGCTTTGCCAATAACGCGGAAACCGTTTGTTGCTGACCGGGCAGAATCAAGCCAGGTGCAATCTCGACGAGTGGGGCTAAGACGAAGGCGCGTTCGTGGGCACGCGGATGCGGCAAAACCAATGTCGGCGTGGTCCGTGTCTCAGTTCCGAAAGCGATCAGGTCGAGATCAATGGCGCGTGGCGCATTGGCCAATGCGGAGCGAGTACGACCCAACCGTGCCTCGAGTGCCAGCAATGCGTCGAGCAGCGTCTCTGGCGTGGTACCGGGTCTTGGCTGCAGGCCAAGCGCAGCGTTGAGAAACGGCGGCGAACCGAGCGGGCAATCAACCGGCGCGGTCCGCCAAAGCGATGATCCAAACAGCTTGGTGGACGGCCATCCGGCGATTGAGTCGGCTGCCTCTCGCAATGTCCTGGCGGCGGCGCCGAGATTGGCCCCCAGTGCTACATAGGCCATTAGAGGTTCGTCATTCACGCGCTTGGTTTTGCCGTGCCCCAACCTCCAGCGCAATCTGAATCCGACACGGGCGTTGACACTTGGCCCTGACCGCATAGCGTCTTGCGCCGTGAGTGTGCGGGTAAAAATTTGTGGAATCACATCGATCGAAGATGCGCGCGAGGCGGGCGCAGCAGGCGCGGACGCGCTGGGCTTCATGTTTTATGAGCCGAGCCCGCGCTGCATCACGCCGGTGCAGGCGGCGGCGATTATTGCCGAACTCCCGACGCACATTGCTAAGGTTGGCGTGTTCGTCGATGCCGACGAGGCTACGGTGCGCGCCACCGCTGCCACGGCCGGGCTGGACACGCTTCAATTCCACGGCAACGAGTCACCAGGGTATTGTGCGCGATTCGAACTACGGACGATCAAGGCATTCCGCGTGAAGGACAGCGAGTCGCTTGCCCAACTGCCGAATTACGAGACCGACGCGTGGTTGCTGGACAGTTACATGAAGGGAGTGCCGGGCGGCACCGGAGAACGGTTCAACTGGGACCTGGCCGTGGAGGCCAACCGGCTGGGCCGCCCGATGCTGCTCGCTGGTGGGTTGACGCCGGAGAACGCTGATAAAGCAGTTGGCCAGGTTGCGCCATTCGGGCTCGACGTGTCCAGTGGCGTTGAGGCGGCTCCCGGCCGGAAGGATGCCGCGAAGGTCGCCGCATTCATCGCCAATGCCAAGTGCGGTTCTACAGGCATTGGACTCTGGGCCGGGTGTTGAGTTTTTGAGGTGATTCGGTAACTTTGCAGCCTCCCGGCACGTAATGCATTCCGCCTTGTTTACAGCACAACCTTTTCACTGAACATGAACATGACTTTCTTCAAGTGTCCGACCGTCGGCTTGGCTGCATTCGTGTTTGCATCCACCGGCTTGGCTGCGAGCAAAAAACTGACGCTCGACGAACTGTTTCCTGCCGACCGCGTGCTCGACGTGCAAATCACCGTTGCCGAAAAGGACTGGAACAAGATACGCCATCAGTCGCGCAACTTCGTCTCCGCGCTGCATGAGAGCCGGAAAGTAAAGCCGATCGACGGCCCTTACGAATACGTGAATGCCGACATGACGATTGACGGCGTGAAGTTTGAAAAGGTCGGCCTGCGCAAGAAGGGGTTCATCGGCTCGCAGAGCACCAGTCGGCCGTCGCTGAAGATCAAACTCAACCACATTGACAAGGGACAGGCCATCGGCGGGCTGACCAAGCTGACGATGAACAACAACAAGCAGGACAGCTCCATCGTGAGCCAGTACATGGGGTATGCCTTTTTCGCCCAAGCCGGGTCGCCGGCGCCCCGCTGTGCCTTTGCCAAAGTGACAGTCAACGGCAAAAATATCGGCATATACTCGCACGTGGAGTCCATACGCAAGCCGCTGCTGGCGCGCGGGTTTGGCAACGATGCCGGCACGCTTTACGAGGGTACAGTAGCGGATTTTTACGAGGACTGGGAGGGCAGCCTCGAGTACAAACGCGGCGACGACAAACTGGGCCGCGAAAAAATCCGGCAACTGATCCAACTGCTCGAGAGCCAGGAAGTGAGCGAGGAAGCCATCGGCAGGTTCGTCGATCTCGATTCGTTTTACCGGTTCTGGGCCATCGAGGGGCTGCTTGGTTTTTGGGACGGCTACTCCGGAAACGCGAACAATTTTTTCATTTATCTCAACCCGAAGACGGATCGGTTCCACTTCATACCGTGGGGAGCGGACGCGCTGTTCCGCAAGCGTAGTATGCTCAACTTCGATTTCCGCGCTCCAGTCTCGGTCAAGACCAAGGGCCGGGTCGCCTATCGCCTTTACCAACTGCCGGAAAGCCGTGAACGCTATCGCAAGACACTGCACGACTTGCTCAAGGAACATTGGGGCGAGGACAAATTGCTAGCCGAGTGTGACCGGATCGAGGCCCTGATCAAGCCACACCTAAACCGTGAGCAGTATCGCTTCACCAAATCGCTGAATGGCACCCGGGATTTCATCAAGGCACGACGCGGGGATTTGATGAAGGAAACCGCGGATAGCATGCCGGCGTGGCGCAAGGAACCCAAGGCGCCGCCGGTCATCGCCGCCATCGGCAAAATCAAGGCCAGGTTCTCCGCCCTTTGGATGGAGGATTCCCCGCGCGAACGCACCAATATCGGTAAGGTAGAAATCAGCCTGACCATGGATGGCATGAAGGTTGCGCTGAAGGACGCCGGCGTGCATGCGGCTTGGACAGGCGGCTTCGGCCGGAGTAGCAAGCCGTCGGTACGTATCGTGGCGAGACGCGCCGACAACGACAAACAGGTGTCCTTCGATCTAGGAATGGAGGAGGACTCCTTTCGTGCCGGAGACGACATTCAATCCAGCGGCGTGCTGAAAGAGGGTCGCAGCTTTTCGTTTGGCCCGCTTGGCATGCAATTTATCGGCGGCAAGACCAGACTCAGAGCCGCTGGCATGCGGGAAGGTGACAAGGTTGAAGGTGAGTTCGAGGGTGAAGTAATGAAACTCATCGGGATGGGCCGCTGAAACGACCGACCGCCGTCGTTTGAAAAACTGCCGGGATTGAGCGGATGCGATTCTCTTTATTCCGCTTGGCCAAGCGCGTTTAGTTGTCCTCCAAAATCTTGCGGACAATTTCCTCGCCAATCGCCAACGACGCAGTCGCAGCTGGGCTGGGGGCGTTGAGCAGATGCAGCGCTGCCGGTCGCTGAATTAGGCAAAAATCCTGTATTAATTCGCCCTCCCGCGCCATCGCCTGTGCGCGCACACCCGCACCGCCAGGATCAATATCGGTTACACGAATGCTTGGCACGAGCTTTTGAAGCGCCGTGCAGAAGCGACGTTTGCTGAACGACTGCCACAACTCAAGCGCGGTCATCCTCGGGTATTTCGCGACGAAACGCCATAGGCCGGAATAACTCACCGCATCCCAGAGGTCGCGCATGTTGACGTCTGTCTTGCGATAACCCTCGCGCGCAAAGGCGAGTACCGCGTTCGGTCCGGCTTCGGTGCCACCGTGGATCAATCGAGTGAAATGCACACCCAAAAATGGGAACTGCGGATCTGGCACGGGATAAATTAAGTGGCGCACTAACCCTTCGCTGCCCTCAACCAGTTTATAATACTCGCCACGGAACGGAACGATTCGCGTCTCGCGCTTCTCACCGGCCAGCTCGGCGACACGGTCGCAATGCAGCCCGGCGCAGTTCACGAGATACCTACCGGCAAAATCGCCCTTGGATGTCGCCCCGACCCACTCGCCACCGCGCTGCTCGAGCCGCGTGACTCGCGCGCCGGTCTGCACGTCACCGCCATTGGCCATGATGCGTCGCTTGAGTTCGCGGCAAACTGCCGGATAGTCGACGATTCCCTCCTGCGGCACACGCAGCGCAGCGATGCCACCGACGTTCGGCTCGCGCTCGAGCATTGCCTCGCGCCCAAGAAACTCGATGCCTTCAAGTCCGTTTTGCAGGCCGCGCTCCTCGAGTTTGTGCAGTCGCTCCAGCTCGGCGTCGTTGCACGCCACGACCAGTTTACCGCAGATCTCATGTGCAATGTTGGCCTCGCGGCAAAACTCGACCATCTGCCGGATGCCCCGCACTGCTAGGACGGCCTTGGTCGAACCCGGCTTGTAATAGAGGCCGCAATGCAGCACGCCGCTGTTGTGGCCACTTTGGTGGCTGCCAACTTCCGGTTCCTTTTCCAGTAGGCAAACGCGACTCCCCGGCTGCATGGTTTGCAAACGCCAAGCCGTCGCGAGGCCAACTACGCCTCCGCCGATGACAAGGTAGTCCGTTTTCATCCGTGCACCCAACCGCGGTCAACGAGTATCTCCTGCCCTGTCACCGCGCGGCTGGCATCGCTCGCGAGGAATAACGCTACGTCGGCGACTTCATCTGGTTGATTGAGATCCGGGATGCATTGTTCCCTACGAATCTGACGCTTGACCGCTGGGGTGACATGATCGCTGAGTTGCCGGTCCGTCATAATCCATCCCGGCGAAATGGTGTTCACTCGAATCCGCCGAGGTCCCAGCTCACGGGCCAGTGATCGCGTCAAACCTATCGCCGCGGCCTTGGTCGCGACATAGGCGCTCATGTTCACAGGCGCCGTATAAAAGGTGATCGACGAAAAGTTGACGATCGATGCCCCCTTGGCCAAGTGCGACGACGCCTCGCGGCAGACTAGAAAATAGGCCCGAATATTGCCGACAATGAGATCATCCCATACCTTCGCAGTGACGTCCTCAAGGGCGATGCGAGGGTCGCGAGCGGCGTTGTTGATGAGCACGTGAATGTCGCCATGCCGCTTGGTCAAACGTGCCACCCAGCGCTTGATGCCAGCCTCACGACAGAGGTTAACCTTGGAGAATTCAGCTCGGTTGCCCAAGCGCTTGGCCAGGAGCATACCGGCCCTGTCATCCAAGTCACAGAAACAAACCACGGCTCCTTGGGCATGAAACGCCTCGACCATCGCCTGGCCAATGCCATTAGCGCCACCGGTTATCACCACCAAGCGACCGGCGAGTTCGTCGTACGTTGCCATCGCAAAAAACTAAAGTGCCGGGGCGACGGAGGCCTTCATTTTACCGAGCCCAATCCTAGCGGCCTCGAGCGCGTTCATCGCCCAGTATTCGCGATTGAACAACTCGAGTGACAGCACAGGCGTTGCGCCGACCTGCAGAAATCCCCTAGTGATGTCGACGATCGGCGCAATGCCGTCGCCGGGGAACACCCGGTGCTGATCGCCGATTTTGTCCAGCGACGGGTCGGCCGGATAATCGTTCCAATGAAAATGCTGCAACGCCTGCGGGCCGAGCATCTTCAGCCCTGCGAAATCGGAGCCGCCTTTATACGTGTGATAAACATCGCCCAAAAAACAGGCGCTCGAATGGCCAGCCTCGATCGCGATGTAAATGGCCGTGCTCACGCGGCCAATGGATGGGTTGCCGCCCCACATCTCGATCTGCGGCACGACACCGATCTCATCGCCAATCTCAAGCAGCTTTCGATACCTCTTGGCCGCCGCCATCGGGTCGACCGCGCCACGGGCACCAGCCGGTGGCGCGGCGATGCGCTTGGCCCCAAGTTGGGCGAGCAGATCCATGTCACGCCGGGCATCCTCAAATCCCTTGGCTCGTTGGGCGTCATCATCGACAATCCAACGCGCAAAGCCAATCGCACTTTCAACGGTCAGCCCGTGATCCTCGATGCGCTTGCGCAAATCCTTCAGCGAGCCGCCGTTGTTCTTGTAGTCATTGAGCTTGCCCAACCACGGCTCAATGGCGTCGTAGCCCGCCTTGCCAGCGACATCGACCTCCTCGGTGACGGACAATTCCTGCCCGCGGATCGTACTCATGTTCAGGCAATAACGGAACGGGTCGCCTCCTTTTTCCTGCTTGGTCTGCGCCGTGACGCTGCCAGCCAACAGGCCAGCGCTGGCAACGCCGGTCGTCTTCAATAAATCGCGTCGGCTCATGGGGGTTTGGGGTGTATTGGGCATGTTTAATTCGTGTGTGGTTCGTCAATTTTTCCGGCGGATTGTTGGAGCGTATCGGAGTCGCAGGCGAGTTTATTTTTGTACCAAGTGCGGTGCCTTGTCATCGCCGTTGGTGAGTCGGTTCAGCGTGTAGCAAACTAGTGCATTCACAAGCGGCGAACCATCGGAGGCGGCGATTTTGTTCAGGTCGAGTTGATAGACGTAGCCCGGGGTCAGTTTATCCAAATAGATCATCATCGTTCTGTCGCCCCTCCGGAGTTTAAAGCCTGCAATCTGCACCTCTTCCGTTCCGAGTTGCGGTGAGCCGTAGCCCTGCCGGTACCCGTAGTAATAGCGAGTGAACTTAAAATGATCGTGATGGCCTGCGCCCTTGGCCAAAGGCTTGGTAAATGTCAGCTTGAAGCCGTTGCGAAGTAGCTTCATCGACTCGACTTCCATCGGCGTTTTTCCATTCCACTTGATTCGCTGCACACCTTCGCCGCCGACCCACGAGAGGTGTGTTTGGCCAACCCACATGCTGCCGTCTTTGCCAAAAGCAAACCGGTGGTTACCTTTACCCAAGCCTGCGCCGTCGTAAAATGGCACGCATGCGCCCTGCCACTCGCCGGCGACCTTGTCCAACATAACGCGTACGATCCGCGCCCGGTTCATTTCGCCGACGAACAGTTGAGCGGCAAATGGGCCAAACTTGCCGCCGGAAGAATCGGGGATCGGCTGGGTCGGGCTGTTAGCCATTAACCCATGAGGGAAAAGCACCGTTGCGCGGGTACGTTTGGCTTCAAATTCGGCTGAAGCAACCTTCAGTGGGTTACGCCCCTTCTTCCATTTATTCGTCCATGCCAAACTCGCCGGGTGTCCGTAAAATTTCCCGCTCTGCACGTGAAACAGTTTACTCGTCCCCAACCAGTCGCCCTGGTTGTCACTCACAAACAAGCGCCCATCGAGGTCGAAGCCCACTCCGTTAGGCGAACGGAAACCGGGCGCAAACGGCGTCATTTTGCCATCCGGAGTGATCTTCAAAACCCAGCCGCGATACGGCGTGGCCGCGTACATTCGGCCGGACGACCTCCCGTAGCTCTTGGCCTTGAAGCCTTCGCGCGACAGTCCGTAGTGGCGAAACTCCCCACGCAACTCCGGCCGGATACTGGCTCCACTCGAGGCCAGATTCAGGCCGACGAACAAGTTGCCGCGGGCATCACGCGCAGGCCCAAAGGCGAACTCGTGGTAGTTGCCTGTCATACCAAAATCGTCGCACACCGTTTTGTACTGATCTGCCTCGCCATCGCCGTCGGTGTCAGTGATGCGCGTCAACTCCGGCCGTTGCATAACGACGACCTCGCGGTCGTTTATCGCCACGATACCAAGCGGCTCCTGCAGTCCATCAGCGAATAACCTCCATTCGCCCTTGCCGGGATCGTACGTGTACACCTCCCCTCGGTGAAAACAGGCAACCAAGCGCCCGTTGGGCATGAAGTCCAACCCGCCGACTTGCGGATCGAGCCCCTTTGGGGTGGCAATATTTTCCAGCGAGTAGTAGTCGCCAATGCCCGCCGCACGCATGGAAACAGCCACAACCAAACCAGTAATTATCAGTATTCGTCCTATAACTCTCATCCTGACTTACTTGATCAACCCGATGAAAACGGTAAACGCCCTAGCCTCTTCTGCGGACAACGACAGCAGGCCATTCTCGAGTTTGCCCGCGCTGTGCTCAAAAGTAACCTGGCTCGTTGGGCCAACCGGAAGCGAGACCGCCTGCGTGTTGTTTGGGATTCGAAATGAACGTTGAATCCCAACGATCGAATGAAGTGGAGTGATCAATTCATACACTTCCGTATCGTTAACGCGGAAATGGAACTCCGGCTGGCCATCGACTTTTTTGTAGCCCAAAAACTCCGGCTCGGCATCAGCGCCACCCACCCGGATCGTGCCCGGCATATCTGACTCCCAATACTTCGTGCCCAAGACCCCGGCCAGGCCGTTGCCGTTGCCGCGCCAAACTGGCGACGGATCGACAAACCCCCCGTACCACGCGTATCGCAACCGACACTGCCCAGCGTCCCAGCAGTAATTCTGCCCATGTTTGAGCCCCACAGCGATCGCTGCCGGGGAAGCGTCCGGCATGAAAATACGATACATCAGCGGACGTTTATGCCCCCAGGCATGAAACTGTTTTTGAGCCGCTTTTCCCTGACGGGCCAGTTCAGGTATGTGTTGATCCACTGCCAATTCCGGCATCGAGACACCGACATACAACGCACCGTACATCAGGAAGCCGTGCCCGGGGTACGTGCAGACATACGGATAAATTCCAGGTTCCACCGGCGCGGTGAACTGCAGCACATGCTGCTCTCCCGGCGGCAGCACCGGCGTCGACCACAAAACCGCAGCATGATCGGGCACCCAGTTTTTCGCCTCACCATCAACGCCCAGAGCGAGCGCGGCGGTGGCCACAGCTTGCCGCTGACCGGGCTTTGTGAAGACGAGGTTGTGCGCCATGTCGTCGTCGTTGATGAGTTTCATTAGGATTGCCTGGCCCGGCTTGGCAGCAAATCGGACGACGTCGTAGCGCAACCCGGCCCGCGCGGTGATGTCCACCTCAATAGGATCTTCGTTGAGCTCTTGGCCAAGCGCCGGAGCAATCACCAATCCAAACAATCCAAGCTGAACAAACAGTCCGATAACAAATCTTATTTTTAAAACAGGAACCCCCATTGATCGCGAAAGAAGATAGCCAAGCACCGCCACTTGTCGATGATGTTCGCAACCGTAACTCAGTCCAAATCTAACAGAGGCAGATTACCATCAGCACCAAACTTCATTGGCTCCGCTTGTCCAAGCGGCTCCAACGCAGGATGAGCCGCCACTTTGGCGGCCAATGCCGCCGAAACCCCGAGCGTGCCAAGCGAGAGCGTGTCGCGGATACGCACCGCCCGCGCCTTGGCCGGATCGGTATCTGGCAGCGATGCCAACATAGCGTTAATCGCCTCGGCATCGGTCTCAAAATCCATCGGTAACTTGGCACACTGGACAGCACGAGATGTGAGCACATTGGTACGCAGTGCGGCGGCGTCCACACCGGCAACCAACCGCTTGGTAGTCGCCTCAGCCATGCCGATGCCGATGGCGTTGCCGTGTGTCTCCGGCGTCAGGCCCCGCACGAAAATCCGCCAGATGAACGGCTTGCCCAACGCGTCTCCCGGCATGAGATTATAGCCGTGCACGCCACGACCAATCGTGTTGGTGTCCATGCCTGTGCCGCTGATATTTTTGCCGATTTGATCGACGATCAGCAGGTCGATTTCGTCGAACGGTAGCGCCGGTATCATCGTCGCCGCCTCGGCGCAAAGCTCCGGCTCTCGCCGAGGAATCTTGTCAGCCGCAAGCACCTCGACACGAGCCGTGTCGTGCATCGCATTCTCGACAATGGCCACACCGCCGAGGATTGGGGCCCGAGCAAAAACCACCTTGGCCAAGCGAATCAACGCCGCCTCGTAGCCGAGTGTGAGCGCGGCCGCATGGTACCTGGAGGCTCCGGCGTGTTTGCCTAGTCCGACGACGAGCATCTTCGTGAGCCCGCTGCCAATCGGCCCGGCAAAGTCGGTGTGTGGCTTGACGCGGTTAATCACGATGACCCCGTCCGCCGCCAACGCCTCGCAGCTCCACGGCACGTCCTGTCCTCCCTCCACTTGGCCAAGCGACTCGACCTCCATTGAGGCACGAACCGGCACGCCCATCGACACCTCGGTGACGCCGTAGTCGGCAAGCAACCCCAACTGCCCTTCCGGCGTCGCGCCGCCGTGGCTGCCCATCGCCGGGAGAATGAATGGCTCTGCGCCGGCACTTTTCAACTCACCGATCACGGCGGCGACAACATTGGCCAAGTTTGAAATACCGCGACTACCGACACCCACGGCGACACGCATTCCTGGCTTCAATTGACCGCGAATCGCCCCAAAGCCACCGGCAACCAAGGCGGCGACATCGACCGGCGGTGGCACATCGAACCGCTGCCGCACACGGAACATTTGTGGAAATTGATCAGTCATAGGATTGGGCCATCCAACGGAATTGCTTCGCCAAGCGCGAGCTTTTTCTTGCCCCAACCGCTTGGCCAAGCGAAGCTTCGCTCCACCGTTTATCCCTGAAAAATCATGAAAAAGAACCACATCGATCGCAGGAATTTTCTCACCACCGCAGCCGTTGCTGGAGCTGGCTTGGCCACCGCAGCCGCTCGGGATTGGACTGGCAAAAACCCGACGCGCTATCCCGATCCCGACCTCATTTCGCTCGACCCGCGCTTCGACAAATACAAAATCGGCAACACGCCGGTTCAACGGCTCTACACCAGCCCGAATGCCCTCTGGACCGAGGGCTGCGCCTGGAACGGTGTCGGCCGGTATCTTGTTTTCAGCGATATCCCGAACGACTTGCAACTGCGCTGGGTCGAGGACGACAACCGCGTGACCGTTTTCCGCAAACCCAGCGGCAACAGCAACGGCAACACGTTCGACTATCGGGGCCGGCAAATCTCCTGCCAGCACGGACACCGCCGCGTCGTGCGCTACGAATACGACGGCACCGAGACCGTGCTGGGGTCCACATTCAACGGCAAACCATTCAACGCGCCGAACGATGCTGTCGTCCATCGCGGCGACAACTCGATTTGGTTTACCGACCCCGGATACGGCAGTTTGTCAGATTACGAAGGCAACAAAGGCCCGCTCGAACTCAAGGAAGCCGTCTACCGCATCGACGCCAAGAGCGGAAAAATCACCAAGTTGACAGATGATATTCACAAGCCAAACGGCCTCTGCTTCTCCCCTGACTTGAGCAAACTCTACGTCTCCGACAGCGGATCAGGGAAAAATATCAAAGTCTGGAACGTCGATGGTGTGAAACTGAAAAACGGAAAAGAGTTCGCCTCTATGAAAGCCATGAAAGCTCAGGGTGAAGATAGACTGGCAAAAACCGAAGAATTGGCTCAAAAGATCACGCCAAAGCTAATGGCAGCAGGCGGTGCCGACGGCATCCGCGCCGATGTGGATGGCAACATCTGGGCAAGCGCGGGCTGGGTCGGAGCCGGTTACGATGGCGTGCACATCTTCGCCCCGAACGGCGATCGTATCGGGCAAATCCGCCTGCCGGAGATTTGCTCCAACGTCTGCTTCGGCGGCCGCAAACGCAACCGCCTCTTCATGACCGCCAGCCAAAGCCTCTACGCCGTCTACACCAACGCCACCGGCGCTCACATGACTTGAGCTCCCGCTTGGCCAAGCGGAGAAAAATTAAGCAAAAATCACTTTTCGCTTTTCACTCGGGGATTCGTCCGCATGATTCGCGCGCTTATGGAAGAGTCATTGGTTCTGCTGAAACCGGATTGTTTGGAAGGCCGCAAGTGCGGCGAGGTGTTGAAGCGCTTTGAGGAAGCCGGCTTCGCTGTGTTTGGCGTTAAGATGATGCGCCTGTCGGACGAAATCCTGCGCGAACATTATGCGCACCTGACTGAATTGCCGTTTTTTCCTGAGATTCAGGGCTTTATGCAGTCGTCGCCGGTGGTGGCGATCGCGCTTCGTGGCGAGAACGCGATCGTCCGCATCCGCGAGATGGTCGGCCCAACCGACTCGACTGTTGCCGAAAAAGGCACCCTGCGCGGCGACTTTGGCCAGGATAAAATGAAGAATGTGGTTCACGCCTCCGACTCAGTCGAAAACGGCCAGGCGGAACTCAAACGATTCTTCGCCGACGGAGAGTTGTTCGACTAACCCGCTTGACCGAGCGCGAAACTGCTCGACCTTGCCGGAGGCGGGGTTGCTGTGGCTAAATCGGCGCATGGAGTTGGACGAACGACTGCAGGGCATCCGCGAACGGATCAGTGCCGCCTGCGAACTCGCCGGACGTGACCCGGCGGAAGTCATGCTGCTGCCGGTCTCGAAAAACCACAGCGCCGACGCCGTGCGGGAGTTGACGTATCACGACTGCCGCGTCTTCGGCGAAAGCAAAATCCAGGAGGCCAAGCTGAAAATCTCCGCCTGCCCTGGCAACCTCAAGTGGCATCTCATCGGTCATTTGCAGTCCAACAAATGCCGCGACGCCGTGCGTTTTTTTAGTATGATCCAGAGCGTCGATCGCATGTCGATCGCCGAAGAAATCAACAAACACGCCCACAATGCCGCCAAGGACATTCCGATTTTGCTGGAAGTCAACGTCGCCGGTGAAGGCAGCAAGTACGGCTTCAATCCGGCTGAGTTGCTCGATGTCCTCGAACCAATCAACGCCCTGCCACGGCTGGAAATCCACGGACTGATGACCCTCGCCCCGTGGGTGCCCGAGCCGGAAAAAGTGCGGCCCATCTTCCAGCGCTTGCGCGAGTTGAAGGAGGCGTGCGAACAAAAACTCGGCGTGCCGCTGCAACACCTCAGTATGGGCATGAGCGGCGACTTCGAAGTGGCGATCGAGGAAGGCTCCACCCTCGTTCGCATCGGCACCGCCCTATTCGGTCCCCGCCCCCGGCCGGCAAAGCCGAATCCCAGAGAGTAGCCGGTCGCCTCGACAACGGCGCTTGGCTCGCCTAGTTTCTACCCGATGTCGCTGGAGACTTCGTCGCTAACCATTGCCGATCGCTCGTTCGACTCGCGCCTGTTCCTGGGCACGGGTAAGTTCGACTCGCCCGAGTCGATGCGCGATGCCCTCCACTCGAGCAGTACGCAGGTCGTCACCGTGGCCCTACGTCGCGCCGACCTCACCGGCAAGAACGACCCCTTTGCGAATATCCTCGAGTTCATCGATCCCGAACGCTACCTCATTCTGCCAAACACCAGCGGCGCTGTGAATGCCGACGAGGCAGTGCGCTTGGCCAAGCTCGCCGCCGCCGCTGGCCTGCCTAAATGGGTGAAGCTCGAGATTCACCCTGACCCCCGCTACCTGCTGCCCGACCCAGTCGAGACGTTCGAGGCGGCCAAGCGGCTCGTCGCCGAGGGCTTCACCGTATTGCCGTACATCAACGCCGACCCCGTCCTCGCAAAGCGACTGCAGGAAGTCGGAACTGCTACGGTGATGCCGTTGGGCTCGCCGATCGGCTCCAATCGCGGCATCGAGACGCGGGAACAAATTCACATCATCATCGAGCAAGCCACCGTGCCAGTAGTGGTCGATGCCGGTATCGGCACACCAAGCCATGCGGCTGAAGCAATGGAAATGGGCGCTGACGCCGTGCTAGTGAATACCGCCATCGCCATCGCCAATGACCCATCTCGCATGGGACTTGCTTTCAAAGCCGCCGTTGAGGCAGGCCGCGCGGCCTACGAAATTGGCCTTGGCCAACAACTTGGCACGGCCAGCGCGACCAGCCCACTCACCAGTTTTCTCGACGAAGTGCCGCTGAAACAGGCTGATGGCTGAACGAAAAAAACTCACGCGGCAACGCGCACGGAACATCTTGAACACCGCCGCCAAGCGCACGGTGCTCGTCACCGGCGACCCGATGCTGGATCAGTTTTTGTGGGGCAACGTCTTGCGCATATCGCCCGAGGCACCGGTGCCAGTCGTTGAGTTTCAGCGCGAGAGCTTCATGCCCGGCGGCGCGGCCAACGTCGCCCGCAACCTCACCGCTCTCAACTGCCCGGCGCAAATGCACAGCGTTGTCGGCAAAGATGATGCCGCGAAAAAACTCCGCGCTTTGCTCAAAGCCGATAACGTCGATTGCAAGCCGCTGATCTCCGATGCCTCGCGGCAAACGAGCTGCAAAACGCGCATCATCGCCCAACGGCAACAAGTCGTTCGCGTCGATCGCGAATCCAAAACCAACCTCGAGCCGCGCTTGGCCAAGCGACTGCTCAAGTCCATCGACAACAGCGTGGCCAAAGCGAAAGCGATCGTCATCGGCGACTACGGCAAGGGCATCGTCACGCAGGACTATCTCGACGAGTTGAAAGTGCTTAGCAAACGGCATGGCGTCTGGCTGAGCCTCGATCCCAAGCCAGTGCATTCGCTCGACTTACGCGGCCTGTCTCTCATTACACCCAACCGAAAAGAGGCGTTCGAATTGGCCGACATTGACGACTCCACTTACAATGCCAACCCAGTCAAGGACCACAACCTAATGTGCGTGGCTAGGCAACTCATTGGCAGATTGGAGTTGAAAGTGTTGCTGATCACTTTGGGCAAACTCGGCATGCTTGTCTGTCAACCGGGTCATAAGCCATTTCACATCCCAACTATCGCCCGGGAAGTTTTTGACGTGTCCGGTGCGGGCGACACTGTGATTGGCTCATTCACGTTGGCCATCGTCGCAGGCGCGAGTCCAATCGAGGCAGCGATCTTTTCAAACCATGCCGCCGGAGTGGTTGTCGGAAAACTCGGTACGGCCACCGTGACACCAAGGGAACTTCTCTCTAGTTTTTGAACTTCATGTCCGACGGCAAACCTGCCATTTTCCTCGACCGCGACGGAACGCTCATCGTCGAGACCCGCTACCTCCACGAGCCTGACAAAGTCGAACTCATCCCAGGTGCGGGTGAAGCGGTCCAACAACTCGCTGAGAAGGGCTTTGAGTTGTTCATCGTCACCAACCAGGCAGGCATTGGCCGCGGCTACTACGCCGAGGAGCAAATGCACGCGGTCAACGAGCGCGTCGCCGTGGAGTTTGCTAAGTTCGGCGTGGCTTTCCGCAAAATCTACTTCGCGCCCGAGGCCCCCGATCAGCCCAGCCGCAATCGGAAGCCTTCACCACAAATGCTGCTCGACGCCCATGACGAGTTCGGCATCGACCTCGAAGCCAGCTACATGGTCGGCGACAAGGTTTCGGATATCGAATGCGGTTGGAACGCCGGTGTAAAGTGCTGCGTCCTCGTCCGAACCGGCTACGGCAGCGAACACGAATCGCAACTTGGGCCGGCGACCGATCCGCTGGCCGTCATCGATTCAATCGCCGACCTCACCAACCTCGCGATTGGCCAAGCGGAGTGACTCGAAAAGGATTTCCTTCAAACGACTGGGAGACTTTGGCATACTCCTCCGCGATGCATGATTTTAGCTTCAAGCGCGGGAAGTTGTACTGCGAGAATGTCTCGGTGGCTTCACTCGCCAAAAAACATAATACTCCGCTTTACGTTTACTCCCACGCCACACTGACGAGAAATTTCCGACTACTCGACATCGCCCTTTCACCGGTGGATCACACGATTCATTTTGCAGTCAAGGCCAACTCCAACCTTGGCGTTTTACGAACTTTGGCGAACGCCGGGAGCGGGTTCGACATCGTCAGCGGCGGCGAACTCCAGCGCGTCATCGCTGCAGGTGGGGATCCGTCAAAATGCGTTTTCGCGGGTGTCGGTAAAACGGAGGAGGACATCGAACTCGCACTGAAAAAGGGGATTTATGCATTCAGCGTCGAGAGCGAGCCGGAGTTGATTCGCATCAACAAAGTTGCCCGCCGGTTAAAAAAGAAAGCGCCCATTGCCATTCGGGTGAACCCGAACATCGATGCCAAAACGCACGCGAAAATAACCACCGGCACCTACGAGAACAAGTTCGGCATCGCCTTCGAGGAAGTCGAGGTCGTGTACGAACGGGCGGCTAAGCTGAAGCACCTGCACATTCGCGGCGTGCAGATGCACATCGGCTCGCAGCTCACGGAGGTTGGGCCATTCGAAAAAGCCGTCCGAAAAGTCGTACCCTTGGCCAAGCGCCTAGCTGAAAAACATGGCATCGAGTTCTTCAGTATCGGCGGCGGCGTGGGCATCGTTTACGAGTCAGCACTTGAGAGTGGCGACGCCAAGTGGTGGCGCGCGCCCAAGCGCAAAAACCTGCTCACCCCGGCCAAGTACGCGGCCAAGCTGATGCCTCTACTCGAGCCGCTTGGCCTGAGGATTTTGATCGAGCCCGGCCGGTTCATCGCCGGGAACGCGGGCATCATGATCACGCGCGTCGAGTATGTGAAGCAGACCGGTGTGAAGAATTTTGTGATCGTGGACGCGGCGATGAACGATCTCGCCCGCCCTGCCCTGTACGACAGCTATCACGAGATCGTGCCGCTATCTCGGAAGGCCGGTGATCATCTGAAAAAGAACCAAGTTAGCTCCGACGTCGTCGGGCCGATCTGCGAGTCGAGCGATTACTTTTGCAAAAATCGTATGCTGCCGAAGGTCGGCGAAGGTGATCACCTCGCGCTTCTCAGCGCCGGCGCCTATGGGTTTGTGATGGCGTCCAACTACAATGTTCGTCCCTTCCCAGCCGAAGTGCTGGTGAAGGGCAGCCAGGCCGAAATCGTGCGCAAACGCCAGCCCCGAAAGCAGCTTTGGGCAAGCGAAAGCATCCCGAAGTGGCTCAAGTGACCTGAGCAACAACCCACGGCATGAATGGCTCCCGTAATCCTTTCGTGCTTTTCCCGGGATGCCTGTTCGCCGTTTTCCTGCTGGGGTCCATCCCGATAATATGGCACACGACGCAGGTCAGCATAGATACCGACCCACTTACGCTGCTGGAGTCGGACAAGCGGCACTTGGAAACCTACGACCGGATACAGTCGTTCCTCAGCGACGACACTATTGTCGTCATCAGTGTTGAGAGCGACCAGATATTCAGCCAAGCCGGCTTCGATCAAATCCGTTCCATCAGCAACGCTCTTGGCCAGCAGCGCGGCCTGGTCGATGTCAAGAGCCTGACACATTCAGTCAAACCGGTTCGCAGGGGATTCGCACTTGCGTGGGAGCCATTTGTCCCGGCCGGTTATCTGTCGGAGGATCAAATCATTGCAATTCGCCAGTTCTCCGTTACACATCCGCTGGTCCGCAACATTATGGTCTCACCCGATGGCAGGATCACTCTCATCACGGCAACCTACAAACGCGACCTCTCCACACCGGCAATGCGCCAGGCATTTCGCAATGAGACGAGTCAGCTGCTTGCGCCATTCGACTCGCCAGACTATAGGATCCGCACCATCTCGTTACCTTTCATCGCGGAGGAAATCAGTGAATCATTTCTGCGCGACTTGAAGCTGGTGTTGCCGGTCACGGCGCTGGTCATCCTGCTCATCATCGGCTTCACTCTGCGTTCGTTCCCTTGCCTCATGTTGCTGTTGCTCAGCGAAGTGACCTTGGTAACGATGCTGCCCGGAGTGCTGGGCTTGGCAGGTTTTTCGCTTTCGCCGTACAACCTGCTGCTACTGCCGCTACTCGGGGCGATAAACCTGACCGTGCTAACTCACCAGTTGACCTCCCTTCGCCAGACAGATGCAACCCTCTCGCTGGACAATCGCTTCACCGCCATGTTGAGTGAAGTATTTTTGCCAAGCCTGTTCGCCTCCATCACGACTGCGGTTGGACTCTTGTCACTGGCTGTAAGCGAAGTATCGCACTTGAAGAATTTCGGCATTGCGGGAGCGATCGGTGTCACGGTTATTTTCGCATGGAACTTCGGGCCTGGGCTATCGTTTTTACGGCTGGGCTGTCGCATCTGGCCAAGCGCCATCCGATTGATAACCAATAATATGAATTCTGGAAAAACCTCCACTCTTTCCTGTTGGTCTTTCAAGGCGTGTTTGATACGACGTTGGCAAACGCTCGTCGTTTCAGTGATACTTTTACTCTCCGCTTTCTTTGCTTCGACTCACTTGAACATCGATATTCGGGCGGTCAAATTTCTCGCGCCGGACAGCCCCACCCGGGAGATGGCTGAAATGATGGATGCACGAATGGGCGGCATCAACATCGTCCAATTGGATTTCGACAGCGGAAAACCAAACGGGATCAACCGAGTGGATTTTCTAAGGAAAATGCAGACTGTGCAGGATTTCGCCGAGAATACAAAACGCTTCAGTAGCACCTATTCGTATGCATCCCTGATGGCAATATTGAACGGGATTTGGGAAGGTGACAATTCGGGTGATCTCACGCTCCCGAGCAATCCGCTGACGCTGGGCCTGTTTGTCATTGCGCTCAAGGCGACGAACTATCCATTCCTACAGGCACTCAGCGATGAGTCGCAACAAACCGCGCATCTCGTGTTGCGCACGATCGATCTGCCCAGCGCGGAGTTCGTTCGCCTGCTGGAATCGGTCGAGCAGTTTGCCAACAAAACGATGCCGGAAGATGTCACTGTTTCCGCCGAGGCCGGACTTCACACCATTCTCCAGGCCGACCGGGAAATTGTCCTGGCACAACTCAACAGCCTTGGAATCACACTCGTCATGATGATAGCGGCAATGATGATATTGTGGCGCTCGGTGAAGTTTGCAATAACCGCGCTCAGCATCACCTTGGTGCCACTGGCTGTGCTGGCGATACTGGCGGCATTTAATGAGGTACCACTGAACTCAATCACCGTGATGGTTGCTGCACTCGTCCTTGGCATCGGCATCGACGACGCCGTTCACCTCGTGACCCACTGGGTGCAACTCCGCAAAAAAGGAGTCGACTCAATCACAGCCATGGGCAAATCGCTCGAAGCAAAAAGGCCGGCTATCCTCTGCACCAGTCTCATTCTAATAGGCTTTTCCGTGGCGCTGGTCTGGATGAGTTTCCCTCCAGTGAAGGACTTTGGTTGGCTCTCGGCTGTCGCCTACGGAGCCACCTTGTTGGCTGTGCTATGGGGACTTCCATCACTGTTGACGCCCCGGAAGTGACTCAATCCGC
>Ga0115011_10000625_pt1 | contig 27919 bp, 23 predicted proteins | sample TroAtlMetagenome_2_FD_88705 | JGI IMG/M metagenome (GOLD analysis project Ga0115011, IMG submission 88705) | Marine eukaryotic phytoplankton communities from Atlantic Ocean - Tropical Atlantic ANT8 Metagenome | ecosystem: Environmental > Aquatic > Marine > Oceanic | place: Tropical Atlantic...
TTGGTGAAGATTTGAAAGTAGGAGCCAATCTTACTTGGGGGCCATGCTTCGATTACCAAAAACAATTTTTCACAGGCAAAGACGATCGCGTCTCACAATTTCCTTATCTATTAAGATATGACGTAGAAGTTTCCGGATTTGGATCCCACCAGTCGGGCCACCTTTGTCTACTTAAACTTCGACAACAAATGTTTCCTGGCGGGAACTCAAAACACCATTGGCCAAAACTTTGCCTGAATACACTTCGATGGGCTAAACGACAAGGCGCCCTCGTTGGCCCAGCTCACACTGGCTGGGGCCTAAATCAAACCAGTTCTGATTTGCCAACATACGAAGTGCCCCCTTTTAATAGTATTGGTGCCAATGAGTTTATTGCAGATGTAACTCATAATATTCCCGGGGCAAATGGCAAGCTTGTACCCGCAGTAGATTTCTTGTCTATGGTCGACACTCCATATGTATGGGAATTAAATATTTGGTATCACATACTCAACTGTGGATTCCGCACAAGAATCAGTGGCGAAACAGACTTTCCATGTATTTATGGTGAGAGGGTTGGGCTTGGACGATCATACGTTAAACTCGACAATAAACTTAACTACAATGATTGGTGCGAAGGTATTCGTTCAGGAAGAAATTATGTCGGAGACGGAAGAAGCCACATTATTGATTTTCACGTTAATGATGTTGAAATGGGAACAAAAGGCAGCGAGCTTCAGTTAAGTAAATCTGGAACAGTGCTCGCTAAAGCTAAAGTAGCAGCCTTGCTTCCAACCCAACCTATTCCAGATATAGCCAAACGAAATTACACGGAAAAACCTTATTGGCATATAGAGCGCGCAAGGATTGAAAACACCCAAAAAGTACCCGTCGAAGTAATTGTGAATGGTTACCCGATAGCGCAGGAGGAGATTATTGCCAACGGAGAATTACAAGATATCGCATTTGAAGTGCCAATCCATTACAGCAGCTGGATAGCACTTAGAATTTTACCATCCTCACATACTAATCCAGTTTTTGTGATTGTTGATGGGAAGCCTATTCGAGCCTCTAGACGCAGTGCTCAGTGGTGCTTGTCAGGGGTAAAAAAATGCAGGAAAGAAAAACTACGCTTCATGGGAGAAAATGAAATCGGCGATTTCAATAAAACCTACGACCATGCAGAAATGGTTTACAAAAAAATCATTAAGGAAAGCGTAGCGGACTAACCAAGAAAAAGATTAGTCGGAGGACCACTGACATTCGGCTTGCAGCGAAACACACCACCGGCCAGTGGCTGTTGCAACTTCCCAGCTTCATCAAGATCGCGACTAGCGGTGGTTATATATAGCTCATCCCAATTTTGACCACCAAAACAACAGGATGTGACTCGTTCTACCGGGATATCAATCTTGCATAATAATTCTCCACTTGGATCAAATCGCCCCACACCCCACCCCTGCCATAATGCAACCCAAAGCATCCCTTCGTTATCAATACACATGCCATCAGGGTATCCCATCCCCTCTGGTAACTCGAACGCTACTCTTCGGTTTGATACTGCTCCTGAATCCATATCACAGTCAAAAACCGCTATTTGACGAGTAGGTGAATCAATATAATAAAAAGACTTTTGATCTGCCGTCCAAGCCATACCATTTGAGATGCTTACATCGCCAAATAATTTGTCGACAGACAAATTGCGGTCAAGTCGGTAAAGGCTCCCAACATTAGGTGCCTCATCAAGCCCCATCGTTCCTGCCCAAAGCCGTCCTTCGGGATCCACCTTTCCATCGTTGAAACGATTGTTAAAATAGTCTTTTTCAGGATCAATAATGGGCGAAATATTGCCGCTTTGTAAATCCAACCGAACTAATCCTATCGTCATCCCTAAAATCAAATCGCCTTTTAATGCAGGCACCGCTAGACCTACTTTCTCACCTACATGCCACGATTTATTCTGACCTATGGAAGGATTAAAACAGCATACCTTTTCGCTCTCAATATCAACCCAAACCAAGTCATTAGTTTCAGCACGCCAAACAGGCCCCTCGCCTAGAATTGCCTTGGCATCCAATACACATTCCGCTGTCAGTGTTTGCACATAAGCAGCTTGGCCAAATGAGCCGACTGCTGGCAAGTTTGGAATGAATTCTTTTAACTGTTTCAACGACTAACCATTGAAACATTAAGGTCCCCACTTATTGCCTCCTTACCAGTCGAATTTTGAAATGGAGCAAGATCGAACTCCGAAATCACAGCCATAAGGTGATCGAAAATATCGGCCTGAATTGCCTCATATTCTGCCCAGATCGTGGTATCAGTAAAAATATAGATTTCTATCGGCAACCCATTATCACTTGGCTCAAGTTGCCGAATTAAAAACGTGCGATCTTTACGTATTTGAGGATGATTTTTTAAATATGCGACAATGTAAGCACGAAAAGTACCGACATTCGTCAGACGTCGACCATTTACAAGCTCAGATAAATCAGTATTAGTTGTTTGATTATGTTTGTTTACTTCATCCAATTTTGATTGCAAATAGTCCTTAAGCAAACCGAAACGTTTAAACTTCTCCAGTAATCTATCATCAACAAATCGAATTGATCTCATATCAATACGAATTGGGCGTTTTATTCGCCTACCACCAGAATCCTGCATTCCTCTCCAATTACGACAAGAGTCAGTGATAAGTTTAGATGCAGGAATACTAACCACGGTCTTATCAAAATTCTGAACCTTAACCGTCGTCAGAGAAACATCAATAACATCTCCATCGATACCGTGACCTTTCATTTCAATCCAATCCCCCTTGCGAACAGTATCATTTGTAGCAATTTGAATTCCCGCGACTAACCCCATAATCGCATCCTTAAAAACAAATAAAAAACCCATGAACATTGCTCCCAAACCAGCCATCAAAGCACCTATCTCCCTCCCCATAATAATGGAGATAACAAATACTCCCCCTATAAAACAGGCAACCAGCATTACCGCTTGCGTAAAGCCTTTAATAGGTATTCTTTTCGAAATATCATACCTTTGATAAACACCTAAAACACCTGATAGCAAAGCCTGCAAAGTAAACAGCAACGCTAAAACTAGATAAATTTTTGAAGCCCCTTGAACAAATGCAACAAGAGCCTCCAACTTATCAAATACTACAGGCGCAAGAACATGCACTACCAGTGCTGGCACTATATTTGTCAGACGAGAGAATACTTTGTTTTCAATCAGAATATTACCCCAGTCGTTATCTGTTTTAACCAATACAAAACGAAGAACTCGAAGCACAACTCGCCTTGCCAGCAAATAAGACAGCCAGCAAATAACAAGTAGCATCACAGCCCCAACTAAATTCACAAGAATTCCTGACCAAAAATCCCCAATCCCTAAATCGATAAAATGCTTTTTAAGTGACATCAGAAGATCACGAATAGAATCAAATTTTTGATTAATATCGCTGGAAGTATCATTCATGATATCAGTAGTGTTTTTAGTTAAATTTTCTTGCATGGTTTCAACCCCGAATTCTTTGGTGAATTAAACTAGTCAATTAAACCGCTTTTGGCCAAGCACAAAAAAACGGGAACCAAAAACGGCTCCCGTTATCAAATCAATATTTTGCAGCTCTAAAAACTCTCTCCAACCTGAAAACGGAGGAATTTATCTATAGTAATCTCGTCTCCCAACGATTGAGCCACAGTAGCAATATAATCCTTAATGCTCACGTCTGGATTTTTTACAAAACCCTGCTCAACCAGACAATTAGTTGCATAAAATTTATTTATCTTACCATTCACTATGTTCTCAACCGCTTGCGGCGGCTTACCTTCAGCCTGTTCTTCTGCGATCGCCCTTTCCTTTTCAACTAGTCCTGGATCCACTTCTTCCCGGCTTACTGAAACAGGTGCAGAAGCAGCAATATGCAAAGTGATATCCTTTACTAATGACTTAAATTCGCCATTAACTAATGTTTCATCCTTACCCGTTCCAACCTGCAATAACACTCCAACCTTGCCTCCGGTATGAATATAAGCAGCTATTAAGCCAATACCATCAACCTCAAGTTTAGAGTCACGAGAAAACTGAATATTCTCACCTATTTTGGCAACTTGTGCTGTACGCAATTCTTCAAAGTCTGTTTCGGGTTCGTTTAGTTTAAGATGTGCAACTTCTCCTGCAAATTCCACAAATGTCTCATTCTTTGCAACAAAGTCTGTTTCACAGTTAATCTCAATTAAAATACCAGCCTTTGAATCAGGCTGGATGTAGTGAGAAATAATACCTTCGTTAGCTTCGCGATCTGCCTTTTTTGCCGCTTTGATGGTGCCTTGTGCTCGAAGAACATCAACCGACTTTTCAATGTCACCACCGGTCTCAGTTAGGGCTTTCTTGCAATCCATAAGCCCTGCACTAGTCATTTTGCGGAGTTCCGCAACCATTTTTGCTGTTACTTCTGCCATAATATTTTCATTAAGAATCAATTCATTCCAGAATTGATAGAATCTTTATAATACTGCTTTAATACAAATTAGGATTCAGTCTGCGATTCGACTTTAGCCTCGGATTTAGCCTCGGATTTAGCCTCGGATTTAGCCTCGGGTGATTCCTCGGGTGATTCCTCGGATTTAGCCTCATTTCCAGCTGAAGCTGGCGCTTTATCTTTAGATGGTTGATCCTTCTTCTCTACTTCAGCTTTCAACTTTTCTGAAGTTGCATCGTAGGCCGCACGCGCCTCAATAATTGGTTGAGCTATTGAATCTAATACCACCTTGACCGAACGAATAGCATCATCATTACCAGCAATCGGATAATCCACCAATGTTGGATCTGTATTTGTGTCAACTATGGCTACCACCGGAACCCTCAATCTACGAGCCTCTGCCAGAGCATTGTGTTCACGTTTTATATCTACTATGAACATAGCATCCGGTTTTGTATTTAGATCACGTATACCATTCAATCGAATATTCAATCGATTCAATTCTCTACGAAGCATGGACTGTTCTTGTTTCACATATTCGGCCATACGCCCATCCGATTCCATTGTCTCAAGCTCAACCATCCTTTTTATCGATTTTCGAATGGTATTTAAATTAGTCATCATCCCGCCTAACCAACGCTCACAAACATAAGGCTGACCAGTACTCTCCGCGGTTTCTTTTACTGCAACTTGAGCCTGTTTTTTTGTCCCTACAAAAAGAACTTTACCCCCCTTGCCCACAATTCCTTTAAGAAAATCAGCAGCAGATTGAATCTGCGTTACCGTTTGAACAAGATCAATGATATGAATACCATTTCGAGCTTCGAAGATAAATTCTTTCATCTTCGGATTCCACTTACGCTTTTGGTGCCCGAAATGCACACCCGCGTCCAATAATTCCTTTACGTTACTCATTATTTATTTTCCATTTGTTAGCAGCTGCCTATTACACACAGCCGTCCCGCGGAAAAACAGGATTTGATTTATTGTTATTATTGCCTCCTAAAAGCAGCCATGCCCAAGGTATGATTTTAAAGGCGTTGATCTAATGACGGAAAGCAATAAAACACCCCATCCGTCAAAAAAAGGGCGCGAACTCTACCAAAACCACTCACAGCCGCAACCCTCAAATTCATCTTAATTCGCTAAAAAGCAAGTCTAACTAGATAATTATAACAAACTAGAGCTGGCCAATCACCTATTAGGGCATTAAAAGTCACTGCCTTAGGAGGTTAAAGCCAGCTTCATGCTGATCAAATTGGTTAAGCAAAAACGTGCATCCACTTTTTTTCGATCATTAGTGGTTTCAGTATTTCTGTGCCTTAGCCAAGTATCAGGCAATGCAAAAATTCACACCATAGCGAAAGGAGAAACCCTTGGAATCATTGCCAAAAAATATGGGCTTACCATATCAAAACTTGCTAGGCATAACGGAATCAGTAATCCAAACCGCGTTAAAGTCGGTCAAAAAATCAATATACCAGAAAACTCAGTTAGCATTAACTATACCGTCAAACTTGGAGACACACTTAGTAGCATAGCAAAAAAGCATCAAACCACTTCTAATGATATTGCTAAAACAAACAAGATTTCTAACCCACGAAAGCTTAAGCCAGGACAAAAACTGAAAATCATCAAGGGTCTTTCATCAAAAATCACTAGACCAATAGCATCCAGCATCTCCAAAGACACTCTCACTAAAATCAACAGGCCTCGAGTTAGACGGGGGCGCTGGAAACATATTGTTATCCACCATAGCGGAGACAACACTAATAGCATCAAAGGAATGGAGCATTATCACCGACGAGTACGTCGTATGGAAAATGGCCTAGCCTACCATTTTGTAATCGGTAATGGTGTAAACACTGCAGACGGGAAAGTGTATGTAGGGGACCGTTGGAGTCGGCAAATTCGCGGTGGCCATGTTGCAAGCACAGCTTTAAACGAAATCGCAATTGGTATTTGCCTTGTAGGCAATTTTGATAAAAGGACTCCAACATCAAAACAGCGTTCAAGTCTTAAAGCCTTAGTATACAAACTACGCCAACGCACAGGCATCCCACACAAGGAAGTTCGATCTCATCGGAACATAAACCCAAAACCAACAGCTTGCCCCGGCCGACGACTCAACCTTCAAGGGATACTGAATTAGCACCTAAATTTAGCTGTTAATTAAACACTATTGGATTTAAGCCAATCAACCGCCTTACTAACGGTTTCATCTGGGCTACATAATATCATCTCCCCCGTCTTAGGCTTCAATTCAACATTACCCTTTGCTAAAGAGCGTTCACCAATACCTATCCTTAAAGGGAAGCCAATCAACTCTGAGTCTTTAAACTTTATCCCAGGTCGAGTTGGACGATCATCAAGAATCACATCAATTCCTTCCGCTTTTAATTCATCGTAAATCTTTAAAGCTAGCTTCATCACCTCGGACTCTACCTCAACGTCCAAAGCTGTAATGCAAATCTGGTACGGAGCTACTGAAATTGGCCAATTGATTCCATCTTCATCAAAACATTGCTCTATTATCGCCTGAAGTGTTCGTGTAACACCAATACCATAACAACCCATAATGCACGGAACACTCTTGCCATTTTCATCAAGAACGGTTGCCCCGAGCGCCTCACTATATTTTGTTCCTAACTTAAAAACATGCCCCACCTCAATAGCGCGGCGAATTTTCAATGGATCCCCACTTTCAACACATAGTTCACCAGCTTTTACTTTCCGTAAATCGCACCAATTTTCAACATTAATATCCCTTTCAATGTCAACATTCCGAAAGTGAAATCCATCTTGGTTCGCACCAGTCACCATCCCTGAAGCCCCCTTCAACACGTTGTCCGCAACAACACGAATATCTCCAACCCCAACAGCACCAAGGCTTCCCGGACGCGCTCGCAGCTTTTCATAAATTTCACTATCAGTTGCCGAACGAAATGCACCTCTGAGAAATGCACCTAATTTAGCCTCTTCAAGCTGATCGTCGCCACGTAACAGTAATAAAACAAATTTGCCATCTGCAATATATACAAGTGTTTTTATTTGCTGCTCGGCTGCAACATTAAATCGAGCACTCAGATCCTCAATTGTTTTAACATTAGGTGTTTCAAATTTTTCCGCATCACTACAACTTTTCTGTGAGGTTTTCTTCAGTGGACCTTGACTAGTAGCTTTTTCGATATTCGCAGCATAGTCGCCGCTATCAGAGTAAACTACTTCATTCTCGCCAGTATCTGCCGGAACCATGAATTCATGCGAATGAGCACCACCCATAACACCCGTATCTGCCTGCACAGGAAACGCCTTCAGACCACAACGCTCAAATATTCGGCCATAAGCATCGTACATTCGTTTGTAACTGGCATTAGATGATTCATCCTCAATATCAAAGCTATAAGCGTCCTTCATGATAAACTCCTTAGCCCGCATCAATCCAAACCTAGGACGAATCTCATCTCGAAACTTAGTTTGGATTTGATAAAAGTTAACAGGAAGCTGCCGGTAAGAACTCAATTCATTAGAAACAAGCGTAGTAATAACCTCCTCATGAGTTGGCCCTAACACCCAATCCTTTTTCGATCTATCTTTTACATGAAATAACACATCCTGAGCACTTTCCAACCTGCCACTTTTCTCCCATATATCTGGGGGCTGTAGCGCAGGCATTAAAACCTCCAATGCACCAGCACAATCCATCTCTTCTCGCACAATTTGCTCAATTTTCTTAAGCACTCTAAATCCAGCAGGCAAAAATGTATATAGACCGCCGGTTAATTTGCGGACCAAGCCGGCACGCAATAATAGTTTATGCGAAATGATTTCCGCCTCTGCAGGCGACTCCTTCATCGTCGGAATAAAAGTCTGAGTCCAGCGCATTAATCTAATACAAGTTCACCGAAAAGTTGGTGTTTCAAAAGCGAATATAAAATAAGGAGAAGTCGAAACGAAAGAGCTCTAAATTACTTCACAGAATTAACTAGTGGAGCCAGCCCTTGAATCCTGACTTCCAGCGTGTCATCAGATTCGATAGGCCCAATACCAGAAGGTGTTCCAGTAAGAATAACATCACCAGGAAGAAGAGTCATGTTGGTGGATATAAAGCTAACTAAATCAGAACAAGTAAAAATCATTTGAGCCGTTGAAGAGTTCTGACACAACTGTCCGTTTTTAAACAACTGAATAGTCAAACAATCTGGATCAATCTTTGTCTCGATATATGGACCCAGGGGAGTGAATGTATCAAATGATTTGGCTCGAGCCCATTGGCTCTCCGAATTTTGTATTGTTCGATCACTGATATCCTGAGCTGTTGTATAACCTAAAATGTAACGACTAGCTGCCTTTGGCGTAACATTCCTAATTCGGCGGCCTATAACAACGGCTAATTCAGCCTCAAAATCAACGCGGTGATCAGCAAACGGAATATCAATCTTGCCACCATCCGGCAATATGGATTCGGGTGATTTCAACCAAAACAAAGGAGTCTTAGGCACTTCTAAGCCCGACTCCGCAGCATGATCAGCATAATTCAATCCAACACAGATGATTTTTGAAGGTTGAACTGGCACCAAAGTGCGAAATCCTTTTTTAGGAATGGGTTTTTTTTGATACGAGGGAGCACCAAATACATCACCTTTAAGCTTATATAATGCTCCATCTTCTACCTTCGCGTAGAAAATATCATCCCCTTTCTGGAAACGACCGATTGCTGCCATCTTAAAGGATGTCTAGCAAAACTATTCTCAATTAACAAGGATAAAGTCGAGAGGCAACCTTATTTCTCTGGCAGCATCGTTAGCGGATTGCGCATCGGTAAATCACGAACCCTGCCTGACGTAAGTCGCTTTAAATCAATAGGATGATCCGGGTGTCCATCCAGTATTGATTGTTTTTGACCAACAATCAATACGATCACCTTATCAAAATTCAAATGTTCCTCAGCGGCACGCTGCACTGCCGCAATATCAACCGCCTCAATTCGATCTCGGTACTTCATCCAATAATCTGGCTGTTTTGAAAACCGACCTATCATCTCGTCACTAGCAAATTGAGAGACGACCTGACTCGGAGAAGAAAAATTATTGGGAAACGTATCGATGAATGATTTCTTCGCTGTAAGGATCTCTTCTGCTCCAACCGGTTCTTCGATAATCTTTTTAATCTCTTCAAGTACAATTGAAGTTGCATAAACAACGGTCCTTGATTTCGATTGAAAACCAGCACGAAAAACAATTGGATAAAATGCACCTCCCGGAAAAGACGAACGAGCAGAATAAGCCAAACCTTCATCCGATCGAACTCGATTTGTAATTCTTGAAGTAAACCCACCACCTCCAAGAATATCATTCATAATCTGAATCGCATAATAATCGGGATCATCCCATCGAATACCTGGCATAATAATCGAAACGCGCCCTTGATTAACATCCTTATCCACAATATAGACTCCTGGACTTCCATACTGTTGCTGCTGCGGAACTTCGGGCGCTAACTGACCCTCATGCGGCCAAGAATCCAGTATCCGATTCAAACGTTTCAACATTTCATCTCGATCGAAATCCCCACTTACAGATATAATAAAGTTTTTCGGGTTAACCCATTTATGGTGGAACTCTAATAAATCTTCGCGTCGAATACTCTGAATTGATGCAGATGTAGTGTGACGATTAAACCAAAAATCATCCCCATAAGCTAAAAAATTACGCTCGCGCGACTCAATACTTGAGGAGTCATCATTTCGTTTCTTTAATTGCTGAATTACCTGAGTCTTGCGCAAATCTAGTTTATCCTGTTGAAAACTAGGTGCAGCAAGAACAGCTTTCAAAATTTCAAATCCACGATCGGCATCTTTTGATAATAAATTCAAACTAACACTACCATTAAGTCCACTGAAGTTACTATTAAGACGAGCGGCAAAAAATTCCAATTCTTCATCCAATTCATCCGCTGGCTTGGATGGAATCCCTCCTCTTGCCATCAGATATCCAGTCAAAGACGCCAAACCTTCTTTTCCATCAGGATCAAGATAACTACCTCCACGGATGTTAACAGATAAATCAATCAAAGGCCTTTCACGATCTGGATAAATGTAAACAACTGCCCCTGAAGGCATCTCCACTCTGTAATCAATAGGACTCGGAGGATGGTAAACTAATGGAGAAAACTTAAGCTTTTCAGGTCGGTCTGGAATCTCCTGAGCCTGGAGGAAATTCACAAACACTACTACCAGTGTTAAAAAAGACGCTTTTTTTATGTTAAGATATTGAAACATCGTTCCCCTATTATTTACTTAATTCTGCTAATCGCTCCGCAATTTTAACCATAATAATTTTCATCAACCCTTTTTGTTTATCGCCTGCTTGGCCGAGTTGCTCTTCCATTGTTTTTAACTGCTGTTGTAGGCGTTCTTTATTTTTTTCTGACTTTATCTGGCCACTAATACGGCGAACAACAGCCTGCTGGTCAGCACTTAACCCAGCTAACGCTGGATCATCAGGCAACTTCACCCCGGCCTTGCGAGTGTATGTTGCAACCGTGCGATTTTCCTTTATTAAATATTTCTTAGCAACCCTTTGGACATCTTCAGCTGTGACCTCAAGTATTCTCGGTATCTCGGTATTAATGGCCTTCCAGCCCACAACACCTTCATACTGAATCAGTTGCAACAACATATGAAAATTGGACGAAGCGCGACGTACAGCCATTGCAGCAAAGTTATTTTTAACTTTTTGCAATTCACGACCAGAGACTAGATCATTTTTTAAACGTTTAATTTCAGCATAAATTGCATTTTCAACATCTTGTGGCGTTTTAGGCTCTTTAGCCTCACCTCCAACATTAAACATGCCAGCATATTTTCTCGACATTTGTTGCGCAAATGCGGATGTAGCTAACTCATTCTCCAAAACTAAAGACTTATGCAATCGACCAGAGCGCCCAGAGAGAACAGCAGCTAAAACCTTCAAAGCTTGCGAGTCAGGATGACCTGACGCAGGCGAATGCCAAAGAATATCCACCTGCGGATTAGCCTCAGCTTCAGCGTTCATTCTTTTCTCAACTTTTTGAGTTACCTCAGCTGTAACAATTTCAGGTAATTTTTTTTCGCCTCGCGGAATTCTCCCAAAGTATCTTTCACAGAGCTTCGCTGCCACATCAACTTTGAAGTCTCCAACCAATACCAAGGTGATATTTTGTGGCGCATAATAAATCGAATAAAACTCATCCGCCTGAGCCTTCGAGATTGATGGTATATCTGACGGCCAACCGATTACTGGCCAACCATAAGGGTGAGACTCCCAGAAGAGCGCTTCAAGAGACTCTTGAAACTTACCTAATGGAGTTGATTCAGTTCGCATTCGACGCTCTTCGAAGACCACATCACGCTCTGCATAAAATTCTCGAAAAACAGGGCGAAGGAGACGCTCAGACTCCATCCAAGTCCACATTTCCAATTTGTTCGCTGGCACAGTAATAAAATAACCAGTCATATCATTCGAAGTAAAAGCATTCATTCCGGAAGCTCCAGCCGTAGTATAAATTCGATCGAATTCATTTTTCACTAAAACCTCTCTTTGCTCTTTAATCAGATCATTAAACTTAACCTCAAGTTCCCGATATCTAGGCGTTTTATTTTCCGGTTTTTGAAGGTCGCCAATCTCTCCGCGCCGAAAAGCCAAGCGCATTTTCGCCTCCTCGACACGCATAGCATCACGAACTATTTCCTGTTCATTAATGATCTCTGCATCTCGTTTTGCATCCTTAGTGCCAATAGTAGGAGTCCCCTTAAACATCATATGCTCAAAAAGGTGAGCGATACCTGTAATACCTGGCCGTTCGTTTACACTGCCAACACGAGCCACCCAACCTCCGGCAATCGTTGGAGAATGATGGCGTTCTAACATAAGAAGCTTCATCCCATTGGACAGCGTACGCTCCTTAACATCAACTTGTTGCCCTTGAACAATCTCAACATGCATTAGTAAAAATGCAAAAAAGCACCTAAGAATCAGACAATAAAAAGAATTATTCATATGAAAATTTTATCCTTATCATAAGACAAATTAAAAAACATAAAACCAATATTCAACAAGGCTATTATCAACCCTATCGAGTCACGACTTCAACTGAAACACCGTTAGGCCAAGAATAATTAAAACAAAACCGAACAATAGCCAAAAAATACTTTTTACATAAATTCGCAATGGATCAGACACTCCCCAATTAATTATGTCACGCATTCGCCAAGGTGAAATCACCATCCACATAGCAACAATAACAATAGAGTAACCCAAGACAGCAAAAATCAAACGCCACTGTGTCGCCTCTTCCAATGGTGTCGAAAACATGTAAACACGCTGAGTATCTAAAATCAGCTTAGCTACGAGTAACATAAACACGGCCAAACCTCGTACGGCCAAAAAATCCTTCAAGTAAAAACATGACCCAATTCCTACCACCCCGAATCCTATATAAAACCAATGCTTAATATCTTTGTAATCGGCCATATTTTCAGTTTTTATATTCCATAAAAACCAAAAGGTCGCCGTCAGCATGAGAACATACCCAGGGGCGTTGGCACGAGGAAACACCTTGAGTGATTGACCAACATTATCAGGCCTGACAATAGCGTAAGAAGATATAACCACAAAAAACACTCCAAGAAAAACAGACAGATTAGCAATGCTTATCTGATTGTTTTGTTTGAAAGCGATAAAAAGAAAAAAACAAACAAAGATCAGCATCAGGACAAACAACGGCATCGCCTTGGTAGATTCTTTTGTGCTTTGAGTCATCTTATTTTAATATTACCGGATCACCATATAGAGTAAATAATCCAGATCGAATTATGTTTAAATCTACCAACTGACCTCGAAACCGATCGCCGCCATCAAACACTACGATTCGATTACATCGTGTACGACCTTCCATTCGCTCCTTATTCCGACGGCTTGGCCCTTCTACCAAAACCTGCATTGTCTTTCCGGTATATTTTTCGTATCTCGACGCTCCAATCCGATTCACCTCGGAAAATAATTTCGCGTGACGCTCTTCAATCAACTCTTGAGGCAACTGTTTTTCCAGCCCTGCAGCCGGAGTATTACGGCGTGTAGAGTACTTGAAAACGAATGCGTTATCGAATTCAACTTCTCGACATAATGACAAAGTTGCCTCGAATTCTTCTTCAGTTTCACCAGGGAATCCAACGATAATATCTGTAGTGATACCAATATTAGGCCGCACCCCTCGCAATTTATGAATAATATCCAAAAAACGCTCACGAGTATAACCTCGATGCATTCGCTTGAGCATTGAATTACTCCCACTCTGAACAGGAATATGAGCACTCTCACAAAGTTTTGGCAAACGACCGTAAGCCTGAACTAAATCTTCGCCATAACCTTTCGGGTGTGGCGATGTAAACCTAATACGATCAAGCCCATCGATTTGATGGACAGCTTCAATTAACTGCACAAAAGCCGATTTACCATCCTTTACACCAATCTCACGTCTGCCGTAACTCGTTACAATCTGACCCAACAAGGTAACCTCACGAACACCGTGAGCCACTAGGTTTTCACATTCCCCAACAATATCCTCAATCGAACGACTACGCTCTCGACCGCGGGTATATGGCACTATGCAAAAGGTGCAAAACTGGTTGCAACCTTGCATAATACTAACAAATGAAGTGATCGACTTGGTCCCACTCGCCCCGTCTAATAGATGTTCACGAACAGCTGATTCGCTACCTTCTTCCTCCTCTACGTCAACAACAGTATTAGTTTTCCCCGAAAGAACTGCACCGATATGGTCAACAGCGCGATGAAATTTCTGTGTACCGATAACCAAATCAACGTCGGGCAATTTATCGATCAATTCCTTGCCTCGGCTTTGAGCCATACATCCCATAAAACCAAGAACGGCATTCTTATTTCGCGATCTTAATTGAGAAGCAACATGGCTCATTTTTCCAATAGCCTTCTGCTCAGCAGCATCTCGCACACTACAGGTATTCAACAAGACCACATCAGCCTTAAGTGGATCCGACGCCATACTATACCCCTTGGCTACCAATTGAGCTGCAACCGCATCCGAGTCGCGCTCATTCATTTGGCATCCATATGTTTTGATAAATACGCTTGGCATTATCCCAAAAAGGCCGAACACCCTATGCACCCAGACACGTTAATTCAATACTTGAGCAATGCCCTGACTGGCACATCGCCTAACTTTGAACGACCATCAAGAAAATCTAATTCAATGAAAAACACCGACTCAACCACCTTGCCTCCAGTTCTACTTAAAAGTTTTACAGCAGCAGCAGCAGTCCCACCAGTAGCCAAAAGATCATCTATCAACAAAACACGCTGCCCTGCAGAAATCGCATCCTTATGAATTGCTATAGCGTTGCTTCCGTATTCTAAATCGTAACTTTCTTCATACGTATCCCATGGCAACTTCCCTTTTTTGCGTATTGGAACAAACCCTACGGATAATTCTCGAGCCATTGCAGCACCAAAAATAAATCCTCGAGCATCAATTCCTGCAACTACATCCACTGTATCAGCCGAGTGTTTTCCGACCAAATGACTAATACACCCATCAAGCAATCGAGCATCACTTAGCACCGGAGTAATATCCTTGAATTGAATTCCTTCCTTGGGAAAATCAGACACATTACGGATAGCACCCTCCAACTCATCTAACATTACTTCGGTTAAAGCCATACCGAATCGTCCTTAATCCATAAAGCCCAGTCGAGCCTATTACGATATTCTTATTCACCGGTCTTATGACACTCCTAATATCCTACTAATCTCTCACAATAAGAAAAAAACAAACCACTTGTCAGAACTTCCAAGATCATGGAAACTTGGACATGGCGGCAGAGCATAACTCGCAATCCATTGATTCAGCCTTTTACCAAACGGCGAATACATTTTTTCCCAACCAAGCAGGGACGGCATTAACCTATGATGACCTTACTCTAGCCACTCTTTATTCCGAAGTTTTACCGAGTAATGCTGCGCTAGACACAGAATTAGCAGGCGGACTAAATCTACATATCCCTCTAATCTCGGCGGATATGGATACCGTTACGGAATCACAAATGGCAATCAGCATGGCCCTGAACGGAGGACTTGGCCTAATTCACTACAATATGCCAGAAAAACAGCAGCTTAAGGAAGTTAGCCGAGTTAAAAACCACATTCACGGGCTGATTCAAGAACCAATTACAGTTTCCCCCAATCAGACAGTCGGCGAAGTGCTTGAGCGAATCGATACCAAAAGATACTCGTTCAGCACGTTTCCGGTCGTAGATGAGAACCATAAACTAGCTGGCCTTCTATCTGGAAACATAATCAAGGCTAGATACAATTCAAAACGAGTCTCTGAGGCACTGGTCCCTCGAAATCATGTGCAAACGATTAAAGAAAGTGACCTCGGATCAGACCCTATCACAATAGCCGATCATTTTTTTACAGAAAACCCAGGCATCAACAAACTCTTGGTTGTAGATGATGAAGACCGCCTACGCGGACTCTTTACTTTAAGTGATATCGAACGAATCACTTCCGAGAAACAGGCGCTTTTCCGCCCTGCTCGTGACAACCAGTTCAGGCTGATCTGTGGCGCAGCCGTATCAACTCCCAGAAAATCTGATGGAACATTGGATCGAAATCAAATTGACGTCCATGTGGGAAATCTAATAAACCGAGGAGTCGATGTGGTGGCCATATCTACAGCTCACGGCCACACAAAAAGCGTCGGCGAAGCGGTTCACCTAATCCGTGAATCATATCCAGATATACCTATTATTGCGGGAAATGTAACAACGGCCGAAGGAGTCGAATTTTTAGCAGATCAAGGAGCAAATATAATCAAAATCGGCCAAGGCCCAGGATCAATCTGCACCACACGATTAGTAGCTGGAGTCGGAATTCCGCAAATGACTGCACTTTATGTTGCAAGCCAAGCTGCCAAAAACAAAGGAGTAAGCGTTCTTGCAGATGGAGGAATCACCAAATCAGGTGATATCGTCAAGGCGTTAACATTAGCCAACGGCGTGGTTTGTGGAGGGCTACTAGCCGGTTGCCCAGAAGCGCCTGGAAAGGTTATGGAAATCAGCGGGAAACTATACAAACAGTATAGAGGAATGGGCAGCCTGGAAGCAATGAAATCAGGCTCAGCAGCCCGATATGGCCATACAAGAGAAGATAGTAATCGAAAAGTAGCTGCGGAAGGAATCGAGGCACTTAAGGAAGTATCAGATAACCTAGATCAGACACTCGCACAATTGATAGGAGGCATTCAGGCGGGCATGGGATACCTAGGGGCGCCTACCCTTCCTAATCTGCGGGAAAAAGCCCTTTATATTAGGGTCAGCCCAGCTGGCCAGCGGGAAGCTGCCCCGCATGATGTGGTTGAAATGAAACCCTCCCAATAGCAGCAAAAAGTATTCTCTCTATTTCTTTTCCGTGATTGCCAAGTGGAATTAGCTTTGGCTAAAGTCGGCGGCGTGAAACGGTTTTCTTTCCTAGCATCGATATTATTTGCTGTAAGCGTGGTCCTAACCACAAAGGCAGCAGGACCTGACGACGAGTTTATTCGTGCCTACATTCTAATCTCAGAGGGCGACAATCTCGCCAAGTCCGCACAGAACAAGTCCGCAATTCAAAAATACAATCAGGCGCTTAACACTCTAAACGCACTCAAGGCTAGCAACCCGAACTGGAAAAAAGGTGTCATTAATTTTCGAATCAGCTATGTCGACAAAAAACTTAAGACTCTTTCTGCAACAAGCCCAACCAAGTCAACCGTCAGCAAGACTAAAACTATACCGATAGAACTAGACCCAACCTCAGCGCAACTAACAATCGACGACCTAAAACGCAGAGCAGAAACACTAGAGAACAATCTCATCTTAAAAGACGCCAAATTAAAAGAGGCCCTATCCGCAATACCCACTGCAGATGAAACCAAGCGACTTGCTAAACTCGAAACAGACTTGCAAGCAATCAAAAAGGAAAACACTGAGCTTAAAAGTTCTATCGACAAAGCCGCAGTCGAACTAATGAAAGCACAGGCTGGCATGGTTAAAGCACAAACAGAAGCGGATAAATCCTCAATAGAACTAGCAAAGGCTCAAGCAGCTGCGGATGAAGCCAAACTTAAACTAGAAAATGCTAATGAACGCATTAAGACAGTTTCCGCTAAAGTAAACAACAAGCAAACCGAACGCCTTCAAAAAGAACTTACAAAAAATCAAAACGACCTAAAAACAGCATCTGCAAATTTGAAAAATGCGAAATCAGTAAATTCCGATTTAGAAAAACAACTAAAGGCGCTTAGAAAAACCTCGCAGGAAAGCGACAAAAAAACACAAGATCTTCAAAAAGAATTTGCAAAAAAACAAAGCCAACTGGAAACCGCTTCTAACGATTTAACTACAGCAAAATCTTTAATTGCTTCTCTTAAAAAATCACTAACCTCATACGAAAAGGGCACTGTCGAAAAGGATCTCGAAGTACGCGCCAGCTCACTTGAAAAAGAACTACTAAAAAGCCAAAGTGCATTAAAAGAGACAACCGATAAACTCGATAACACGGCATCAACCAATTCTGATCTGCAAAAACAGTTAAAATCACTTCAGACAAACTCTAAGAATAGTGACAAACAAGTTGCAAAGCTTCAAAAAGACTTAGAAAAAAGCAAAAACAGCCTTAAAGAAGCTACATCAAAGATAAACAGTCTAGCTTCAAGCAATTCCGACCTACAAAAAGAAGTAAAAAACATTAAAAAAGGCTCTAAGGAAAAGGAGTTACAGGACTACATTCAATCCATTGAAAAACGCCTAGCCAAAGCCGAGCAATCAAATACAAAAGCCTCAAAAAACAGCAGAGCAAATCGAAGTTTTAAGGAAGTCTTCAGTTTCCGAGGAAACAAGCGTGCTGAAAACGCACAAATTGCCGAACTGCAAAACCAAGTAAAAACTCTTCGCGCAAGACTAGAAATCCTTGATGCTGAAAAGGTCCCGCTTACAGATGAGGAAAAAAACATGTTAACCGAACCCGCAGTAGCAACCGCAACAAAGAACTCACTAGACGTTATGATTTCCACTCTCCCAGCTGAAGGAGCTGAAGACTTCAAAGCAGGTCACGCTGCACTTTTCCAAGATTATCAGTATGCTGAAGCAGAGAAAAAGTTCATGCATGTTCTCAAACTGGATGAAAACAATCCTTTCACACTAGGAAACCTTGCAATGGCCCAAATGGAACAAGGCAACTACAAAGATGCTCAAAGCAGTCTGGACAAGGCACTTAAACAAAACGAAGATGACGCCTATGCGCTAATGGGAATGGGGATACTCAGTTTCAGGCAGAAGAGCTATGAATCTGCACGAGATTACCTGGCACGCTCCATTAAAATCAACCCAGAGGATGCTACCGCACAACACTTTCTTGGATCTACCTTAAATAATCTAGGCCAGCAAAAGGCAGCTGAAACTGCGCTCCGCAAGGCTGTACAAATCCAACCTGGCAATTCTAAATCTCACTATAATCTTGCAGTAGTATATGCTACTCAAAAACCTCCGTTTTTAGCGCTGGCAAAATTTCACTATGAAAAGGCGGTAAAAGCAGGTCATAAGAGAAATCCAGAATTAGAGAAATCCATTAACACCAAAAATTAAAAATGCTCGGGCAATACGCCCATGAACTAAGTATCTCAACACAAGGGCGGGCATTTTATGAGATAACAAAGGAAGTTAATAAGCACGTTTCCTTATGCGGCTATAAAACAGGATTAATCACTCTTCACATTCAACACACTTCCGCATCACTTTTAATTCAGGAAAACGCTGATCCAAGTGTACGCATAGACTTTGAATCAATCTTTTCTCGATTAGCACCTGATGCCGACCCGGTTTACGAACATAACTACGAAGGTGATGATGATATGGCTGCTCATATTCGCACTGCTTTAACCAATGTAAATCTAAGCATTCCAATCTCCGAAGGATCCATGGTTCTAGGAACATGGCAAGGCATCTACCTCTGGGAACATCGCACTCACGGCCATAACCGACGAATCCACCTTCACATCTTGGGGCAATAAACAGTTGACGCCTCAGCCACTTACCTGCTCAATCGGTTCATGTCGAACTCTGTTCCTTTTCTACGCAGTTCTTTATTCGTAGCTGGCGCGTTTTTCTTTAGCCAATCGGCTTATTTACAAGCAGAAATTAAACTGCCTTCTGTATTTAGCGACCACATGGTTCTACAACAGGGCCAACAACTCCCGATCTGGGGCTGGGCAGAACCAGACGAAGCTGTCACCGTTTCTGTTGCCGGCCAAAGCAAGTCTACCAAAGCTGACAAAAATGGCTCTTGGCAAACCCGTCTCAACCCTCTCAAAGCCAGCAAAACACCGGTGCCATTTTCTGTGAAAGGCCACAACAATTTAATTGAATATAATGACGTTCTCGTAGGTGAAGTTTGGCTTTGTTCCGGTCAATCCAACATGGAATGGACCGTCTCCCGATCACTCAATCCGAAAGAAGAAATCGCCAACGGAAAGCACCCGCTTATACGACACATCAAGATTCCTCACCGTCCATCTGAAAAACCTGAAAAGGACGTGACTCCAGTCGGCGGAGGCTGGCAGATTTGCAGCCCTGAAACAGTCGCCAATTTTACCGCTGTTGGTTACTATTTCGCTCGACATTTAAAGGGTGAACTTGATGTTCCAATCGGCCTACTAGGCTCTAACTGGGGAGGAACGCGCATCGAACCCTGGACACCTCCCTCTGGCTTCAAGTCTGTGCCTGCGCTAAAAAATATTGCTGAAAATTTAAAAGACTATCCAAAGAAGGGGAACAACGGGAATATCCAACATCAGTCGGCTTTAGCACTATACAACGGCATGATCGCTCCGCTTAAACCGTACGGGATACGCGGTGCGCTCTGGTATCAAGGCGAATCAAACAATGGTGAAGGCATGCTTTACTATGAAAAAAAGAAAGCCCTTATCAACGGCTGGCGCGAGGTATGGAAAAATAAAAAACTTCCATTTTATTTTGTACAGCTAGCTCCGTATAAGTATGGCAACCGAAACCCTCTCGATCTAGCAGGTATTTGGCAGGCTCAACTAAGCACATTGGATATCCCTTATACGGGGATGGCAGTAACAACAGATATTGGAAACACAAGAGACATCCATCCTAAAAACAAACAGGAAGTTGGTCGCCGCCTAGCGCTATGGGCCTTAAGCAAAGACTACGGTAAAACCGGCATTGAGTATTCTGGCCCTTTATTTAAATCAGTGAAATTCCCTTCTATAATTAGAAAAGGATCTGCAATCGTTCGTTTTTCTCATAGCAAGGGATTAAAATCAAATAACAATCAACCTTTAACACATTGGGAAATTGCAGGTGAAGATGGAAAATTTTTCGCCGCCCAGGCAAAAATTAAAGGGAATACTGTTATCATTAAAAACGATGCAGTAAAGAAACCTGAATTCGTGCGCTTTGGATATAACCAAGAAGCTGAACCGAACTTAGTTAATGGTGCCGACCTACCGGCTTCGCCTTTTACCACAGAGAAGATTAAGTGATACTTGGCTAACGATTGGCTAAGCCGTTATGACTACAGCCAAATACTTTTCCTTCAGGGCCGCCTCCAAATTTGGAGCGGCCCTGTTTCTTTTATCGACAGCCGCATTTAGCCAAGTAGATAAAAAACTATTATTCCGCCTCCAAATTGTTGATTAGCCAATACTTTCAATGCGACTATTCGATGCGCACAACCATTTGCAAGATGTTAAATTTAATAATAATCAGTATAAAATTATGTCGGATTGCAAAGATGTCGGATTAATTAAAATGGTCACTAACGGCACAAGCGAACTTGATTGGGAGACAGTATCTACATTGGCCCAACGTTATCCACAGATAATTCCAAGCTTCGGACTTCACCCTTGGTTCGTTCACGATCGATCATCAAATTGGTTAAAGCGATTGGAGCAAAAAATCGACAATTACGGGAGTGCCGTTGGAGAGATCGGTCTCGATCGATATAAAAAGAACCAAAAATATAATGAACAAGAAGAAGCTTTCCTCTCACAACTACAATTGTCTACGGAACGAAATCTCTCGGTCAGCATTCATTGCATCAAGGCTTGGAACGAAATTTACAATTTACTCCGAGACAACCCAATACCTAAGCGAGGCTTTCTTCTACACGGATTTTCAGGGCCAGCAGAAATGATCAAGCCACTAACTAAGCTAGGCGCCTATTTCAGTTTTTCAGGATCCTTTGCAAACCCAAAAAAGGCGCGGCATCGGAATAACTTCTGCAAAATACCGACCAATCGCTTATTGATTGAAACTGATGCTCCCTTCCAATCTGTACCGGATAATTTTATCACCTACCCTCTCGAGGGAAAATTAAATCATCCGGCTAATATTAACAGTGTATACAAGATTGCTGCAGACTGTATTGGAATACCATATGAAAAATTGACAGAGATTATAGAAGCAAATTTCCTAAGATTCTTTGGTAATTAATTATTATAATTCCGATCAACCAACGTACGAGCCTTTTGAATCAGAAGCCAGTCTTCAACTAGATCTCCGAAATTAAAATCCGGGATGCCACTTTGCGCTTTTCCCAGGAGCTCTCCCGGCCCACGTTGACGCAAATCTTCCTCTGCCAACATGAATCCATCACCGCATTTTTCCATTACACTTAATCGACGTCTACCTTCCTCTGTAACTTTACCTGCAATTAGAATACAGTACGATTCGTGCGAGCCACGTCCAATACGGCCTCTCAATTGATGTAATTGCGCGAGCCCAAAACGATCAGCATTTTCGATCAACATAATTGTTGAGTTAGGAATATCGACTCCTACTTCAATAACACTAGTGGAAAGCAATGCTTTTATTTCACCACGCAAAAAACCACTGATCGCCTTCTCCTTCTCATCAGGCTTCAGCCGACCATGAATCAATCCGACAGTGTGCGGCGCTAGATTTGACTTTACTGTTTTCAACTCTTGATTAACCGCCTTAATATCCCCCCCACCCTGATCGTCTACGCGCGGATACACTATATATGCTTGTCTTCCCTCTGAAATTTTCTTCCTAATAAATTCCCAAACCTTCGGAAGACTGTCAGGCGTTCTAACGAATGTTCGAATACGCCCTCGACCAGGCGGCAATTCATCAATAACTGAACAGTCAAGGTCTCCGTAAACCGTCAAACCTAAAGTGCGAGGAATCGGCGTAGCTGTCATAACAAGCACATGCGGATAGTGGCCTTTTCTAACAAGCTTTTTTCTCTGTTCAACGCCGAACTTGTGTTGTTCGTCGATTATTGCCAACCCTATATTCTCAAGAGAAAATTTATCCTCAACTAGGGCATGCGTGCCAACAACAACTGGAGGTAGAGTCTCCTTAATAGCCTCTAACTCGAATTGTTTAGCATCGATACCATTCAATGTCTTTTTACTGCCTGTATGAAGATGAACTTCAATCCCCAAAGGCTCAAACCATTTACTCAATACACGATAATGCTGATCAGCTAAAATCTCGGTTGGAGCAAGAAAAACAACACTAAATCCACTTTCAACAGTTCGAACTGCCGCACATGCAGCTACCACAGTTTTACCCGAGCCTACATCTCCCTGAAGCAGTCGACGCATTGGAAATAACCCCTTCAGATCTTGTGAAATATCAATCCAAGCACGTTGCTGCGCCCCTGTGAGATCAAATCCCAAGCTAGACAAAAACGGGCTCACCAAACGGTCATCACCGGAACAATCTAAAGCTTTTATTTTCGACTGAAATAATTGGCGTTTATCTCTTATGCGGCAATAAAATTGAATAAACTCTTCGAGAGCCAATCGCTCTCTAGCTATCGAAGCTTGATCAATATCTTCAGGAAAATGAACTGCTTTGAATGCTTCCTGAAGCGACAACCAATACCCATCATCGCCTTCAAGCCAATTTGAATGGATATCAGAAACCTTCTCAGCAAATATATCTACCGCCTTCCATATGGTCGCTCGCAACCAACGCTGCTTAACCCCTTCAGTTAATCGATATACCGGCACTACCCTTTTCAAGTGGATAAACTCTTCTCCTTCTTCCTCCACCTCCGCTTCGGGATGATCCATTGTCAATGGCTTTTGTGTAGATATTTTACCGTGCACATGAACGGTATCCCCGGTTTTGTAATAGCGATTCATATAGGGCATATTCCACCATCGACAATTTAGCCGAGCCGTACCATCATCCACAATGAACTCAAACATACTTCGCCCACCCCGAATTCGTTTTACACCTCCCGCCGCAATTACTCCCGTTACTGTGGCAATATCTCCTTTCCCTAGATTCTCAATCTTGTGCGGCCTGTTTCGGTCCTCATAACGCTTTGGACCATACCAAAGAAGATCTCCAATAGTACGAATCCCCAGCTTACCTAAGCGGGCCAATCGCTCACTACCCACTCCTCCTAGGGAAGCTAATGGCTGGTCAATTGGATTTAACTTTGGATCGGGCACCTCGAAAACACTAACGACAAGACAACATTTGGCCAAGCCACAGCCGGATTATTATTTGAATAAAAGAACTGGCACCAAGTAATGAAACCTGAAATTGAAAATAATTAAACCTGATCTTTCATATCAGGAAATTTTTCCCTTATAGTTTGCACTAACCGCTGTTCATCGGTCGGCTTCATTTTTCGACGTGGGATTCTACGCCTTACTCCATCGAGTAGTTCCAGCCAATCATCAAATGCCGGATCAGAATAAACCTCCCATTTCTCAAAACGACGTTCTCGCTGAAAAAATTTCCAGGAACCACGCTCGTTCCTTGCATAATATTCCATGCGTTCGCCGTAATCCCCTCGACGTTTCCAGCTAATTTCACCCTTTGACCCCATATCAGTGTGGCATATTCACACCTGCAACAGCCATTGCAGCCATACCCTCTTCTCGACCAAGAAAGCCGAGCCGCTCATTAGTCGTTGCCTTTATTCCAATTTGATCAGGAGAAATATAAAGCGCCTGTGCTACAGCAATTTTCATCGCTGGAACATGCGGAAGAATCTTGGGAGCTTCAGCAATCACTGTTGCATCAATATTTACTATACTACCGCCAACATTACTTACCAACTCTGCAGCTTTTTCCAAAAAAATACGACTTGGCGCATTTTTCCACTTTGGATCACTTGGAGGAAAATAACTACCAATATCACACTCTCCAATCGCTCCAAGCACAGCATCACAAATCGCATGCATCAAAACATCAGCATCCGAATGCCCGTCCAACCCCTTAGAGTGCTCAATCTCAACACCCCCAAGCCAGAGCGATCGGCCTTCAGTCAAGCGGTGAACATCATAACCAATTCCTGTATGAACCACGGCGTAATTATAAGGAGCTATTTGGCTTGGCCAAGTTCGAACATCGCTATGCCGGCAGCAACAGAGGCATTCAGTGAATTAACCTGACCTTGCTGCCGAATTCCAATTATATCTTCTGCCATATTTAAAATATACTGCCCCACAGACCGGTCTTCCCCTCCGATAACAAGGACTAACCTGTCGTAATTTGCCGCCGACACTTCCCTTAAAGTCGCCTTTCCGGCCATATCTAAAGCTACTATTCGATATCCTGCCTCGGCAGCTTTTAATGCATAATTATTCGCAGAATGGCTTCGGCAAATTTTCATGAATTCTGTTGCCCCAGTACTGACCTTTACTACAGACGGATAAATTTCAGGCACACCCCTCTTTGGGAGGCAAACCGAGGTAAACCCAAAAACCTCTGCACTTCTTAAAATAGCCCCCACATTGTGAGGATCCTCCAAATTATCGAGTAACAGCATCCTTTGAGCATCTAACAAGCTTTCAAATTCGACATAAGGATAGAGAGAGGTTTTTAACACTACGCCCTGATGATCACGACTTCCCGAAAGCTGCATCAACCTTCCCTTGTCAGTCCATTCTAATTCTACATTTTTTGACTCAAGCAATCCGACTAGTTTTTTTAGACGAGGATTTTTTCGCATCCCTTCATTAACATGAGCTGCAAATACTTTCCTTTTACCTGCACGTAACACCTCAAACGCAGGATTCAATCCATATATAAACTCTCGACTTGCCTTAGCCATCGACAGACAGAAACTTAAAGGAGAAACTGTTCTAAACCAAGTTCACTTGTTAATACTTTTTACTTTTTAATAAAAAAAATTTAGTTTTTGACTTGGGCAACAAGATGAGCAATCAAGATCTCAACACCATTCTCGATAACATCTGGAACCATTTATCTCAATCGACTGATGATTTAAATCACCCATGGAGACTTCCCTCTCTAGGCACACAAGGCCTTAACGGCCCGACAGCCCGAACCATGGTGTTGCGGTCCGCTGATGCACAAACACGAATGCTAACAGCCCATACGGATGTTCGTTCCACAAAAATCCACGACTTTAGAAAAGATCCTCGTACAGCTTGGTTATTTTTTAACCCAAAAACCAAAGAACAGGTTCGAGCTAATGGACGGGCGATAATTCACCATAATAACAAATCTGCACAACTTGCCTGGAATGAAACATCACTCGAAAACAAACACAACTATGCCACTCTACTACCTCCAGGTTCAAAGAATGATTACCCTACGACCAACCAAATAAATGAAAATAATTCGCCCAACATCTACTTAAACTTTGCAATAATTCAATGCAACATTACTGAAATCGATTGGCTACAACTGTCTTCGAATGGTCACCGTCGCGCACTATTCAATTGGAACGGTAACACCTGGCATAAGAGCTGGGTAACACCTTAATACTGTCCAGCAACTTGCCATTTTGATTAAAATCCGGATACTTCCGACGTGAGCGAAAGCATCACCAAACTGACAGATGATCTAATTGCCTCCTATGCAAAGGTGGGAGGTATTAATCATTTGGATGGTGGCAATTTACCATCGAAATTTGCCATTGCATCCATCACAACAGATTTACTTCGCCTCCTACTGCCTGGATTCTTCGATGATAAACCTATTCAAACCTCCGAACTAAAAGTCGAAATATCGATGTTAATGGATAACGTAAGCGGAAGACTAGAAGACGAGCTTGCAAAAAGCATTGAATACAAACCCCCTGGAAATATATCCACTGATCGACCAAGGCAACTGGCTAGAAAAATTACTACAGAGTTTTTAGGTACATTTCCGGAAATCAGAAAACTGCTTAAAACTGATGTAGAAGCTGCCTACGCTGGCGACCCTGCCGCAATCAGTCATGAAGAAGTGGTTGTCGCTTATCCATTTATAGAAACTATTGCAGTACAACGCATGGCACACCAACTTTACCAACGAGATGTCACTCTAATTCCTCGCATCATGAGTGAATGGGCACACAGCCGAACAGGAATTGATCTTCATCCTGGTGCAAAAATAGGATCCCACTTTTTTATCGATCACGGCACCGGAACGGTAGTAGGTGAAACTACTATAATTGGAAACAATGTAAAAATTTATCATGGAGTAACCCTAGGCGCGAAATCAACTTCCAGAGTAGAAGAACTAAGAGGCAGCAAACGCCACCCGACGATTGAGGACGGTGTGACAATCTACCCAGGAGCAACAATCCTCGGCGGCGAGACAGTCATTGGCTCAAATAGCACTATTGGCGGAAATGTATTCCTAATACACAGCGTGCCACCGGACTCTCTGGCGATTGCCGAAGACATTAGCGTCAAGATAACTAACAAAGCTTCGCAAACAGAAATCTAATATTCTTGTTAAAAATTATAGCAAATATACTAGCTTGTTCATATCAGACTAAAAATAAAGAGAAATATTTGAAACTTTTTTATTCAAAATACGTATAATTGCACGAGGATTTAGGCCAAAAACAAACATTAACGTTCTCATTAAAAATTATTTTTTTGAAAAATGCCTAAAAAAAGCTACTTTTAGATTTTGCAGATGAAAAACATCTTAATAATTATAATAGGTATAGTTGCGGCTTACCTTGGATATCTTCAGTTTGGAGGCAATGAGAAGCAAAATGCTTCAAGCACAAAAGCGTTTAAACAACGCAAAACGACTTCTGAAATTGAGGCTAGAGATATTAATTTTTCAGTCACTGTAGCAGGCGAGATAAGCCCGGCAGAAAAAGTTTCAGTCAGACCTGAAGTTAATGGAAAAATAGCAGAGTTAGCAGTAGATATTTCTGACTATGTTGCAAAAGGAGAACTTCTATTCAGACTTGATGATAAAGATATTCAAATAGAAATCGACTCACGAAAAAAACAAATCGATAGTGCCAACCTTCAACTTACTCAGGCTAAAAAGGAGTTTGAAAGATCAAAACAACTATTTGAAGACGATCTTGTTTCTAAGGAAATTTTTGAAACCACGAAAAA
>Ga0115011_10000626_pt1 | contig 27861 bp, 16 predicted proteins | sample TroAtlMetagenome_2_FD_88705 | JGI IMG/M metagenome (GOLD analysis project Ga0115011, IMG submission 88705) | Marine eukaryotic phytoplankton communities from Atlantic Ocean - Tropical Atlantic ANT8 Metagenome | ecosystem: Environmental > Aquatic > Marine > Oceanic | place: Tropical Atlantic...
TCCCGCTCGTGACCTTGGTAGCCCTTGACGCATTCTACAAGAGCAGGGATCAGGTCATGCCTTCTTTTGAGCTGCACCTCGATCCCACTCCAACCCTCCCGCAGTTGATTGCGGGCCTTCACCAGCCGGTTGTAGAGGACAATCAACCAGAGGATGACCAACCCTCCCGCAAGTGCCGAGGCGATAACAGCGATTTCCATAAGAATGGGGTAAAGAGTCTTCGCAGCAAATTTGGGATTTCGAAATCCCAAAATAGGTTCTAAACCTTGGTGTGGTCTATTTCCGCCTGCTTGGTCGTCTCGTCCTGAGACTCTTCCTTTACCTTGGGGAGTTGGCCAGTCTCGTCGGCCAGATCTGCGAATCCCTCCTGCAGGGCCGAAAGCGCTGGCGCCAGTTTTTCGAGCAGATCGTCGAAATAGGATACCGGTCTCAGGCCGTGGTTGTGATCACCGGGGCCTTCACCGGAGCGGTCCTCGCCACCCAGGCTCTCTTCCAGTTTGCCCTCGTGGACATGGAGACCATGGGAGGCGTGATCGTCAGCGTCGGGATGATGCGGGAACTAGGTCCCACCATCACCGGACTCATGCTCGCGGGCAGGGTTGGCTCCTCCATGGCGGCCGAAATCGGAACCATGAAAGTCACTGAGCAAGTTGATGCGCTCCGGTCCATGGGGGTCCACCCGATCGATTTCCTCGTCACCCCCCGCCTGCTGGCGATGTGCGTTTCCATTCCTCTACTCATCGCTCAGTCGATCGCTTTCGGGATCGTTGCTTCCTATGTCGTCGGCGTGCACCTCTTCAAGGTTCCCGGTGCCTACTGGAACTTCAACGTTGAACGCTTCACCGACGGCAACGACATCGCTATCGCAATGATGAAAGGATTCGTCTTCGGACTGCTGATCGTCATCGTCTCCTGCCATCAGGGCCTGCGGGCGAGAAATGGAGCAGTGGGCGTCGGTCGGGGAACAACCGACGCCATGGTCTTTTCCTCACTCGCCATCCTTATTTTCAACCTTTTTCTTACCCTGCTGGTGCAGCTCGTCTTCCCAGTGGGGCTGGGAATGTCCTAGGCCATTGCGCGGCTGTCATCAGAACCCAGCATGGTTTTGACAGGGTCTACACTAAGAGGTAGGATTCTGGACATGAACCGAGTCTCCCAGCTCTTCATTTCAACCCTTATTGCCGGGGCTACCCTCCTCCAGCTTTCCTGCGGTGACGCCACTGCCGACAGCAAAGAGAAGACTTCCCCGGGCGATGGCTCAAAGCCCGAGGCCAAAGCCAGTGCACCCGTCCAACCCAGTAAGCCTGTGATCAAAACCGAAGAAGAGTGGAAAAAATCCCTGACCCCTGAGCAATTTGAAATCCTCCGGAAACACGGCACCGAGCGCGCATGGGGGAAAGCGTACGACGAATGGAAGAAGCAGGGAGCTGGAGCCTATTACTGTGCCGGATGCGATGCGGAGCTGTTCTCCTCCAAGGAAAAATTCGATGCCCGGTGCGGATGGCCCGCCTTCTTTGACTCCTCTAAGCACGAGAATATTAAAACCGTGCGCGACACCTCTTTTGGAACGGTCCGGGTCGAGGTCCGCTGCAATGTCTGTGACGGCCACCTCGGACACGTCTTCAGCGGAGAGGGCTTCGATACGCCCACGGACCAGCGCTACTGCATCAACGGCAAGGTCCTGAAGTTTGTCCCCTTCGCGGAGGCCGGAAAGGACGATTCCAAGAAAAAGGCCCCATAGCGAAGAGCGCCCAGCAGGTGATACCGACGTGAGAGGAGTCTTCGAGGTCCCGGCAAAAGATCCCAAGCGCCGTCTGTGTTATCGCGAATCTCAGGCCTCACCCTTCGAGCGCCCGGAATACACCCCTCCGTCTTTTCGAGAGATTTCCGCCCTATGCGGTGGCACTTAACTGTGCGGAGCAGTGGGCTTCTCAATTTGAGAACCCTGAGAATTGCCACTTAGGTAATCGTTTGGGTGATTTCGGAGCCGTTTGCTCCCCACCCGGCGGAGCCGCCCGCCCGCTAACCCAAACTGATTACCCCACCCCGGGGAGAGTTTGCACCAAACAACCATTGAGCGCCCTGATTTAAAGGACTTTATGCCCTTTATGCTTTGGTAAAGGACCAGCGAGAATACTTGCGAACTCGCGCCCCGCGAACAAAAGTTTTGGCGTCCGCCATCCCTTCCCCCCGCTCGAGGTTTCTACCACCCTGCCGTCTCCCGGGACTGCTCCCTCGAGCCCCCGGAAGTCTGGTTCCCTGCCATGATCAAACGAGCTGCCTTCGCGCTATTTCTGGGCCTCTCCCAATTAGGGGCGGTCCCGGTAATCAGCGAGATCATGTTCCATCCCCCGCATCGGGATCCCCGCACCGGGGGCGAAAGCCCCCTCGAAGAATGGATTGAAATCCACAATCGCGGATTTGGCTCAGTCAACTTGGCGGGATGGACCCTTGAGGGCGTTGACTTCATCTTCCCAAATGTCGGTATTCCTGAAGGCGGATTCCTTGTCGTCGCTGCTAACGAAGCAGCATTCCGAGCCCAATACCCAGGCGTTCTGAATATGATTGGAGGCTGGAATGGCCGGCTCTCCAACCGCGGAGAATCCCTCCGGCTCCTCAATCATACTGGAGCAGAGATCGATCGTGTCGACTACGCGGATGGTGGCGACTGGGCCCGGAGAAGGCCCGGTTCAGATGACCGTGGCCATACCGGCTGGATCTGGGACAACCCCGCTGACGGCGGGGGCAGAACCTTGGAAGTCCTCAATCTGCACTCCCCTAACGATCTGGGACAGAATTGGGATTTCAGCGCAATGGAGGGAGGGACCCCTGGGGCCCCTAACTCGGTTCGGCAAGTGAACGTGGCGCCTTTCATCGAGGACGTATCTCATCACCCTTCGGTCCCCAGCCCACGAGACCTGGTTCTCGTGCGGGCCCGCTTGAGCGATGATCTCTCTTCCCCGATTCGAGGAGTAGTTCACCACCGGACCTCTTCACTCGAGCCCACCGCCTTCACAACCACTGTCATGCGAGACGATGGGACAGGTGGAGACGAGGTCGCCGGTGACGATATTTACACCGCTGTGCTTCCGCACAACCGGAGGGAACTACCGTAGAGTTCTACCTCGAGGCTTTCGACCGGATCCAGAGCCGGACATGGCCGGCGGCAGCGCACGAGGATGGCCGGCATGAGGCGAACCTTCTCTATCAGGTGGACAGCGAACAACCAGCCAGTGAGGCCCCGTTTTACCGGTTCATCCTTTCTGCGGGGGAACTGGAGGAATTTATCAAGATCCCGTTCGATTCCCCTGAGCGGAATACAAATGCCCGCTTCAATGCGACCTTCATCGCGAACGTGGATGGCGAAATAACCACCCGTTACCAATGTGCCCTGCGGTTGCGAGGGTCGGGCACCCGCTCTCGCTACCCCCGCAACCTCAAGATCGAACTTCCCTCCTCCACCCCGTGGAAAGGGCGGGACGAGCTCAACCTTAATGTTCAGTTCTCCTACAATCAGTTGCTTGGCAGTATGTTTTACCGTGCCGCAGGACTCCCCGCCTATGAGTCCCGAGCGGTCGCCGTCCGCCTCAATGGCGTGAACCATGCCTCTCCCGAGAATGCCAGCGTCTCAAGGCCGTTCAATCACCACTTTGGCTTCTACGTCCAGAATGAACCCATCAACAACCGGTATGTGCGTGAACACTACCCCCTGGAGACTGGCGGCAATCTCTATCGCATGACAGGTAACGGAACAGGATGGGATTACTTTCCGGAAAGCGATGATCTGGAGGCTGATTACCGCGGGAGTGGCTGGGACAAGGAAAACAACGACGCCCTCAACGACTGGTCGGACCTTCACAGTTTTATAGGAGTCATGTCTACGGCCTCTGGCGAAAACTACCTCAAGCAGATTCGGCGGGTCATGGATTTGGATTCCTGGCTCCGCAATCTGGCAGTCAGCACGATCCTGACGAATGGTGAAAACAGCATCTTTACCGGACGTGACGATGATTACGCCATGTATTGTGGACAGGATGGAAGATTCAAGCTGATCCCTCATGACCTCGACACGATCCTCGGAGCAGGAGATGGATCCCGGATAGGAATTGCGAATCTCCCCCATACCATCCTCGACTTCGTGGAAAGGGGGGAGTCCTTCCTCCAACTCCAGAAGCTTTTTCGCGAGCCAGAGGTCCTGCAACGTTACTATCAGGTTCTCCGGGAACTTCTCGTGGGGCCTTTTGACCAAAACAGCGCCAACCAGCTCATTGACGACGCCCTGACCTGGACGCCGCGTGGGATCGCTGAAGCGGCAAAGGAGTTCCTCTCCGCTCGTCGTGCCGATATTCTGAGCGTGATCGAGAGGCCCCTAGAAATTTCCTCGAGCCTGGAGATAACCCGGGGCCTGCCAACGTCTTTCACCGTGAATGCAGACCTCCGGGGAACCTTCAATGCTGGCAGGGCCGCTCACGTCCTCGTCAATGGCGAGCGAGCCACCCTCGAAGGCGCTCCCGGAACATGGGTTTACGACCTCAAGGGCCTCGAGCCCGGCATCAACCGCATCACGGTCGAAGAACAGGATGCGGATGGCCATATTGTCGCCAGCTCCTACATGGATATTCTCTATGATGATGGCGACGTCTCCGAGCTGCGCGGCGACCTCACCGCCGATACCATGCTCGACGCAGCGGGGGGGCCATGGCTCATCTCCGAAAGCCTGAACGTTCTTCCGGGGGTCACCCTGACAATAGAACCCGGAACCTCCGTTTTCTTCCTGCCAGCCGCTGGGATCACTGTTCACCCGGAAGGGACTTTGAAATGTGAGGGAACCCGCTACCAGCGAATCCGCCTCAGTCGCAACCCGGGATCCACGGATATCTGGCAGGGAATCCGGATTGAGGCTCCATCGGGGCAGGAGTCTCCTGCAGAAAATATCATTTCTTTTACCGACATGGAGCATGGCGACGGGCAGGGAGAGTCGATCGAATTGCGCCGCTCCCGCCTTCTCCTTGACCATGTCTCCTGGCATCACTGTAACGACACCATTCTGGAGGTTTACAGCCCGCAGCTTGAGGTTCGCGATTGTGTATTCCCCCCCGTTGCAACCTCTGAGGCATTAAGGGGCTCCACCCTTCGGGAAAATGACTTCCTTCTCCTGCGCCGTAATGTGTTCAATTCCTCCCCAGCCTACAACGACGTCATTCTCTTCTCAGGGGCACAACGCCCTGGGCCCATCCTCGCAGCCTACGACAACATTTTCAATGGATCTACAGATGAGTGCTTCGACTTGAACAATTGCGACGCCCATTTGGAAGGGAACGTTTTCATGAACGTCCACCTGTCCACGCCTCGAAATTCCACTGCCAATGCCGTTGCCATCAACAATGACTCCAGTGTGACCCTCACCCGCAACCTTTTTCACAATACTGACCACGCTATTCTGGCAAAAAATGGAGCTGCTTTTCAGTTTGAGAACAACACCGTCGTCAACGCAACCATTGCCGCAATCAACCTCAATGAACCGCTGCGACCCAATACTCTCCCCGCTGGCTCAGCAGGGCTCGAATCAAATATCTTTTTGGCGTGTAATGCCATCTTTGCTCACCCCGAAGGAGTCGAGATCACGGGCCTCCACAACATGCTTCCCCTTGATGATCACTGGATCGGTGAGGGCAATCTCGCGCTCGACCCTTTCCTCTATAACCTCTCCGGCGGTCCGCTCCCGAGAGATAATTGGAGACCGCTCCCTGATTCTCCCGCCATCGGATCGGGCAAGTCCGGGCGCGACCGGGGAGCATTGATCCCAGCTGGCGCCGCTGTTTCAGGCCTCCCAAGCCCCGAGACTCACCTCCATAGAATAGCCCTGTCCGTCACCGGAGCCGGCGTCACCGACTACCGCTTCCGGTTGGTTGCCAACGGAACTGCGGAGGAATGGAGCCCCGCTTTCAGTGTGGAAACACCGATTCTGCTTCAGGGGCTCGAGCCCGGCACCTATCGGGTTGAGTTGCTCGCCCGCGACTCCGCCGGCTACTGGCAGGATGAGGACTGGCCAACATCCTCACGGGATTGGCAAGTTGTATCCAGCATCCAGAGTAGTGCCCTTTTGAATGAGGTGGAAGCTGTAGCAAGGCCCGCGAACGACAGAGTGGAGTTGTTCAACCCACGGGAGCAATCGGTGTCACTCGAAGGCTGGTTTCTCTCCGATAACCCAAGTAATCCGACAAAGATCGCGCTCTCAGGCATCCTCGATCCTGGAACCTATCTGAGCCTGACAGGAGATGAGGTGCCAAGCCTCAGCCCCTCTGGTGATGAGCTGCTTCTCTATCACGATGGGACCCTTGTGGATTCCATTCAATGGGGCATGCAGGCGTCAGGATACTCCATCGGGCGGCACGGACCGCGCCGCGCATGGACCCTGTGTGCGCCCACGCCGGGAAACCCAAATCAGTCCACAGGGCTCACTCCGCCGAGGCTACTACGGATTAACGAATGGCTGACGGATCCTGCGGTGCGCTACACCGGAGAATTTGTCGAGCTCTTCAACCCCGGAGACTCCCCCATGCATGTTGGTGGCATCTGGCTCTCCAATCGGCCCGACTATCCGAGAAGGCACCAGATTGCCGCTCACTCCTATATCTCACCAGGAGGCTTCCTCGTCCTCCACTCCACAAAAGACCGCCATCCGCAGGCAGATGAATTCCCCTTCCAGCTCAATGGATTCCGTCAATGGTTGATGCTCACCAGTGAAGATGATATCCTGATCGACCAGGTTTCTCTCCGCGCACAGACTCCGGACCTTGTGGAAGGACGGAATCCCGATGGCTCCTCCGAAGTGGAATCTCTGCCGTTCGGAACTCCAGGGCGCTCTAACAATCGAGCCTCCCGGGTTGAACAACTTTCAACCCTAGTTCCATTTCAGCACTCGGAATGGCGCTTCCTCGACGACCAGAATCCAAGGGGTGAATGGATCACTCCCGCCTTTGCAGACAGCGAATGGGAAACCGGCCCGGCTCCGCTTGGCCGGGAGACCAGCGCCCTGGCCATTCCCCTCGCCACAACCAGCGAAAGTGCTCCGGCCTTCAATTACCGGCGTGGTAGAAAAAACTACTATTTCCGCACGGTCTTTGATTTTGACGGGGACCCCTCGCGCACCCTTCTCTCCCTCGCCACTTACGTGGATGATGGCGCAATCTTTTACCTGAACGGCCACGAAATTCTTCGGCATAACGTCCCCGAGGGCGAGCTGAACGAGGACACTTGGGCGAGAGAGACTATCACCAATGCCTCTCTCGAAGGCCCCTTCCCTGTTCCCAGCTCGTCTCTCTTGGTCGGCACAAACACTCTCGCCGTCATTACCTATCAGGCCAGTGCAACCAGCTCGGATATTGTCTTCGATTGTGAACTGACAGCCTCTGTCTCCATCCCTGGACCACCTGACCCTTCAGAATCTGCGCTGCAGGTATTACTCGACCACCTTCGCATAACAGAGGTCATGTATAACCCGCCGGATGGCAGTGCCGGAGAGTTTATCGAGGTCCAGAACACGAGCTACGACCTTCCCCTGGATCTCGCAGGAGTGCGCTTTACTGCAGGGATTGAATTCACCTTCCCCGAGCTGACCCTGTCGCCCCGCTCCCATGCGGTGATCGTCAAGGATCGCGAATTTTTTGAATTAATTCATGGGCCCGGGATCAACATCGCAGGCGTCTTTGAGGACGGCAAGCTCCACAATGATGGAGAGGCGATCGCCCTCACCTTGCCGGAGCCTGTTGATGCTCACATCCATAAATTTACCTACGATCATGCGTGGCACCCTGCGACAGATTCCACGGGTTTTTCATTGGAGCTGCGGGACCCTGATCGCGAGCTCGAGACATGGAACGAACGGTCTGCGTGGATGCCCTCTTTTGCGCGTCATGGCTCTCCCGGTTCTCCTAATGGCGCCTCCTCCTATCAGAGCTGGGCTAATGCCCTCGGCGTTCATACCGGCGATAGTGATGGAGATCTTCTCGACAACACCTTTGAGTATGCCTTCGGGTTTAATCCATCTGTCAGACAATCCATTCCCCTCCTTCTGGAACAGTTGGTTCCACCCTCAGGCGGCTTGACAACCACCTACCATGCCCCCGCGGTTGCCCCGGAAGACGTGATTTTCAGTATCGAGTCATCCTCTGACTTGAAGAACTGGACCACGGAGGCCATTAGAATCGCCAATGGCTCCTGGACCGGAGAAGGCTCTCTGGAGGCCACAAGCCCAGCCGAAGGGCTAAGTGTCATCCGTCTGCATCTGCCGCCCGGACGAACGCGTTTTACCCGGATGAAAGTGGATATCTTCGATTCGGAGGCTCCCTGAACAGAAGGGCGGCGGACCCCTGCCGGGCACCAAAACCCCCTCCAAAAGGGGCATTGGGCCTCTGCGAAGTGCCGGCGAATACGATTCTCGCCTGAATCACTTTTTCCCGTCACTCTCTCGCCACTTACACCACCCAAGGATTGAACATGAAGCCTCTCTTCTTCCACGCCCTTCTTCTCGTTCTGGCAGCACTGTCCCCACTTACCGCTGCAGATGATCGCCCTAATATCATCCTTATCATGTCGGACGATATGGGCTACTCGGACATCGGGTGTTATGGAGGAGAAATCCAGACCCCGGTCCTCGATGGGCTTGCAGCTAATGGATTACGGTTCACCCAATTCTACAACACTGCACGCTGCTGCCCCACCCGCGCGACCTTACTCTCCGGGCTCTACGCGCATCAGGCCGGCGTTGGCCATATGATGAGTGATTACGGGCTTCCACAATACCAGGGAGATCTCAACCGAAACTGTGTGACCATTGCTGAGGCTCTTAAGCCAGCGGGATATCGCACCTATATGTCCGGGAAGTGGCATGTCACACCATACAAGGCAAAGGAGGTCGCCAATCCCGACACCTCAAACTGGCCTCTACAGAGAGGGTTCGATCGCTTTTATGGAACGATTCATGGAGCTGGTTCTTTTTTCGACCCCAACTCCCTGACCCGTGGTAACCGCTACATTACCCCGGACAACGATCCGGATTACCAACCGGACACTTTCTACTACACGGACGCAATCTCAGACAATGCGGTCCGCTACATCAAGGACCACAAGCGCGAGGCCGACGGCCAGCCCTTCTTCATGTATGTCTCCTATACCGCGGCCCATTGGCCCATGCATGCTCTTCCTCATGACATCGCGAAATATGAAGGAAAGTACGATGGAGGATATACCCCCACTCGTAAATCCCGGATCAAGAAGCTTAAGTCTCTCGGCCTCCTCCCCGACCACTGGGACGTCGTTCCTCAGGTGGGCAACTGGAAAGACGTCAAGCTGAAGGAATGGGAAGCGGCATGCATGGAAGTCTATGCGGCCATGGTCGACAACATGGACCAGGGTATCGGACGAATCGTTGGAGCCCTCAAGGCGGCTGGCCAGCTTGAAAATACCCTCATCCTCTACTTCCAAGACAATGGGGGGTGCGCCGAGGGGTTTGGCCGAGGGAAAGTGACTGGCCCGCTCAAGCGCCCCGACAAGCCAACCCTTCCTCCCATGGCCAAGGATGAGCTCCAGACGCAGATGATCCCTCCGAAAAGCCGCGACGGCTATCCTCTACGACGCGGTGACGGAATCATGCCTGGTCCTCCCGAGACCGAGGTTGGCTATGGTCGCAACTGGGCCAATGTCTCCAACACGCCCTTCCGCGAATACAAGCACTGGGTTCACGAAGGCGGGATATCGACGCCTCTGATCGCCCACTGGCCCGAGGGCATCAAGGGTCAGAACCGTTGGTTCAAGACCCCGGCTCATCTCATTGACCTGATGGCTACCTGCGTCGACCTAGGAAAGGCTAAATACCCCACCAGAAAGAATGAGAAGAAAATCATTCCGATGGAAGGAATCTCCCTTCGCCCAGCCTTCGAGAACACAGCCCTGAAGCGAGGTCGGCCGATCTACTTCGAACACGAAGGCAACCGGGCGGTGCGGGATGGAAAGTGGAAGCTGGTAGCCAAGGGAGTGAGAGGAGCCTGGGAGCTCTACGATATGGAGCAGGACCGCACCGAAATGCACAACCTTGCCACCAAGCATCCCGAGACCACCTCCCGAATGGTCGCCCAGTATGAACAGTGGGCCAAGGAGCGCGGCGTGGTGCCCTTTGGGTCGTGGCGCAAGGCCCGACAGAAAAAGTAATCCTACTCCCGCGAACCAACGACCCTGAGGTAGAATTGCTCCTGCCCAGCTACGGGCAGGACAAGGGTCCCCGCGCCGTTTTCCCTGGTGAGGACCGCTTCAGCGGCAGGACTCCAGCTCTGAAGGTCAGGGGAAGTTTCCAGCCCATAGCTGTAGCCTGCCTGCACGGAGAAGCCAACGGTAAGCTCTCCGTTCGTCACCCCAACATCCAGTGGCCCGATCGCCACCGACCCGGATAGGGAATTGGCGTCGGCAGGGTCACTGCCGCCCAGAAATTCCTCCAGGTTCGTCTGGCCGTCCTCGTCAAAGTCCTCGTCATCATACCAGAATATATCCCCGAGGTTATCTACTTCCCATTGGTCGGCCATCCCATCCCTGTCGACATCCGTAGCCGAAGAAGAGAAATAATTGTCAAAGGTCGCATCGGTGTTTCCCGTATCACTGGTAGTGCTTGTGAAGACCCCGCAGGTTCCCGAAGCGTAGGTGAAATCGGACCCGAACACGACTGCGAGAGGTGTCTCCAAGTCATCAAGGGCGAAGACCTCTCCCACGAGCTGTCCATAAAAGTCTTCCGGCGCGAAAAAGCCCTGGAACACCAGACGGTAGCCCCGTCCCGGAACAAGCGTGATCGTTTCGGAGCCCAGAGTGCTGGCCGCCTCGCCGCTTACAGATGAAATATAGAGCCCCTCTCCACCAGTGTCGTAACTGAAGGCGTAGCCATTGGTTGTTGCGAGCCCGACCGATCCCAAGGATCCCAGCAGGCCAATATCCTGCCCGATGTCGTTGTTCCAGTCTACCAGGTCAGCCTCCACCCGGAAGGCTTCATAGACCACGTCCGGGCGATGAGATCCCCCTCGGGCAGGTCCTAATGCCCCCGGGTTGGGAGAGGCTGGAGCCTGCACCCGGTAACTGTTCCCTTCAGGGAAGGAGAATTCGACAGGTGCCCCGAAGGATGCGAGCGGGGAATACCGTTCCCACCCGGCATCGTTTCCGTCGTTAAAATCATCCTGCACGATCTGGGCCGGAAGGCAGGGACCCAGCAGGGGGAGAATGAGAACAGGGAGGTATCGCTTCATCGATGGCATTAGGTGGTAAGGTTACTGTTGAGATGGAGAAATTTTCCTGAGCTCCTCGCCCAGGTTGCGTTTTGCAAACGCGAGGTAAAAAGCCCAGTCCTCCGGAGTAATGTCGTGCTTGCCATCACGAAGGTGATAGCCAGTCAAAGACCCCACGCTCTGCCCGGGAGCGGGCATTTTCGTGACGCCGAGGGAAGACTTGCGATACAGGTCATAGACAGGCTGTGCGTGCACTACACTGAGGAACTCGCCCTGGGGGTCCGCCCACCGGTCCTCGGTTGCGCTGGCCACATAAACAGCCCGGGGCGCTATCAAGGCGATTAGCTGATGCTGGTCGAAGGGGAGCTCCTTCTCATTCCCACTATACTTTCTGAAGTTCCCGTTGAACCAGTGCGGGAAGGAGCGGTTGATACGACCCACGGTCTCACCGAAAGCCCTTTTGCTCAAGGCTGCCCCTCCGCACCCCGAATTGTTCGAAATCACTACCCGGAATCGTGGATCGGTTGCTCCTGCCCAGAGCGAGGTTTTGCCAAGTCGTGAATGGCCAGTCACGGCGACCTGTTTTGCGTCGACCTCCTTGATCTCCTCCAGAGCATCAAGAAGCCGGCTAAGTCCCCAAGCCCAAGCCGAAATGGTCCCCCACTCGTCAGGCTTGGGGGCGCCGTCTGAAAACAGGGGATGCACCCCGTTCTTCCAACCGTCGTCATAATCAGGATCAATATTGCCGCAGCAAGCTGTGGCCAGCGCGAAGCCGCTCTCAACGATCATAGCCACGGGCCAGCGTCCCGCTGCGCTGCCGCGCATGGATTCTGCCTTTGCTCGCCGGTCTTCTCCTTTCCGGGAACCAACGACGTAGCCCAGCTCCGGCGTAATCCTGGGATCCTCCTCCAGACATTGGTTTCCTCGGAAGTTCAACCCGACAAACGCGGGGACAGGACCTGTTCGGTTTTTCGGCAGGTATAAAAGCATGCGCACTTCCGGCCCTTTGCCTTCCGCAAAGCTGACAAGGTATTCACGGCGAACTGCTTTACCCCCGATTGCATCCACTACCTCCTTGTCGAGAACCACCTTGAATCCTGTCGGCTTCCCGACGGGCATGCGGCCATACATTTCATTCTCTATCAGCTTCAGGGTGGCTGGGCGCCCGCTTTTCTCCCACTCAGCTGCGGAGGCAACCCTGCCTCCTCCATTCAGAGCGAGAGGGTCAGGCAGCTCATAATTGGGCACCTTGGACTCATCGTAGTTGGCTATCAGCTTCTGCCCATCAGCAGATTGGGTCAGCACCGCGACAACAGCAGCAAAAACGAGTGAAGAACCACAACGCATACTACCACGCTATGCCACCGAGAGACCGGGGAGCAAGAAGGAACTATCCGCCTCGGACCCCTCATAAGGCACTCGTAAGGCGCAGGTTACCGCCATCAACCACCAGAAAATACGGCGCCCGCGTCCTAGCGCTGCGTAGAGAGTTTCCAGCTATCCGTTCGAAAAAGGGAGGCAGGCAGGCCCGCAGCGTTGACCAAGTTGGCTCCCTTCGGGTTAGAGGCCCATGCGTAACGAACCGCCACTGGATCAGGAACCTCCCTGCTAGATACGATAGCGCTCTCTCCGTCGAGAACAACATCGGCCCAGCGCCAGATACGATCTTCTCCCGCAATCTCAAAGCGAGCTGGCTTGTTCCCGTCACTAGTTGCCAACCCAACCGCGTTATCAAAGGTTATACGGATACGGCGGTCCTCCACCTTGAACCCGCGATAGAGAGGACCACTAGCGACCAGGTCTTTCTGGCCATACTCCTCACGGAGGGCCCAACGGGAAAGCCGCTCCCCTACATCCCTCTTGTTTCTAGGGTGGATATCATTAGCCGCCCCAACATCATTGAGGACCGCCATTCCGGTTTTGGGAAGCCGCAAAGCAAGTCGCTGCGCGTTCTGTAATTCCGCCCACGGACTTTTCTGGCCGGGCCTGGCCGTCGGCGACTTAAAGCTCGCCAGCTGCGCGAAGTAAAAAGGCATCTCGCTATTCCAACGTTCACGCCAGTCCATGATCAGAAGCGGAAACAAGGTCTCGTATGCCTTTGCCCTGCTCGCATTGGACTCCCCCTGATACCAGATCGCTCCCCTCATGGCGTAGCCTGTCCATGGGTGAATCATTCCGTTGTAGATAGCTGCCGGGCGGCTGGGATTCAGGGCAGGCGGGCGGGGCGGCTGGGGCTTCCGAGGGAGTTTCTGTCGCTTTTTGGGATCTTTCTCCACCCGATTAGAGCTCCTGATCTTTTCCCACGAAGCCACCTGCTTTTTGTAGGAGGCCTCGGCTGCGCCGAGATCAAATCGTCTCATCTCGGCATCCAGCTTCTGTAAAAGAGCGCGCCCCTCGGGCTCTGTCGCCAATGTTTCTCTGCTGGTAAACGCTTCTGCGGGCTTGCCTCCCCAGGCAGTTCGAATAATCCCAACCGGCACACCCAGCTCGGCGTGCAGCTTCAAAGCAAAATAGTAGCCTACCGCTGAGAATTTGCCCGCGCTCTGAGGAGTCGTAACATTCCACTCCCCTCCCACGCGGCGGCGAGGAATTGCAGAGGTGGTGAGATCGGCAAGGAACATCCGGATGCCAGGATGATTGGCAGTAGGAATATCCTTCCTCGCCCGCTCAGTGGCAGAGAGAGCCCATTGCATGTTGGACTGTCCCGAGGCCATCCATACTTCTCCAACCAGAATATCTTCCACGACTACTTGTCCGCTCTCGCTGCCCTTCGCAACGAGAACCTGCCCTTCAGCGCTGGGATCCATTGGGCCAAGCTCAAGACGCCACCGCCCCTTCACGTCAACCTCGACTTGCTCGGTCTGTCCCGCAAAACGTATTTCAACCTCTTCACCGGGCGTTCCCCAACCCCAGACAGGCACCGCTACGCCACGCTGAAGAACTGCGTGGGCGCTGAACATCCCCGGCAGCTCAATGCCTGAAGCCCCGGACGCCAGAAGGCAGGCCGCAGCAAGAAATAAAGGGGTGAGGCGAAAATGCATTGGTAGGCCCTAAGGCTTTATCTAAGTGGCTCAATCATAAACTTTGCATCTTACGGAGCACGGTCCGGGAATCTATCGAATTTAAGGCTGCAAGCGAGGGCTCTCTTGATCTAGGCTTTAGAAATATGAGCTCGCTGAACAGACGCCACTTCGTAAAAAGCACCGCCGCGGCAGGTGCCGCCCCCCTGATTATTGGCACTAAATCCTCTGCAAAAGTCAGGGGCGCAAACGATCGACTCCGAATAGCGGTAGCAGGACTCAATGGCAGAGGAGGTTCACACTTGGGAGGCTTTGGGGGTATCAAGGGGGTCGAGATCGCCTATGTTGCTGACCCTGACTCTGGTGCTCGTGACAAGCGCCTCAACGAGGTTCGCTCGCGGGGCCACAAGAACTGCAAAGCGGTAGTTGATATCCGGGAGGCCCTCGAGGATCCCGAGGTTGACGCCATTTCGGTTGCGACTCCAAATCACTGGCACTCCCTCATGACAATCTGGGCCGCTCAGGCCGGCAAGCATGTCTATGTCGAGAAGCCAATGAGCCATGACGTCGAAGAGGGCCGAGTCGCGGTAGCAGCTCAGAAAAAATACGGGGTCGTGATCCAGCATGGAACCCAACGTCGCAGCGATAAGAACATCGCGGCCCTCCATGAAATGATCAAGGCGGGCACCTGGGGAAAATTGAAGATCGCCTACGGCTACTGCTGCAAACCCCGGGGAGGAATCGGGACCAAGGGAATCGCATCTCCTCCAAAAAATCTGGATTGGAATACCTGGAAGGGGCCTGCAGTTATTGACGACTATCATGCCAATTTCGTGCACTACAACTGGCACTGGTTCTGGAAGACGGGGAACGGGGACCTTAACAATCAGGGAACTCACCAGCTGGATGTTGCCCGATGGGCCATCGATGATAATCAAACCCACCCCGTGCGAGCCATGGCCATTGGCGGACGCTTCCAGTGGAACGACCAGGGGGAAACCCCTAACACCATGTTTGGACTAGCCCAGTACCCCAACGGGCAATACTGCTTCTTCAATGTCCGGAACGTGAATTACGACGGCTACCAGAGGCAGGTTAAGAACGAGTATTACTTTGAAGATGGTGGACGCATCATGTCCGACACCAACCCCCATTACTATAAGCCGGGCAGTGACAAGGGAGAAAAGATTCAGCTTTCTGGGGGCAACGTTACCCCCGGCGGGTGCTGGAACAGTTTTGTTACCGCGTGCCGGGAAAATAAGCCCGAAATGGCAAACGGGGATGTCATGGAGGCCCATTATGGGTGTGTTGTTGGTCACCTGATGAACAACTCCTACCGCCTTGGGGAAAAGGTTCCTTTTAACAAGAAGGCGGGCACCTTCGGCGACAACAAGGATGCCGGGGAGCACTTCGGGATCCTCCATGACGTCATGGAGAAAGGCTGCAAGATCCCAGTGGACAAGGAGCATTACACGGTTGGGCCGTGGCTTACCTTTGATCCCAAGACCGAGCGCCATACCGGAGAGTTTGCCACCGAGGCCAACGCCCTCCTGAAAGACCCCAACAACAAGGGTTTCGAGGTGCCGGACGCCAGCAAGGTCTGACCCTTGGGTCTCCTCAAGAAAGCGATCAAGAGCGCGGGTGGGCGACCCCCGCGCTTTTTTATTGTCACTATGGCGAGTCCGACACTCGGAAGGCCGATAAAGCCAACGAGGCACCTTCCAGAATTACTGGTATATTCTAGATGTCCGGGAAACCCGCCCAGAAACTGACATAAGGAGGATGAGAGCGTCAGGAGCCTTGGCCGCTCTCCGGCTTCTGCCTGCGACGCATGGTCCACCCCGTCAGACCCAGCAAAGCGGAGACCAGAGGGCATAACAGGTTGAAAAAGGCATACGGCGCGAAGAGATGAGGCCCAACCTTCAACGCTCCCAGCATCGTTGCTCCACAAGTGTTCCAGGGAATGAGAGGCGAGGTCATGGTCCCACCGTCTTCCAGACACCGCGAAAGACTCCGCGGATCCAACCCGGCCCTTGCGTATGCCTCTCCATACATCCTGCCGGGAAGAATAATTGAGAGATACTGGTCTGCCGCTACCAGATTGATTCCAAGCGACGAGGACAACGTGGCTAGCACCAATCGACCACTGGTAGTAGCAGCCCTCAGGATAGCCTCTACAATGACCCGCAGCATTCCTGTTGCCTCCATCAGCCCTCCGAAGGATAGAGCGCAGAGAATAAGCCCAATCGTCCAATACATGCTCTCGAGCCCGCCCCCGGTAAGAAGTTCGTCGAGTCGGATGACTCCGGTCTCCGGGGCATGCCCACTCTGAAGCACCGAAACAACCTCACTCGCGGGGACTCTTTGGATAGCGAGCGCAAAAATAACGCCTGTAAGGGCTCCCGCGAGAATGGCTCCCGGCGCAGGAACTCTTAAAAGCAGGCATCCCACCACACTCAGTGGAGCCAGCCAAAGTAATGGAGATAGTTGGTAATTCGTATCAATCGCCTCAAGGAGGGTGCTGATTTCTCCGAAGCTGGACTGGTCCCCAGACGAAAAACCCAGAAACGCGTAGGCCCCGAGGGCAATGAGCATACTCGGAATAGTCGTCCAGAGCATATGCCGAATATGCTGAAAGAGAGGGACCTCTGCTACCGCGGCGGCCAGATTCGTAGTATCCGACAGCGGAGAAAGCTTGTCCCCAAAATAGGATCCGGAAACAACGGCTCCTGCTGTCATCGCGCTGCAGACTCCCAGTCCCTCCGCGACTCCAATCATGGCCACACCAATCGTCCCCGCCGTGGTCCACGAACTCCCGGTAGCCAACGACACCACGCCACATATCAAGCAGCAGGCGACCAGAAACACCTCCGGGGCAAGAAGACGCAACCCATGAAAGACCATGAGCGGAACCACCCCGCTCACCTGCCACGATCCAATCAGAACGCCGATGGCCAGAAGGATCAGGACGGAGGGAAGGCCAACTGAGATTCCCCGGACCATTCCCTCCTGGAGACTCTTCCAGTTGAAGCCCAGAGCTTTTCCTGTAACCGCGGCAACCACACTTCCCAGGACCAGAGGCAAATGTGCATCCGCTCCCAGCAAGCGAATCCCAAGAACGAGAAACACGGCCACTGCCACAATGGGCAACAGTGCGATTGCCAGAGAGGGCGAGCGAGGATTTCTAATCATGAGAGAGGGTCCAGTGGTTCCCCTGCCCGGAAAGCACCACCCGGGGTAACCCATGACCAGTCAAATCGCGGCCAGCTCCTCGGAGAAAGGCCCAGTTAATTAATGTCGCTGAATAAATGGCGCTCTGGGGGAGGCTTTGGAACTGGACACTCCCTCCTCGTCATCTTAATTCGCTGGGTATGCGATTAGTCATTGCCTGCCTCATTCCCTGCCTGAATTTATTGCCCGTGGCCCCAGCTCAGGATGACTCCCAGCCAAAACCACTACCGGCAGATCCAGCTCCAGCCCAAGAGCCCGGTGAGGAAGTAGTCCCGGAAGGAGAGGAGGCCGCCGGTGAAGAGCTCGCCGCTCTCGAAGCAGCAGCGAAAAAAGACGCGGAAGAAGAGAAGGCGCGCCTGGCAAAAGCCGCAGCGGAACGAGAGGGCGCCGTTGGGGAAAAGCACCCTTCCCTCACTACTGGTAAGGGGCGGACTTATAAGAAAGTGGTGATCAAGGGCGTGGACGAAGTTGGGGTCAAAATCACTCACGAATATGGAACCGCCAGAATCAAGTTCGAAGAACTACCTGAGGAATTTCAGACAAGGTTTGGTTATGACCCCTCCCGTGCCCAGGAGTTCCTTTCCCGGGAAAAAGATCTCGAAGCGGCGCGAGCACGAGCCTCCATTGCCGCTCTCCGGGCCAATGCCGGGCTACCCTCTTCTTCGCCCTCGCGTCCCGGATCTACCAAGCCAAGAACGACCAAACCAAAGATAACCAAGCCAAAGACGACTAGGCCCAAGACCACCAAGCCGATTGGCGCCGCCCCATCCGCTCCCTCCAACAATGTGGAGATCCAGCCCATGATGGCGCGAATTGCCGAACTGGAACAAGTGGTTGAAAAACTTAGACCTGAAGCGGAGGCCCTTGACGACAAGGCCTCTGAAATTGAGGACGATGCCTTCAAGGGGATTGGTGGGGCAGGCGGAGACCCAAAAGTCAGCCAGAAGAAACTGACCGAGGCAAAATCTTGGAGAACCAAGGCCGAAGCGGTCTACAGTAAAATCAACACCGCACGTTCGGAAATCAGGCAGCTCAAGCGTAAAATCAAGCTGATCGAACGGAGTAGTAAGGACAAATAGCAGTCCGCTTACAACGCTGTCCAGGACAGCTCCCCTGCTGACACCACAGACTGGAGCGTTCGCTACGGACCAGAGCGCTGGCCCTCTCTTTACGTTCTTCCTTGCATGCCCGTAGCCTCGGAGGATCCTCCGGGCTGCTCCTATGAATCGCCGTCATTTCCTCACCAGCACTGCTACCGCTACCGCCACTGCCACTGCCACTGCCGCTGCCGCTGCCGCTGCCACTGCCACTGCCGCTGCCAATCAGGCAACTGGAGACCCCTCCAGCCCCAAGCCTAACGTTCTGTATCTCTTTTCCGATCAGTGGCGAGCAATGGACCACGGATACATGGGAAATCAGGAGGTGCGCACGCCCCATATCGATGCTCTCGCTGACCAAAGCGTTAACTTCACGAACGCGGTCTCGGGAATTCCTGTATGCTGCCCCCACCGAGGCTGCTTACTGACAGGCCAGTACCCGCTCTCGCACGGCCTCTTCCTGAATGATTTGCGCCTAAACGACAACGCTACCTCCATTGCCGAGGCCATGACCTCCGCGGGCTACGACACAGGTTATATCGGAAAGTGGCATATCGATGGGACAGGGCGCTCCGCCTACATTCCCCCTGAGCGCCGCCAGGGGTTTGACTACTGGAAGGTGCTCGAGTGTACGCACAACTACAACCAGTCCCGCTACTTTGATAAGAGAGGCAAAAACCCCCGGACCTGGGAAGGGTATGATGCCTACGCTCAGACTCAGGATGCCGTTGCCTACATCAAGGATCACGGCGCTGCGCCCTCCAAAAGCCGCAAACCTTTCAGCCTCTTTCTCTCCTGGGGCCCCCCACATGCTCCCTACCGAACCGGCCCGGCCAAATGGCTAGACCACTACGACGACCAGAAGCTGACTCTCCGCGGAAACGTTCCTCCGCAGATCCGCAAGCAGGCTCAGTCAACCTACGCCGGCTACTATGCTCACTGTAGCGCTCTGGACGAATGCGTGGGGTCGCTTATTGCGGCCCTCAAGGAAAGCGGGCAGCTCGAGAATACGATCATCGTCTATACTTCCGACCATGGCGACATGCTGCATTCACGAGGCCAGCTCAAGAAACAGCGCCCTTGGGATGAATCAATTCGGGTTCCCTTTCTGGTCCGCTGCCCGTCCCGCCTGAAGGTCAGGCCCCGCAAGATCGAAGCTCCCATCAATACGCCGGATATTATGCCCACGCTTCTCGGTCTAGCGGGGCTCGATATTCCGGAAACTGTAGACGGAGAGGACTTCTCCGAGGTAGTGCGCGGAGAACGCAAACTTGAGGACAATCATGCGCTCATCACCTGCCCGAGCCCGTTCGGGCAGTGGACGAGAGCGCAGGGTGGACGGGAATACCGCGGTGTGCGAACCCGACAATATACCTATACCCGGTCCCTTGAGGGCCCATGGGAATTGTTCGACAATGAGAGCGACCCCTTCCAGCGAAGCAATCTGATTACTTCCCCCCGTCATCGTGCGCTACGCGATGAGCTGGAAGACAAGTTAAGTTCACGTCTCAAGGAAACAGGAGACGACTTCGCGAGCGGCGAAGAACTCGTCAAGCGTTGCGGATACCAGGTTGATGGACGTGGCACTGTGGGCTACCGGGACCCAGGAGCCTGGGGCCAAGTTTCCGTTCCTGCCCGTACGACATAACTTCGACCCTGGCACGTATTATCATCTCCTCAGACCTTCCCCACTACTCATTACCTGCGCCCCTTATGAGACTCCTTTTCCTCGCCCTCCTCCTGATGTCGATTAGCCCCAAATCCGGAGCTACTACTCCGAACATCATTCTTTTTGTGACAGACGACCAAAGCCCCATCGCAGGGTGCTACGGACACGCCGACATCAAAACGCCACACCTCGACAGCCTGGCCGCAGAGGGAACACGGTTCACCCACGCGTTCGCAACGACAGCCTCCTGCTCAGCTAGTCGCTCGGTGATTCTTTCCGGACTCCACAATCATCGGAATGGCCAATATGGGCACACGCACGCCTTTCACAAGTTTGCTTCTTTCCCCGCCGTGGCTGCTGTCAGCCTGCCACTCCAGATGAAACAGGCCGGCTACCGCACCGCCCAGATCGGAAAATATCATGTCGCTCCTGTCTCGGTTTTCGAGTTTGAAAAGCGACTCGCTGGCAATGCTCGCAATGCACGGTCAATGGCCGAAAGCTGCCGCGATCTCTTCCAAGAGAACTCCGATCAGCCCTTCTTTCTCTACTTCTGCACTTCTGACCCCCACCGCGGCGGAGGCGTAGACAAAACTTCTCCCCTTGAGCTCAAACCAGACCTCTTTGGCAACAAACCGGAGCGTAAAGCCCATCAGGGAATCGAGGAGGTCTTTTACGAGCCCTCCAAGGTCAAGGTTCCCGACTTCCTTCCGGATACCCCCGAGTGCCGCGCCGAAATCGCGCAATATCATCAAAGCTGCTCCCGCATTGATCAGGGACTGGGGCACCTCGTCAGCCTGCTCAAGGAAACTGGGCAATGGGAGAACACCGTCCTCATCTACACTGCGGATCACGGAATGGCTTTTCCGGGGGGCAAGACCACCGTCTACGAGGCGGGCTTACGCGTCCCCTTCATTGTTCGTCATCCCGGGGCAAAAAAAAGAGGGGTCGTTAATAGCGCCATGATCAGCCATGTGGATATCACGCCGTCCATCCTCGATCTTGCCCAAGCCTACGATGCCGAGAGGCAGGCCCCTCTCAAGCTAATCAGTGTAGCCAAGGTGCCTTCGGGTGAGAACGGGGGCAAACCGGCAAAGGCCTATCACGGACGCTCCTGGGTTCCCATTCTGGAAGAAGCCAGCCCCAAGGGCTGGGACGAGATTGGAGCCTCTCACACCTTTCATGAAATACAGATGTACTATCCTATGCGGGTGGTAAGGGATCGCAAATACAAGCTCATCTGGAATATCGCCTGGCGTCAGCCTTACCCGTTCGCCTCAGATCTTTGGCGCGCTTCAACCTGGCAGGCCCAGTATGCCAAAGGCGCCGAGGCTCCCTATGGAAAGCGCACCGTCGATTCCTATATCAACCGCCCACAGTTTGAGCTCTACGACATCTCATCCGATCCTTCCGAGGCCCGTAATCTCGCAGAGGACCCTGCGTTCGCTACTGTTCTCACTAATTATCAATCCAAGCTCAAGGCCATGCAGAAGCGCACGGAAGACCCATGGATTATGAAGTGGCGCTACGAGTAACTTGCTCTTCCTCCTGCGGTTTACCTCCCGCCTTCTCCAACCCCTCATGAGAAACTTTCCTGCCCTCCCATCATTTATGAAACCCGTCTATTTTTTCCCTCTCCTTTCCCTCCTGATTTCTGCTCCTCTCGTTCAGGCCACCGAACGGAAACCTAACATCATTATCGTCTTCTGCGATGACCTTGGCTATGCCGACATCGGGCCCTTCGGAGCCAAGAAGCACGCCACGCCCGTCCTTGATCAAATGGCCCGGGAAGGCATGCGGCTCACGGACTTTTATTCTACCTGCCCCGTATGCACCCCGTCGCGCTCCAGCCTCATGACCGGCTGTTATCCGCGCCGGGTAAACATGCATGTCGATGAACAGAATCTTTGTGTGCTCTTTCCTGCGGCACGTAAGGGGCTCAATCCGGATGAGGTTACCATTGCCGAAGTCCTGAAGGAGCAGAATTACTCCACCATGTGTATCGGGAAATGGCACCTCGGGGACCACCCTGACTTTATGCCCACCAACCACGGCTTCGATCATTACTTCGGCATTCCCTACAGTAACGACATGAACCGCAAAGAAGTCCCATTGCCCCTCGTGCGGGATCTGACCGTGATCAGGGACAGCGTGCAAAAGGAAACTACGATTACCGCACAGTATACTTCAGAAGCCGTAAAATTCATTAAGTCCAACAGCAGTAAACCATTCTTCCTCTACCTTCCTCATACTGCGGTGCACCTCCCTCTCGTGCCCGGGGAGAAATTCAAGGGTAGCAGCAAGGGAGGGGCCTACGGGGATTGGGTTCAGGAGATTGATTGGTCGATGGGAGAGCTCTTCAAAGCCATCAAGACCGAAGGTATCGATGAACATACCCTGGTTCTCTTTACCTCGGATAACGGATCCGCGAGGGAAAAACAGGGTAGTAACCTGCCCCTGCGAGGCCGGAAGGGTCGCACCGATGAGGGAGGGATGCGAGTTCCCTGCATTGTCCGCTGGCCGGGAAGGGTTCCAGCAGGAAGCTCCAGTGGAGCCCTCACCTGCACCATGGACCTGCTACCCACAGCCGCCGCGATCTCCGGTGGCAAAGGCCCCAAGACCCCTCTCATTGATGGCAAAAACATCTGGCCTATCCTCAGCGGAAAATCCAAGAGCCACCCTCGCGAAGCATTCTTCTATTACCAAATGGATCAGTTACAGGCGGTACGCTCAGGCGATTGGAAGCTCTTCGTAGCTATGGACTCCAAAAAGCGCAACTGGGGAAAACCCGAGGGCAAAAAAGCGCTCGCTCTCTACAACCTCGCCAAAGATATCCATGAGGACAACAATGTGGCTGCCGAAAACCCGGATATCGTCAAACAGCTCCTCGCTCATGCGGAAGCGGCCCGTGAAGACCTTGGCGACGTGGATCGGCCTGGTAAGGGCCAGCGTAAGGCCGGCTGGGTTGAACAAGCCTCTCCGCGACTGCTGAAATAATGAGCTCTCCTCGCATAGTCGCAAAGGCTCTTGAAATTCAGATCGCATCCACAAGGATTACGGGGACCCTCCAATTGGTTCTCCTTGCTATTGCAGCCCCGCTGGCACTCCTCCCCGCGAGCGAACTCCCCCGGCTTCCCAGTGACTTGGACCCGAGGGTCCAGACCTATGCGGAGCAGCAAAAACTTCCTTATCTTGCTGAGCCTTACGTTAGCAATGCCCCCGAAGATCTGGGAGATGGGTTGCCGGTAGGGACTTTAACCGTGCCAGGCACGGACAAAGCAATCAAGGCCCTGCTCAACGACGATAAGGCGGGAAAATACTCCAATCTCGACAGTATCCTTCTCTGGAAGGACGGCAGATTGATCTTCGAGATGTACAACCGCCGAGGGCGTGTGGATGGGCCTCACTATGCCATGTCGATCACCAAAACCCTCACCTCCATTACCCTCGCCCGGGCAATTCAGCGAGGACTTCTCAAGGTGAACGACCTCGACAAACCGGTCATCAGCTTCATGCCTGAAATTGACCGCTCGAGGATCAGAGCTGGAGTCGAGACTATTACCCTGCGCGACGCCCTCTCCATGAAATCTGGCTTGCGCTTCCCGGATAAGAACTTCGCCAGGACGCTTGGTGGAAAATACCAGCGCCAGAAATTCTTCCAGGCATTATTTGAGAATACCGAGCCTGTCACCTTGGGGGCAAAGCAATACAAATACACCGGCACAGACCCGTCCATGATCATGATGATCGTAGATATTCTCGCCCCCGGGACGGCTCAGGATTTTATCGCCCGGGAAGTAGCGGGGAAGGTTGGGGCGGTCTACCACTGGGATAACCAGCCCTGCGGTCTGCCCAAATGCGGAGCAGGCAGCAGCTTCACTGCGCGCTCTTTATTGAAATTTGGCATCATACTCATTCAAGGAGGCAGGTATGGCAACGAACAGCTCCTCTCCGCTGATTACCTGAAGCTCGTCATGAGCAGCCAACAGGGAGAAGGATATTTTTACCACTTCCACAACCGGCAAAAGAAAGCGGCTGGGCGACGTGTCCATATGGTAAGTGGAATAGGCGCGGGCGGGCAGTATATGGCTGCCTTCCCTGCATTAAATATCGTCGCCGTGGCCACCGCCCACAACAAGGGGAAGATCGGCCTGCCACTGCAAGCGATACTGGAACACCTTGTGCCCCTGTTTATGAAATGAAATCATGCCTCAGTTCAATGGATGCTCCCTATTTTACCTGCCGCTTAAAACGCCGGCCTTTTCCGCCCCTCTGCCGCCTTGGCCTGCTGGCTCTTCTACTCACAGGATCAATTTCTGCGAGTAGTGAGCGGCCCAATGTCCTGCTCATATGCATCGATGACCTTCGACCTGAACTCAAGTGCTTCGGTGCCGGGTATATCCACTCCCCCAACATTGATGGCCTCGCCCGGGAGGGCCGAGCCTTCACCCGGCACTACGTTCAAGCCCCCACCTGCGGAGCCTCCCGCTACACCCTGCTCACTGGCCGATACGGGCCGCGAGATAATGGAGCACTGTTCCGCCAGGGTAACAACGAAACGATTCGAACCAGCAACATGCCCGCATGGTTCCGCCGCAACGGCTACACCACGGTTTCGGTGGGAAAGGTCTCTCACCACCCCGGGGGCCGGGGAGGCAAAGACTGGAACGATGATAGCAAACCAGAAATGCCGGGGGCATGGACCAGACACCTCTGCCCGAGCGGACCATGGCAACACCCTCGTGGGCTGATGCACGGGCAGGCAAACGGAGAGATCCGAGGCAATGCGAAGGAAATGGACGTGGTCCAGGCCTTCGATGGTGACGACAGCACCTATCCGGATGGGCCTACGATTGAAGAAGCGCTTACCCAATTAGAGAAGCTATCCGGGGAAAAGAACCCCTTCTTCCTGGCAGTTGGATTCCTTCGTCCGCATCTTCCATTTGGAGCTCCGGCTCGTTACGTGAAACTTTACGACGATGTTTCCCTGCCTGCGATCCCGCACGCGGCCAAACCGTCAGGAAAGACAACTTGGCATGGAAGTGGGGAATTCATGAAGTACAACCGGTGGAAACGCGATCCCCGGAGTGACCATGATTTTGCGGATACGGTCCGCAAACATTACGCTGGATGTGTTTCTTATGCGGATGCGCTTGTGGGGCGCCTGATCGCAGGTCTCGAGAAGCAGGGAAAGGCCGATCAAACCATTATTCTGCTCTGGGGTGACCATGGCTGGCACCTCGGGGAACACGCTATATGGGGCAAGCACTCCCTCTTTGAAGAATCTCTTCGCTCTCCCCTCATCGTCGTAGACCCCCGGATGAAAACCGGCCGGGGCAAGGCCTCCCCCGCCATCGTGGAAACCGTGGACATCTTTCCAACGCTCTGCGATCTGGCAGGCTTACAACCTCCCGAGGGGCTGGCAGGAGCATCTCTGCGGCCCTATCTGGATGATCCAGCCGCTCCAGCACGAATGGCCATTTCCTATAGGGGTGGGGCCGAAACGATCCGCACCAACCGCTTCCGCCTGATTCGCCATTCCCGCAATGGTAAGGTCTCCCATATCGAGCTTTATGACCATGAGGTCGATCCCGGGGAGACAAAAAACATCGCCGAGGCCTTGCCAGACCGGGTTCGGGAACTCGGAGAAAAGCTCGACTCTAAACTTAACTGAACACCAAGGACAATGAAGCTCATTCCTCTTTCCCTTTTCCTTCTGTATTCCCTCGTTCGCTCTCTGGGAGCCGCCGATCAGCCAAACATCCTTATGATCGCCATTGACGATCAGAACGACTGGATTGGGTGCTTGGGCGGACATCCTCAGGCCCGGACTCCAAATATCGATGCTCTTGCAAAACGGGGAACTGTCTTTGCCAACGCACACTGTCAGTCGCCTCTATGTAATCCCTCGAGGACCAGTGTGATGACCGGACTGCGCCCAAGTACGACCGGGGTTTATGGCCTCGCTCCATGGTTTCGTACACTTCCTGAATTCGCCAAGACGGAAACCCTTCCCCAGTATTTTAATCGTCATGGGAATTACCACACCGCCATGACAGGAAAGATTTATCATGGCCGCTCCGGACGCTCGACCAAAGGACCTCACACCGAGTGGAACGAAGTCGGCCCGGGAGCATCGGGGAAGCCCTTCCCTTCAGAAAAACTCGTTAAGACCCCGCAGCCCCATCGGCTCGTGGACTGGGGGCTCTTTCCCCACAAGGATGAGGACAAGGGCGACTATCAGGTAGCGAGCTGGGCCGTCGAGCGCCTTCAGGAATATGCCCAATCGAATCAGGAAACTCCTCTGTTTCTCGCCACCGGGTTCTTCCTTCCCCATGTCCCCTGCTACGCCACGGAAAAGTGGATGAATCTTCACCCTCTCGACCAGTTGCAGCTTCCGGCCATCCACCCCAGTGACCGCTCAGATACTCCCCGATTCTCGTGGCATCTCCATTGGCGATTACCAGAACCGCGACTTAAATTCCTCAGGGATGCCAACCAGTGGCAGAATCTCACCCGTTCCTACTTGGCATGCACCACCTTTATCGACGCTCAAGTGGAGAGACTGCTGGACACCCTCAGGACAAGCGGCCTCGAAAAAAATACGATCGTGGTCCTTTGGTCTGACCATGGGTATCATATTGGGGAAAAGGAAATTACGGGAAAGAATACCCTATGGGACGATGGAACCAGGGTGCCTCTGATTTTTGCAGGACCCGGAATCAAAAGCGGGCAGGTTTGCAGGAAACCTGCCGAGCTCCTCGATATCTACCCCACCCTCGTAGATCTTCTGAATTTCCCCTCCAACGACACCCTTGAAGGGCACTCCCTCGTTCCTCAGCTCGAGAATGCTGAGGCGCCTCGTAAGTGGCCCGCAATCACAACCCACAACCATGATAACCACGCTATCCGAACCGAGAGCTGGCGCTATATCCGCTATGCGGATGGGTCCGAGGAGCTTTACGACATGGCCAAAGACCCCAACGAGTGGAGCAACCTCCTCCCTCCAGCTGATAAGGGAAAGAACACTGCTGCACGGGCAAAGGCTGATCAAATGGCAAAGTGGATCCCTTCCGTGAATCGCAGGCCAGCTCCCGGATCTGCCCACCGAGTTCTAACTTATGAGAAGTCAACGGGGGCAACCACCTGGGAAGGAAAGCCAATCCAGCCTGAAGACCCGATCCCGGAATTGCGATAAGGCCCCTCAGCCCCATGCGCACAGGCCTTGGAGGTGCGCCGCGGACTGAACAACCCATTCATCCAGCTCAGCAGGGCTCTTGAGTTGCCGACCCCGCTGCCTGTCGACGAGAAGATAGCCGCAATTGGACTCGGGCAAGGTCGTCAGGTCTCCCCACAAATGTTCGATCTGGGCAACAGAGAATACGTCCTGTTGTCCATTCCCTGCCCTTCTCTTGACTTCCTTGAGGGTGAGATAGGTCGGCATACGCTCCACAAGAGCACGAATGGCTTCTCCCATCTGCTCCTGATCGTTGACGAGAACGGAGTCGCGATCGAGGCCAAGGAGCGACAAATACTGATCAAGATCAACCCAGCTCGTCATAGAGTTGAAATAGGACAGCCAA
>Ga0115011_10000628_pt1 | contig 27854 bp, 19 predicted proteins | sample TroAtlMetagenome_2_FD_88705 | JGI IMG/M metagenome (GOLD analysis project Ga0115011, IMG submission 88705) | Marine eukaryotic phytoplankton communities from Atlantic Ocean - Tropical Atlantic ANT8 Metagenome | ecosystem: Environmental > Aquatic > Marine > Oceanic | place: Tropical Atlantic...
CCGCCAGCAGCAGGGTCACTTCCCGGCCCAGGGCCAAAGTTACCCATGGGGTTTCCGCCACCTAGGGACGGGTCACCACCTCCCATGCTCGGATCCGTACCAGGGCCAAAGTTACCCATGGGGTTTCCACCACCTAAGGATGGATCACCACCTCCCATGCTCGGATCCGTACCAGGGCCAAAGTTACCCATGGGGTTTCCACCACCTAAGGATGGATCACCACCTCCCATGCTCGGATCCGTACCTTCGCCTGCCCCGTAATTACCTCCCTGAGATGGATCCATACCCATTCCAGCACTGGGATCATCTCCCATGCCCGGATCCATCATTCCTTCTCCCATGCCAGCCCCCATATCGCCGGGCTCGCCGCCCATGCCTCCCCCCATACCGGGATCTGACATTCCACTCATCATTCCAGACATACCGCCAGGGTTGCTCCCTTGAGAGCCCGCACTACCGCTTCCACTTGCCCCTGCAGAGGTCGGATTTGCCTGTGTGGTCGAATCTCCACTATTCGCAACTGCTGGGGTATCATCCCCCCCCATGACAAGAAACGCTGTCACGCCTCCGCCGATCAGCAAAACAACTCCAATCGCAATACCGATCCACAAGCCTTTCCTGCCACCACTTTTTCTACCCTTGGCTTTACCTTTAGCAGATGCTGGAGAATTCCATCCGCCCCCGGCCTGCATTCCCGGTGCTGCCCCTGGCATTCCACCGAGTGGTGGTGCAGTTGGCATACCTCCCAACGGATTACCGACTGGGGGAGTTGGAAGTCCACCACCACGTGGGTTACCTGCTGGCGGGGTTGGAAGTCCGCCACCGAGTGGATTACCTGCTGGTGGGGTTGGAAGTCCGCCACCGAGTGGATTACCTGCTGGTGGGGTTGGAAGTCCGCCACCGAGTGGATTTGCCGGCGCCATCGGCTGCTGTGGTACCGGTGGCTGCGGTGCTGGCTGTTGCGAAATTGTCTGCTTAGGTTTTGGGGTTGGAGTCTGTGCTTTTGCTGCGGCCTGATTGGCTGCCGGAATCACAAACTGATATCCACAACTACATTTAGACTTCTTTCCAGCTAAATGATCGGGAACATTAAACGGCTTTGCACAAGTTGGGCATTTAAACGAAATAGTCATTTCAGATTCCAGATCCGGATAAACTTTCTACCGCTAGCATGCGGCTCATATCTTCTATCCATAGTATACGCATAGACTAGTTCTTTCGAAAATAAGAACCATGCTAGAGTACTCGACAATCATCTATAATTAATAGATGATTCGGTGATTCAATGAATTCCGTTTCATCTTACGTCCTTAAACACTCCAAGCTAACCCTAATCTTCTGTTATGAACTGCTGTAAACTCCTAAAACCGCTAGGCTGTTTTAGCTTTTGCTTGATCTTCATGTGCCTTTTGGGGTGCAAGCAAACGGTTGGTAACGGACAACAAAAGCTGCGAATTGCCACGACAACCAGTACTCGAGACTCGGGATTACTCGACATATTGCTTCCGGAATTTAGAACCTCCTACCCCTGTGACATATCTGTCCTGGCTGTGGGTACAGGAGCGGCGTTAAAGTTAGGCCAACAGGGTGAAGTAGATCTATTGCTTGTCCATGCACCGGCAGCGGAAGCTGAATTCATGGAAGGAAAGCATGGAGATCTTCACCGTCCTTTTATGAAGAATTATTTCATCTTTCTAGGACACCCTGACAAGTCAGCCGGATTAAAAAACCTCTCGATTTCACAAGCACTAAAAACAATCGCGCAAAACAATCTCGTCTTTATCTCCCGCGGTGACAACAGCGGCACTCACAAGAAAGAACTTGAGTTATGGGGCAATTCGACATCCCGTCCCGAATTCGAAGCTTATACAGAAACCGGACAAGGAATGGGGAACACCCTGATGATCGCCAATGAATTACAAGCATTCACACTATGTGATGCCGGAACCTACCTCCGGTTTCAAGACAAAATCGAACTTAGACCTGTCACATCGAATCAGGAACTACTTGCGAACCGATATAGTGTCATTACTGTTGCGGCCGATAAAAATGACCAGATCAATGCCGCAGCCGCACGAGAGTTTTACGATTTTTTAAATTCGAAGCGGGCGGCAGCAGTGATTCAAAACTACCAACTCAACGGTAAGACTCTTTTCACCCCCTTAATCCCTTAAGGCTTAAGCTAGCATCATGGAAATGATTCTTAACGGGATCACCGAAGCAATCGAACTATTAGTGAGTGGCGACTCACTGGTACTGGATGCTGCTTGGCGTAGCATTTGGGTTAGCACAACAGCAGTCATCATCGCAACCATTCTGGGAATCGCTATAGGAACATTTCTGGCAAGATATCCATTCACCGGCAGAGCGCTTGTCGTCACGTTATTTCGGGGAATGATGGGTGTCCCCACTGTCTTAATCGGACTCATTGGCTATGCCCTGTTAGCGAGGCAGGGACCATTGGGCACTTTGGAACTACTCTACACTCCTTGGGGAATCGTGATTGGTGAAGTACTACTTGCGGTACCAATCATTACGAGCCTGACGCATGGCGGCATCAAGAATCTGGATCCTCGAATTCCCGAAACAGCGTTACTGCTTGGTGCGGGACCATTGCAGCGTTGGCAGACGTATCTATCCGAAGCCCGCCTGCCTATTATGCTGGCGATTTTGACTGCGTTTGCCCGCTGCTTCACGGAGCTTGGAATTGCCATGATGGTAGGCGGGAATCTCAAGTTCAAAACACGAACGTTGTCGACATCGACCACTCTGGAAACTGCACGAGGTGAATTCTCTCGTGCCGTTGCGATGAGTCTGATTCTGCTGGCCATTGCAATCTGTATTACACTCGTTATCGCCCTGGTAAGTCGGGAGGAGGATTGATGAGTACGCCTCTCAACATCCAAAACCTCCGCGTGAATCGCAAAAGCAAATGCATTTGTTCACTCCACGAACTAACCGCTGAACAAGGTGACCGGATCAACATCCAAGGCCTGAATGGCTCCGGGAAATCCACACTTTTCCGAGTCATCGCCGGACTAGAGCAAAACTACCAGGGTAAAGTTTTCCTTTCCCAACATCTCAAACCCATTGGATTTGTTCAACAAAACCCTTATCTCTTTCGTGGTACAGTACGTAGCAATCTGTTGTATGCAGCACAGGGGAAGGCAATCTCCCATGCCGATGAGAAAGCTCATGAGATTGCCGAAAGACTGGAACTAACAGATCTTTTAGATCGTAACGTGAAGCATTTGTCCGGTGGTGAACGTCGACGCGTTGCGTTAGGACGGACGATGATACTCTCTCCATCGCTCCTCTTATTGGACGAACCCTTCGCCGAAATGGATCTTCCGGGAACCGCCGCAACCAGTGCCTACCTAGATTCTCTTCAAGAAACAACGATTCTTATCGCCACGCCCACCCCGCTACCTAAAATGCCATTTTCACCCCGCATCGTGACGATTGATTAGATCCTCAGGCTTACCAATCTGTATTGGCAATTGTTTACAATAAAGAGGTTAACAACCGACTTACCTCTCACTTTGCGTTCAATCCATGAGAAGAATCGACCTTATCCAATCCACCACTTTGCTCGTTTTGGTCTTTTCTTTTGTTCCTGCCCTGAGCCACGCTCAATCAGACCTCCAAAAGCAGGATTTCTTTGAAGCCAAAATCAGGCCGGTGTTGATTGAGCACTGCTACCAATGCCATAACAGCCATGGAACTAAAGAAGGAGATCTGGCCGTCGACTTTAAACAAGGTCTATTAACCGGTGGTTTCAATGGTCCGGCGATCGAGTTGAATGATGCTGCTGGCAGTACGCTGCTTCAGGCGTTACGTCATGAAAACGACTTACGAATGCCGAAAGACGGCCCTAAGCTTAGCAACCAAGTGATTACAGATTTCACAAAATGGATTGAGGATGGGGCCTTCGACCCACGCAACACGGCTCCTACAGCCAAAGAGCTCGATTCTGCAATCTCCTGGGAAGCCGTTCGCGAAAGGCGATCAAAATGGTGGAGTTTCCAACCCGTCACTGACCCCAGTCTTCCTAAAGCAGTTTCCACGTCCAATCACCCTGTTGACTTATTCATCCAACAGCGACTTCAACAGGAAGGCCTACCGATCGCCGATCGGGCTAACCCCATCACACTACTTCGACGTACAACCTTCGCATTAACCGGTTTAGCTCCAACACTCGATCAAATCGAAAAGTATGGAAAAGATCTAAGTGAAGAGAAGTACGAAGCATTCGTTGACGAACTTCTGGCTTCCCCACGATTCGGAGAACGCTGGGCACGACATTGGATGGATGTCATACGCTTCACTGATTCGCATGGAAGTGAAGGTGACCCGTCCATCCCGTTTACTTATCGTTACCGGGACTATCTGATTCGAGCTTTCAATCAGGACATTCCCTACCTTCAATTGGTTCGCGAACATATTGCAGGTGACCTGCTTGAAAAGCCTCGCTTTAATCAGGAAAAGACGCTCAATGAATCCCTCATTGGCACAGGACACTACCGTTTCGTTCCTCATGGATTCTCACCTGTCGATCCGATCGCCGAGATGCTTACCTTCAATGACAATCAAGTGGACGTTGTCAGTAAAGCTTTCCTTGGGCTTACCATTTCATGTGCTCGTTGCCACAACCATAAATTTGATGCGATTAGTCAGGCAGACTATTTCCGCTTCTTTGGAATCTTTGACAATCTCCGTCCTGCCCTTCGCTCAGCGGACACGGCCGAGGTCCTCGAGCGAGACAAAGTAAAACTCACCGAACTAAAAAAAGAAATCAAAGCGGAATTGGCGCAAACGTGGTTACGAACGGCTGATCAACTTCCGGCATTATTAGGTCGTGACACAACGCAGACAGAACTCTGGGGCAAGCAAATCGAATCTGCCAAGGACAACGCAAAGACCAATCCACTTTATGAGTTCCAACAACTGCGAGGATTAGAAGGTGATGCACTGCAAATTCGCTGGAAACAACTTCGAGACGAATGGGAAACGGCGAAACAAAAACAAGACACCTTCTTCGCTCAGGACTTAGGACAACGCTGGGACCTGGGAGATCCAAAACAGGCTGCCGAATGGGTAAAGACAGGCAACGGTTCACTACATGAGGTTAGTGCGCCCGGCATGTTCTCTGTGCTTGTCGATGGTGACCAAATTATTGACAACATCCATGAAGGTGGTATTTATACGCACGGTCTCTCGACCCGACACAATGGCATTCTGCAATCTCCGGAATTCCCGGTCGACTTCGAGAAGATGTGGTTTCGTTATTCCGGCGTGGGAGGAGTAAGAGGACGTCCCGCAGTCGAAAACTATCCTCGCGTGCTAGGGCTTCTCTACAACGGGAATGAACCCAAAGGAATAACACATCAATGGCAACAACACGACATGGTCTTCTTCACAAACAATAGTGTTCACTTTGAATTAGCCACGGCGTATGACCTACCAATCGAACGAAAATCTAATGATCGAAGTTGGTGGGGTATTACCGATTTTGTTGTCACCCAGAAAGGACAGCAAGCTCCGTCAGAGCCCCCCAATCGACTCGCAGCTCTGTATCCCGGTGAACTCACCTCTTACGATTCAATCGCCAAAGCCTACAGTGACACTTTGAAGGCGGCGATTCAGGCCTGGACAAATAATACACTCACGGATCAACAGGCTCGCTTCCTCGGATTTTTCGTACGCTCTAATCTACTTCCCAATCAACTATCCGAAAATCCTGAAATTACCGATCTGGTAAATCAGTATCGAGCCGTTGATCAAGCCCTACCAATCCCAACACGAGTTCCCGGAGTCATCGACCGCCACGGCGTTGACCATCCACTATGGGTCCGTGGAAACCCTAAAACTCAGGGAAATGAAGTACCACGTGGATTCCTCGAAGTCTTTGGGGAATCCCATTATGAAACCATCGGCAGTGGTCGTCTGGAATTAGCACAGGATTTAACAAACCCCGACAATCCACTGGTCGGCCGAGTTATTACTAATCGCATTTGGCACTACTTGTTTGGCCAGGGTATCGTTCCAACACCAGACAACTTTGGCCGTCTTGGGCAAAAACCAACCCACCCGGAATTACTCGACTACCTGGTTCAATACATGGCCAAGCATCACTGGTCCTTCAAGCAGACAATCAAACATATCGTACTCAGTGATACCTTTCGGCAATCAAGCGTGAACAATAAAACCAATAGTGATCAGGCTTCCGTCATGCTGGCCCAGTTCCCCATTAATCGTTTGGACGCGGAGTCGATTCGGGACTCAATTCTGCAAAGTGCAGGCATTCTGGAAGATCGAATGTATGAAGGAAGTGCTGCGGGAGGAAGTAGCCGACGCAGTATTTATGTTGTGATCGCACGCAACAATATTGATCCGTTCATGCGGACATTTGACTTTCCGGATCCAGCGACAACGATGGGCGCGCGCAACACTACAAATGTGCCAGCGCAGTCACTGACTTTACTGAACAATGAACAGGTAATTAATCGCGCTAAACTCTTTGCCGATTCAGCATTCAACAACCAAACTCTCGCCGAACCTGCAGATAAAATTAATCACATGTTCTTACGGGCTCTCTCCAGACCAGCAACCCCTCAGGAACTGATCGCCAGTGAAGAGTTTATCAACTCACTGATTCTTGACAATCAGGAACAAGCTAGTGAGGTCTCAAAGCTCAATGACATGCTGGATAGCTTCCTGGAACAACGCAACGTCATTGTTGAGCCAATACGCAAACAGCTAATGGAAGAGGTCAAGAATGGAGACAAGCCTCACGCTGAGGTTCCTCAACCACTTCATATCTGGAACTTTCAGGAGGGAGACGACGTACTAACGGATCACGTCAATGGTCTCAGGTTAAGCCTGCACAACGGAGCTCTGATTGAAGGCGGAGCACTTGCGCTCCAAGGTGGGAATGCCTATGCCCGTTCCGGTGCACTCACCAAAGATGTCGCGGAGAAAACGCTTTCTGCCGTCGTCCAACTCGACAATTTGGATCAAAGAGGCGGTGGTGTCATCAATATCCAAACCACCAACGGTATCATTTTCGATGCCATCGTCTACGGAGAAAGGGACTCGCGTTTATGGATGCCTGGCAGTAATGGCTTTGCTCGTACAGAACACGTTGCCGGTCCTGCCGAAGACGATGCACTCACTCAGCCGGTACATCTTGCCATCACCTACAAAAAAGACGGTTCGATCGCCATGTTCCGTAATGGCGAACCTTATGGCAAACCCTATGTGTCTTCCGGCTTACAGACCTACCAAGGTGCCAGCTCCATCATCAATCTCGGCCTGAGACACTCTCCTCCCGGTGGCAATCACAACCTAACTGGCAAGATTTTCAAGGCTGCGTTGTATGACCGGGCTCTTTCGGAAAATGCAATCAAAGGCCTTGCAACGGGCCAAAGCTTCTTCGTGTCGGAAAAGCTAATTCGGGAGACATTGACCGAAGCCCAATTAAAGCAGCTTGATGTGTTGGCAAAACAAATTAACTACCTCCAAAGTACGTTAGCCGGCATGCGCAGGCCGGAAACAAATGTAAATCCAACCCGTCAGGCCTGGCATGATTTTGCCCAATCCCTGTTTAACCTCAAAGAATTCATCTTCATTCGGTAACGCAAATGACAATCCAAGCTCCACAAGGTTTTGGCCGACGACAACTTCTGTCCCGAACTTCCACAGGCTTCGGACTGGCAGCGTTCGCCGGATTACTCGCTAAAGAGAACCTCGCTCAGGCCTCAGACTCGCCGTTTGGCCCTCGAACTCCCCATTTCGAGCCGAAGGCTAAACACGTCATCTTTTGCTACATGTCCGGCGGAATGTCACAGTGCGATACGTTCGATCATAAACCACGACTGCAGGCAGAAGCTGGAAAACCTGTCCCTTTCAAAACTGAACGTACTCAGTTCAACAATAAAGGCACACTGATGCCTACACACTGGGAATTCAAAAGGCGTGGTGAAAGCGGCCTGGAAATAAGTGAATTATTCCCGCATTTAGCTACCTGTGCCGATGACCTGGCGATTGTGAAGTCGATGACGGCTGAATTCAGCGAACATGCACAGGGCAACTATTTCATGCACACAGGTTTTCCGTTCCGTGGTCATCCAAGCGCTGGTGCATGGATGACCTATGGACTGGGGAGCGAGAACGAAAACTTACCTGGATTTGTTGTATTAAACAGCGGGGGTAGCGTACCTCCTCACGGTGGCGTTGGACTTTTCAGTAATGGCTACCTACCAGCGATTCATCAGGCATCCAGCATTACCCTGGACAAAGACCCTCCTGTTTCCAACATCGTCCCCAAGGAAGCAGACCGCAGACAACGAAAACGTCTTAACTTCATCAGCAATCTCGACAACGGCTTCCTCCAAAACACGGCCAATGATACCGATGTTGAATCCGCGATACGCAACTATGAAATGGCTTACAAAATGCAGGCGGCCGTCCCGGAGGTTGTTGACCTATCAACTGAGTCCGCAGCAACGTTTGAGATGTATGGAGTGAATGATCCGGACGTCAAGAAAGGCCATTATGCACGCCAGTGTATTCTGGCTCGACGATTGGTTGAAAAGGGAGTACGTTTCATCGAGCTATCCTGTCTACAGTCAGGAGTCGGTGGTGGCGGTGCTGCCAACCCGTGGGACAACCATGGCGGGATCAAAGTCGGGCATGGTCGCATGGGGAATCAAGTCGACCAACCAATCGCAGCGCTGATAAAAGACCTTAAGCAGCGAGACCTTCTTAAAAACACGCTGATTGTTTTTGCCGGCGAGTTTGGCCGGACACCATTTGCGCAGGGTAGCGATGGCCGCGATCATGACCCATATGGATTTAGCATCTTTATGGCCGGCGGTGGCATTAAGGGTGGTGTCGAATACGGCAAGACCGACGAGTATGGTTATCACGTAGTCGAAAATAAAACTACTGTCTGGGACATGTGGGCAACTGCGCTACACCTGATGGGGATCAATCACATGGATTTGACTTATCGTTTCGGCGGACGTGACATGAGGCTCACAGACGTCCACGGCAATGTTCTGGATGACATCATTACCTGAACTGACTCTTACAATTCTAAAAGCTCTTCAATATCCTGATCAATTTCGTCCGGAGGTGTAGCCAGTGAAATCAGGAAAAAGACGGTCACCGTCACCAAGAGCGAAAATGCGCCGGGATGGAATTCAAACGGTAACGTTGTTCCATTAAAGAAGATCAGACCGTACACAGCAAAGCCCGATAGAACAGACATTTCGGCTCCAAGGCGATTTGCTCGCCGCCAGTTCAACCCCAATGCGACGGTAGGCACAAAGGCAATCGCAAATGCACTCCACCCCATTACACCGAGCATGGCAACGGTGTCCTCTGCAAAATAAGCGATTAAAGCAGCTCCGACCGCAATAATTACGGTCATCACACGAGCCCAGGTCAATTCGTTCTTGAGTTCGTATTGAAATAGCAGTTTAGGTAAATCATGTACGATCGCTGCTGCTCCGATATTGAGAAAACTATCGGCAGTCGACATGATGGCTGCGAATAGACCTGCAAAGACAACACCTGCCAGCAGGGGATGGGCATACTGCGTCAAAAATGCTGAACTGGCCTGATCTGCATCTTCCAGTGGCAGATGAAAGTCCCCCACTACCACCGCACGCATGGTAATACCTATCGAGACCCAAAGGATGGCCGAAAGGAGAAAGCCGGCAAGAGACAGAGGTAGTAAGTGTCGACTGTCTTCAGGCTTTCTGGTCATCATCAACTTGCTGATAACATGGGGCTGACCACAGACACCGAATGCCATGATGAAATAAATCGACAAACACGAGATCATTCCCATCGTGCCCCAGGGTTGCATACTTTCCGGATCGTCCTCCGTAATAACCCGAGCCATTTCTGTAAAACCGCCATCCAGTGTGGTCATGGCCGCATAGAAGACCAACAAGGCTGCACCAATCATAATGATGCCCTGAATAAAATCCGTGTACACCGAGGCTACCATACCGCCGGTTACACAGTAGAAAACCAAAACGCTGCAGCAAATCACGAAGCACCATTCGAGTGAAATATTACTAGTCCAATCCAGATCCTGCAGCAAATCAAAAAGCACTACGGCCATAGCTTTGATCTGAACCGCGAGATAAATCAGGACGCCGGGTAACAAGGCAATCGCCATCAAACCACCCGTCCGGTTTGATTTATATCTGGAAGCAACGATTTCCGGTACGGAAAGTGAATTGGTCAGTCCGGCCAGCAATCGCAAACGTTTCCCGAGAAGGAAAAACATGATACACATGCCAACGGAAATGCTAATCATCATCCAAAACGAACTGGTACCGGACTTATAAGCAATCCCCGGCCCGCCGACAAAACCAAACCCACTCATCGTACTGGCGAAGACTGCGGCACTTGTCACGAAGACGCCCAGATGACGACCTGCCATAAAGAAATCACTCGTGTTCTTTGTCCGTCGCATCGCCCACAAGCCAACGAAAATACACATCACCATGTAAGCCAGAATACAACCGAACACAATGTAAGAACGATAGGCATCCATCACGAAACGTCCTCATCCGGAGGATTAGAGAGGGCACGAGCTGCAACTAATTCATGGAATCGAGCCAATGACTTTTTGGGGAGAATGAATTCACTATAAAACAGTACATACAACACAATAAAGCCGGCTGGAATTCCGCAGACCCCTAGAAACATAAGCGTCGTCCCCACCGGGAATGGTCCAAGATAGTGAGGATCGTACGGGTTGTCCCAGGAAGACTGATAGGCAATCACCATCATGAGAAACACACCGATAAAAATGAGGCCTACCATGACCATCAAATTCCAAAAGAATGCTGCCATCTCCTGATTGCTATGTCTTGAACGACATCCCCATCCGATCAGCAAGGCAAAGCCCAGTAACGTCGTGACGCCAAAGAACAGACCGGCACCAGCAACTTCGATATGTCGATCTCTTCCCACGCCTCCCTGAAACATCATCGTTTTAGAGGCTCCCTCGGGCTGAGCCAACTCCTGTCTTACATGCGGATAGCCCAATGCATCCGGTGGATGGTTGGTTACGAAAATCCAACCAATGCCTCCCCAAAGCATTACGAGCAGGACGACAGCAGGAGTATATTTCATCAAGACGATAGGCCGAAAGAAGTGTTGCTATAAAAAACTAATTCTAGTCTGTCGAATATAAGGTGCGCAGTAGAATAAAATCAACATCCAGACCAAATCCTGAAACACTCTGACGCCGCGGTAACCAACAGATTTATGGAATCTCCTCTTAAGAAGTTCTACGTCATCCTTGTATTGCTACAAGTTAGCCACGCGTCCGCCCAAAATAACAGCTACACGACCATTCGAGTTCTTGATGCGGAGACCCGACGAGGTGTACCTCTAGTATCCCTAAAGACAGTTAACGAGCGAGTTTATATCACTGACAGCAATGGAGTCGTCGCATTCAATGAACCTGGTTTGATGAATAAAGACGTTTTCTTCCATGTTGAGAGCCACGGCTATCAATATCCCAAAGATGGGTTCGGATATCGGGGTGCGAAAATCGAAACAAAACCAGGCTCAACCGTTATCCTTAAAATCAATCGTATCAATATCGCTGAACGACTGTACCGAGTGACGGGACAGGGCATCTATCGCGACAGCAAACGCGTTGGCATCCCCTTCCCCATCAAAGACAATGTCCCTGGCAATGTCTTAGGGAGCGACAGCGTTCTGTGCGAAGCTATCGGTAACCACATTTACTGGTTTTGGGGAGATACTAATCGTGTCAGATATCCTCTCGGGAATTTCCATGTAACCGGCGCTCGTTCAGGACTCATTAATGCCGGGGGTCTCGATCCTGACCAAGGTGTCGAATTCGAATATTTCACCCGGGGTGACGGCTTTACCAAAGAAACTGCTCGTTTAGCTGGTGAGGGACTTACCTGGCTGGATTGTCTCATGAAAACCTATGAAGAGGATGGTACGATTCGACTTTTTGCCGTTTACATGAAGGTCAAAGCGCCGCTGAATGTCTACCAGCGTGGAATCGCCGAATTCAACTTCAAGGAACAAGTGTGGGTTGAACGCATGAAGTTTCCCGCTTCACAAAAAGCCATTCCCAAAGGGCATGTACTGCGATACCGAAATCCAGAAGATAAAAAGGACTACTTTTACTTTGCCGGAGGGATGCCGTTTGTTCGAGTTCCTGCCAAAGCGGATTCAATCCTAATTGCCCGTGAGTATCAGGCCTACACGCCCCTGACAAATTCAACCGGGGATCATTATCAGGTTGATCGTCATCCAAATGGAGAACTAGCATATCGCTGGACAACCAAGGCCGTTGTCATGAACGACAGCATTGCCTCCAAACTGATTTCCCGTAAGGAAATTACGGCAACGGAAGCAAGTCATAGTCTCCTCGATATCGACTCCGGGAAAGTCATCCGTACTCAACACGGCAGTGTGTACTACAACGAACTAAAACGTCGCTATGTAATGATCATTAGCCAAATAGGGGGCTCCAGCCTACTCGGTGAAGTATGGTATGCCGAAGCACCCGAGCCAATTGGCCCCTGGAAATACACTCGGAAAATCCTATCCCACAACAACTACAGTTTTTACAATCCGAAACAACACCCTCTATTCAACATCGATGGCGGGCGCACGATTTACTTTGAAGGGACGTATACCAACATGTTCTCGGGTAATAAGAATCCGACTCCGGGATACAATTACAACCAGATTATGTACAAAGTCGATGTTCGGCATCCACAGCTCAACCTTCCTTTGCCGGTAACGCTTGCGAAGCATCTAAATCAGGGGACACACCGCTGGACCATCGGGCAGTTACCGGATGGTTACATTGGTACGCCTGAGTTCTATGCCTTGGAAGAAGAAGCGGAAGGGACGCGAGAGATCTCTTTAGAAAACGAACAAATCTGGGTCGCCACGGAAACCGGGCCGAGTCGCATCGCCCTTTACGAATGGTCTAATGAGAGAGGCAATACCCTTGTCAGATTAAAAGGAGCGACAGCCCCGCCCGGGTACAAGCAGAAAGAATTTCTCGGATACGTCTGGAAAAAATAAAATTCTTTGTGGTAGCAACTGCTCTCAAGACTAAACGTTAAACAGAAAATGGCAGATGTCGCCATCCTGCATTTCGTAGCCTTTACCTTCGAGCCGTAATCGCCCGGCATTGCGGATCTCTTTCTCGCTGCCTAGTTCCTGCAGATCTTCGAGTGAAAACACTTCAACACGGATAAAGCCTCGCTCAAAGTCGGTATGGATTACACCGGCAGCCTGAGGTGCTGTGGCACCGCTCGGTACCGTCCAGGCCCGAACTTCTTTCTCACCCGCAGTAAAGTAACTTTGCAATCCCAGCGTCGTATAAGCTTCACGAGCCAACGCGGCCAGCGAAGGTTCGGTCAAACCTACAGATTCCAACATCTCTTCACGATCTTCTTCATCGAGTTCAGCAATCTCTGCTTCCAATCGGGCACATACGTGAACCACGCCAGCATTCACCTCGGCCGCATAATGACGCACCCGCTGTACCAATTCACTTTCACCATTGAGGTCATCTTCCGATACATTGGCGACGTAAAGCACTGGTTTGAGCGTGAGCAAACCATAACTATGGACATACTTCAATTCAGCATCATTAAGCCCAAGACTGCGTAATGGCTTGTCCTTACCCAATTGCCCCAGACACTTTGTGACAATTTCGGCGGTGGCCTTGGCATCCTGATCGCCACTGCGAGCAGTACGCTCCGCTTTATTCAATGCATTTTCCAAAGTTTGGATGTCGGCCAACATCAGCTCAGCTTCGATGATTTCAATGTCCTCAAGTGGATCGATCTTCCCTGATACATGGATCACGTCATCATCTTCGAAACAACGTACAACCTGCATAATGGCATCCACTTCACGAATATGACTGAGGAATTTATTACCCAACCCCTCGCCTTCGCTGGCACCTTTGACAATGCCTGCGATGTCTACAAGTTTAAGGATAGCCGGAATGACTTTCTGCGTTGTAATGTGGCTACAGATCACCTCCAGACGAGGATCGGGAACCGGCACAATCCCTTCGTTCGGCTCGATTGTGCAGAACGGATAGTTCGCACTTTCAGCTCCTTGAGAACTGGTCAGGGCATTAAACAAGGTGCTTTTTCCGACGTTCGGTAAACCGACTATTCCTGCTTCCATGTTCAAGTACTTTATCTATAGCTAAAAAGTGGATATATGTAGGTCATTTATCGTACTACAAGTCCGTTGTTTGAGAAATCCCGCGGGAGCCTAAAGGCTCCCGCTCTTGCCAAAGTTTTTGGTCTCTCCTACGACCTTCCGCATCTCCATTGAAATGGGAAACTCCTCAACTTCAGCTTTCTCGTCATTTTGAGTCCAGCAGAACCATGCTGGATCACACCTGAAGAACAATACCAACCAAGCTGCTATGTGGTTTCGTTATGCGAAGCGCCATTGTCCATCACAGCAACACCGATGGATCAAAAGCTAATTTTGAAACATATCGAGTAGTCCGATTGCCGCCACATCGTCTCTAAGTTTTACAGCCATCTCCGGATCAATTTTCTGAATCCGTTTGACTTCCTCTTCGAGCTTAACATGCGCTCCTGCCTGACGACCTTTATACTCTTCCATGACCGCCATGAGTTGCATGTCCGGGCGATTCCGATCGACTGCATTTACTAACGGGTTTTGGGTAATCGCAATTTGTGAAAGCCGTTTGAGGTCGTCCAAGACTTCCTCCAGTTTTTCTTGTGAGTTGACATATGCCAAAATCTTGCCCATTGTCTCCGTACAGATGCATTGAGCATCCATGTAATCACCTAACAACGAGGTCACACTTGAGTCATCACGAGTGTTTACGCCCTGCAATAACGCCGTCGCCATTTCATCTGTTAAAACGAGACGCTGCACGGGCCGAGCTAGGTAGTAAGCGTACCCCCCTATAGAAATAACCAATACGGCGAGTACACCGTAGAGCGTATTTCTAGAGGATGTATCCTTATCAAACTTGGAGCTGTCAAATTCTATCCCTTCAGACGCTGCCTCCTGCTGAGCTTTACGTTTGGCTCGAAAAATAGACTTTGCGGCAGCGTCGTCAGTTGAGCTCTCTTTTTCATTACTTGATTCGACCTTAGAGTCCGCTCTGCTAATAATCGGAGCCGGAGCTTCTACGGATTGACCAGGGACAGTGAGTGAAGCCCCGCACTCCGGGCAGTCGATAGACGTCCCCTGCTCTCCTTCCGAAGCAGAAATCGTACTGGCACACATCAAACAACGAAACGTAATCATCTTCTAAACTACCTCTAAGGCATATCAACTTAAAACGTTACTTCCACACTATCATCATCGTACGAAATTCAGCTCCAACATCAAATAAAGATTGCATTCGGAGCTTCCGTTGGATTGATAACACCACAGATTTCGCACCTGGGATCATTAAAAAACCTTCCCTTACCTCAGCAAGCGAAGGTTTGTTGTGATCATCAAAGCACGCTACTGATCTGAATCATATCCTGTCAAGGGACGGATCCAGACATTTCTGAAACGAACGGGATTTCCATGATCCTGCAGCGTGAGCGGCAGCTTCGCCGCATGGGCTTTCCACTGAGGCGGATCCTGATGAGCAACCTGCCCAAGGCTTGTGGCACGATTATGCACTACCACTCCATTATGAAATACCGTGATATGAGCAGGCTTGACTAATTTGCCCTCTTCATCAAATTCCGGAGCTTCAAAGACAATATCAAATACCTGCCACTTTCCGGGCTCGCGAGAGGCATTTACCAGTGGAGGATACTGTCCGTAAATCGCTCCTGCCTGACCATCCGAATAGCTACGATTTTCAAATGAGTCTAAGACCTGAATCTCGTAGAGCCCCATGATCATGACCCCACTGTTACCACGGCCCTGACTATCACCCTTCACTTCGCCTGGTGTTGCAAATTCAACATGCAATTGGCAACTTCCGAACGACTCACGTGTCCGAATGGAACCGGTGCCATTGACTTCCATATAACCGTCCTTGACGATCCACTTAGCGTCCTTACCCCCACCTTGCCAATGAGAAAGATCCGTGCCATCAAACAAAACCACGGCGTCAGAAGGCGCGGCACCGGATTTTTCCTGAGTGCTTGCCGTGGGCGGAGTAATAATCCATGGTTCAGGTCGTTCTTTGTCATGCACACCCCATGGCTGCCCGGGTACATTCATCGTGTCATCATAACCCTGACCTGGCTGCCCCGTACGGTGACGACCTTTTAACATAGATTTGATCTTCCCAGCTTCTACGGGAACACTGACCAAACAAATACTTAATACGCAACAGATCACTATCGCTCTCTTGAACATACTTTCGCCCCTCTATCAGACATCCATCAGTTTTCTTTCACGGGAAACTAGTATATCAGACACAAAGAGAATCTGGTTGCTGGAAGCCTAGCCAATAAGCTGAGCAATCGGCGTACCTTCCGAAATTACCATCGGCCTCCCAATCGGCGTTTCCAACTCCTGAGTGTAATCAATCGACAATGCCTTCAGGACAGTTGCATGCACATCAGCAATCGATACCGGATTCACCACATGAGACGAAGTATTTTCTGCTCTGACGTCCGGCATCAGGTTCGTTTCACCAACAATCTGGCCTCCCCGAATTCCCCCACCGCCAACGACAACCGAGAAACCATGAGGCCAATGATCTCGCCCACCAGCAGCATTGAGCTGAGGTGTTCTCCCAAACTCACCTGCCCAGACAACGACCGTATCCTTCAGCAAGTCATCCGCTTTGAGATCAGCAACCATCGCTGCCATTGCCGGATCGAGCAGACGAATACGATTTTGTTGAGCTGCAGTATTATTAACGTGGGTATCCCAGCCTCCCAACGTTACCTCCACACATCGCACACCCGACTTAATCAATTGAGTGGCGACATAACACCCGCGACCGAACGAATCATCCCCGTAACGAGCTAATACTGACTGAGGTGCATCTTTGACAGAAAACGCTTTTAATTGCTCGGAGGTCATCATCTTCATGGCACGACGAATTGACAACTGATGAAGCGTTTTCGATTCATCCAACTCACGCAATCGACCGCGGGAAAACTCGGATTCCACGACATTAAACAAATCAGCACTACGGCTGTCCTGTCGTGTCTGATTCACTCGGGACCGAATATCCGGCACCGGACGCAGCGGGTCCCCAATCTGGAATGCATCAAAACCATCGCCAAGATACCCTCCGCGCCCGGGACGATTTGCGGATAAAATGGATACATGACGAGGTATATCACTCTCACTTAACAGTTGATGGCAAACTACGGCTCCAATCGAGGGATGAACCAGCGTCGGGTCAGGCCGAAACCCAGTCTTGATGTTATAGACACCACGCGCATGATCGCCCTCTTTACTGACGACGCTGCGAATGACGCTTAAATGTTCCATCTGCTCAGCAACCAAGGGAAGGGATGAGGCTATTTCAATCCCTGATGCTGAAGTCTTAATTGCCTTGACGCCTCCTGAGAATTCCTGCTTAACCGCAGCGGCGGGATCGAACGTATCTCTTTGACTAGGACCACCGTCCATCCAAAGAACAATCACATTTTTAGCCGGGCGTCGGGGATCGTTCGCCGATTCCTGAGCACGGGTCAAGCCGCTTGCCAGAGAAGTCAACCAGGAAATACCTGCTGTCTGCAATAGCGTACGGCGATTCCAGTGTGCGTTTTTCTGACATGCCATTGTATCGATCCCCTCCAAGAAACCATCAGTGGGCCCAGGAAAATTCCGTGCTATTGGTGAGCGTCCAAAACAAGTCTTCAATAACTCTGCCCCGCTGGATGTCGGGCTGCTCCTTGAACTTCTTAAGAAAGTATAACAACTCAGCCTGACTGGGGATCCGTGTTAACACGGTTAAATAAGCAGCACGAATCGCATCTTCATCATCTTCCGTGAGTAGGTCTATTCTGGCGGAAGCATTACTACCATTACCATTGGCTATCCGGCTTTGCGAAAGAGTCCCATTCATCAATAACAGGCGTTGCGTCACGGTCCCGCTCCGGTCTTCAAATTCATCTTCACCTGTATCGCCGTAGCGTTTCACAAAATTATCTATTTCGCTTTGCTGTTGGAGCCGTACTAAATAGCTGACATCCGCATTAATTGTTTTAAGACTGGCCGTCTGATTCAACGCACCAGCGACCTGTTCAGGCCGCAGTCTCACCAAAGGAAACACAGACCATGCCGATTCATGAGCTTCTGTCACTTCAAAGCCTGCCCTACTATCCAGCCTAAAAACCTGTAAACGAGTGATGACTCGAATCAAATGTTTCAAGTCAAAACCACTCTCAACAAATTCATCGGTCAAGAGCTCGAGGCCGAGCGGAAAAGGACCTGCTAATGGGATATCGTCGACCGGAACCACTAAAGGACGCCCAAATACAATAGCCCATATTCGATTGACTGCTGTTCTGGCAAATGCCCTATTCTCCAGATGCGTCACCCAGTCAGCCAACTGCCCACGCCTGGTCCCCTTGGAATCTGACAATTCTTGAAAAAACGGAAACACCGGAGGCACGATTACTTCTTCTTCATCACCAAGGTATTTATAGGCATAATGTTCCGAGTCATCGTCCACTCCATAGAAGCCGGTCTTTACCTGAGAATAAAACGCCGCGAACTGATGAAAATCAGATTGCAAACTACCTTCCGCTGGATCGTTTAGATTCAATGCAATCGTCCCGAGCCGATCATCGTGACACTGCAGGCAATCAATCCGCATCCCGAGAAATGCGCGGGTTGTCCGACCAGCCAGCTTCATTACATCAGGACGACCACCCTCTCCCTCCGTAATCGTCGCTGTGACGAAATTTACTTCCGGATCACTCGTCCAAACGCCTTTGCTATCAATCAACGAATGCACTAACTCATCATAGGGCGTATTGTCCATTAACTGATCACTCAGCCATAGTCGGAATCGACCACGTCTGTAGATCAGAAATGGCCCCGCATCGACACCGACAAAAATGCGCGCAAATCGTTCACTGAGATAATCCGAATATCGTCGGTCCTGAAGGAGGTAGTTGACGTAACGATCAATCACCTTGTGATCGGTCGTTTCATAGCCCGACTCGAGCGCAAAGGCTTTAACTTCTTCCAGCGAAGGAATCGTCCCATGGAGTGCCAAGGAGGCTCTTCGCATCACTGTCAGAGTGTCTGCGGCGGGAGCAAACTCCAGCCCTCTTTCTTTCCACCGCTGTCGAAACTTCTGATCTACTTCAGCAACGGCTTCTAATAACCCCGAAGCCTGTTGATGGTGATTACCAATTTGGGCAACCCGACGTTCCAAACCTTTTGTACTAAAAGCACTCCCTATTAACCCACCAATACCAGCCACACATACCAGTACAAACAGTACTGCTTGTGTCGTTGGTTTCAATTTATCGGGCTGCTCATCTGTCATGAAAAAAACTGAATCCGTTTCTTGGGTTTATTAGGAAGTATCGAGACGAAGCTTTGTATATATTATTAGCAATCAGCAAGACAAAAATAAGTCGTCTCGTCTTGGAATTATACCGGCATGAAGAATGCTCAACCTCCACCGAATGAAACAACTGCAGTATCGAATCCCAGGCAGCCTGCCCTGCAAGCAGTACCTGTCAGGTCGATCGCTGTGAAAGCCGAGGCAGATCCACTCTGCGGAGGGGAGGTCTATGATCTATCTGAGTTCAGCAAAACGCCAGACTCGTTTGGCATCCTGAGGTTGATAGGCTGGCCCTTTCAGAAATTCGCCCACATGACCGAATGGTTTTTTGGTGTTGCGTCAATGATCTGCCTACTGACTATTTGTGCCGCTATTCCGTTTCTACAATTTATTACACTCGGCTATCTATTGGAGATCTCGGCCAACATCGTTCGACAAGGACAAGTCCGAGCCGGCTTTGTCGGAATTCGCAAAGCGGCTCGGATTGGTGGCTTAATGTTAGGAACGACTTTAGTCTGGATACCAGCCTTCCAAGTGTCAGGAATATTCCACGACGCTCAAATCGTATTGACCGACGCGGAGCAACTTCAGCCCTTTGGCATTAACCTCACCATCGTGATTCTAATCACGATTCCCTACACTCTCTGGGCATGGATTCGAGGTGGCAAACTGAGACATTTTCTCTGGCCGGCCCCGATACGATTCTTTCGGACCGTCCTGAAGCGAGATACATACCTGAAGGCAATACAAGGATTTTGGGGATTTATCGACTCCCTTCAACTGAAAGCACTATTTACACTTGGCTACCGAGGATTTCTCGGTGCTGCCGTATGGTTACTTCTGCCGATCCTGCTTTGCATCGGTGGAACTCTATTCCCGGCAGGCCTTCGAGGTATTGCAACCTTACTCGGCTTGCCAATGCTGGCGATTGTTTTAATCTACCTGCCAATCCTCCAGACCCGTTTCGCTGTCGAGAACGACTTTAATACTTTCCGGGATATCAAATCTGTACGGGCGATCTTTAAGCGTGCTCCTATTGCCCTATGGATCTCCATGCTTTCTGTCTGGGCATTTGCCCTGCCGGTCTATCTGGCGAAGATCCAATTAACACCACGGGAAGTCTTTCTGCTACCGACGGTCATTTTTGTCATCTTTGCATGGCCCTCTCGCATGCTAATGGGCTGGGCATATGGGCGGGCTAACAGAAGAAAGCTCTATCGAAACGTGATTTCTATCTGGCTCTCCCGGTTAGCGATTATTCCCGTCGTTTTTATTTATGCCGGCGTTGTTTTTCTGTCCCGTTACACTTCCTGGTATGGGGACTGGAGCCTCTTTGAACAGCATGCTTTGTTGATCCCCATTCCACTCCTGGGGGGTTAGATTATGCGAAATCACTCATCCCTTCACTTGGGATCGGAAGTTAAATTCAATGCTAAGATAACGATATTACAAACATCCTTACTAGCTAGCAACAAAGCCATCCACGTCCTCTTAAAGCCTTTGGGAATTTGAATGAAAACAGTATCTGCCACGTTGCCGGGGGTCGTAGAAAAAGACTCCCCCTCTCTGTCGCTCAACCGATAGAGTTAGCGACCTGGGTTGGATCTAACACGATCGCTGCTCAACGTCTCCGATTCATAACGGTTTGCTGCATCATTAATATATAAGAACACCAATCACACCATCTATTGTTTTATTCAACCAGACATGTCTGACTCAGTACAAAATAATACGGAACCGGCGGTCAAACGACTGCAACTACTAATGAGGTTATTCGGCGGCATCTGCGTCGTCGCCTTTCTCCCGTTTGTGATGCCAGTTGCATGGATGGATTGGTGCCATCGCCAATTGGACTTGGGAGTTTTTCCTATGGACAAACCAATTGCAGTTTATCTAGCTCGAAGTACCTCCGCTCTTTGCGGGCTATACGGAGCCTTTGCGTTAATTCTGGCAACTGACGTCATCAAGTATCAAAAGCTAATCCTGTTTCATATCGCAGGATTATTTTCCATCGGCAGTATCGGAACTTTTCTAGCCTATCAATGCGGAATGCCGATCTTTTGGGTTCTGACAGACTTCATCAGTATCCTGATCATCTGCCCGCTCAAGTATTGTTACTACAAACGCATGGTTGCTTGAAGGATGGAAGCTACATTTCTCATTTACCAAAGAACGACCTGGTTCAAAACGCTATTGGGTACCTGAGTACATTTTCCCTTATAATGAAGCGGTAATCGGCCCGGGGAAAAATCGATTAGCCAAAGAGTACTCACATGAACCCATACCAAATGACAGCTCCTCCCAGACGCTGGGATCCTAAACTTTCACCCGCGGTTGTCAAGCTTCTCAAAGGCCTTAGTCGCTCAAAGGCCCGAAATACATGTCGGCTTGTCGATGTTAAAATCGAAAATGCAGAAGTCATCAGGCAAGCCGTTGCTAAGAATCAGGGGGTTTTGATTACCCCCAATCATTCAACACATGCCGATCCTTACGCAATGAATGAAGTGTCATATGCAACCAAATTACCCTTTTATTTCATGGCCACCTGGAACATCTTCCACGTGCAGGGAAAAATCGGACAATGGATACTTCAAAAACATGGTGTCTTTAGTGTCGATCGCGAAAGTACAGATCGCAAGGCGATGGAGATCGCTCAGGATATTCTCAAAAACAAACAACACCCTCTCGTCATCTTCCCCGAAGGTGAAGTTTATCATTGCAACGATATCGTCACTCCCTTCCGTGAAGGGGCGGCCGCATTGAGTGTCTTTGCTGCTCGAAAAAGCGAACGTCCGATTGTGGCTATTCCATGTGCAATGAAGTACCGCTATACGAAAGATCCGACTCCCGAACTGCTGGAACTCATGACTCGACTTGAGCATTCGATTCACTGGTACTCTAAAAACGAGCTTTCACTTAGCGAACGGATCTATCGATTAGGTGGGGCCGTCATGGCACTAAAAGAACTCGAGTATCTAGGAAAGGTCACAGAGGGCACTTTGAGTGAACGTACTCAATTTCTTGCTGACACCATACTTCGCAAGCACGAAGAAAAATACGAAGTTGCCAAGATTGGCAATACGATCCCCGAACGAGTCAAAGAACTCCGCCGCCGCACCATCGGAATGATGGGCGAAGCAGGAAACGACAATCCGGATTTAGACGAGGAGATTCGCCGAAATCTAGCCGAATATATGTTAGTTGTGCAACTTTTCAGTTACCCCGGCAACTACGTGGCCGAAAACCCCTCGGTTGAACGAGTTGCAGAAACGCTCGACAAAATGGAAGAAGATCTTTTGGGAATCGAAAGCGCTCTTCCCCGTGGTGAGCGTTCTGTGCAAATCCGTTTCGGGGAACCAATTATCATCCCCTCGGAACGCAAACGAGGGATTGCCACAGAGATTACTCACCAGTTGGAAAATGCGGTTCAAACCATGCTGGATGAAATGAATACCGAGGATTAAATGTCACAGGTTTTGAAGTTCATCATGACCGTTGCTGCTCTGATACTCACTTCGAAATCTGAGGGGCTGGCTGCTGAAACTTTCGTTTCACCAGAGCGACTCACACTACGTCGGCCTATCGATCTGGCGCGCAGCGGCCAATGGATCATTGCTGCCAACCATTTAGAAGGTTCTGTTTCGGTCATCGACACCACGCGAAACATGTTTCTATCTGAAACCAAGATCGGTGGTCAACTGCGTAGCCTTGCTGTCATGAAGCGTCGCAACATTCTACTGCTAGTCGATGAGCAAAATCACAAGCTTATCCCCTGCAAGATCGTGCAAGGGCGTGTCGTAAGCTTGAAGTCTGTCGATACGGCTCACACACCCATTCATGTCGTTATTAGCGAGGATGACCAATTAGCAAGCGTCAGTTGTCTATGGGCTCGGCAAGTGCAACTATTTGAATTAGACGTGACAAACCCAGTCGCGCAACCGCACCTATCCACCACCATTGATCTGCCATTTAACCCTGGAATTCAGTGGGTTACTCCCCAGGGCAAATATCTTATCGTGGCTGATCATCACGGAGGGTATCTCGCGGTAATTGATTTGAAACGCCGACAACTGGCAAGACTCTATCACCTCGGAATCCATAATATCCGGGGAATGGTACTGAGTCCCGATGGAAAACATCTAATGCTGACTCATCAATTACTTAACAACTTGGCTGCCACGGAAAGGCAGCGAGTTTTTTGGGGAACAGTGCTCGAAAATTTGGTCCGAGCTATCCCTCTGGAGGACCTGCTGGCTATAGATAAGGCCAACAATCCAAATGAAGTTGTACGTATTTCTCACTGGTTACAGTACCCTCTGGGCGAACCGGGAAATGCGGCTGGCGACCCCGGAGAAGTCCTGATCACCAGTGACAAAGAGATCTTTGTCTGTTTCTCTGGCACCAGCCAACTCGGACACGAGGAAGATCTGTTCAATCCATTAGAGCGCCACACAACAGGACGCCGACCGGTAGCGTTGGCTGCTTCGCAAGACGAAAAAACGATTTACATTGCCAACTACTTCGACGATTCCATCTCGGTCTTTGACCGCGGGAAGAACCGTATCGTCGATACACTGTCGTTAGGAAAAATGAAGCCGTGGTCTCAAGCAGATGAAGGACACGCTCTTTTCTTTAATTCTCGTCTATCACTAGACGGCTGGTACAGTTGCCATAGTTGCCATCCCGACGGACATACTAACGGCCTTCTCAATGAGAATATGAGTGACTTTCAAATTGATTCTCCTAAGCGTGTACTAACCTTACTCGGTACTGGGCAATCCGGTCCGTGGGCCTGGATCGGCAATCGCACCGACTTAAAAAGCCAAATCAACAAGTCAATTCATGTCACGATGCAGGGAGGCGGAAGTAAACTCGCAAATACTGAAACCGAGGAAGCACTGGTAGCCTATCTGCAAACTTTGAAATCTGCTCCAGCTCTTTCCCTCGCCAGAAAATTCGAATCCACCGAAAGTGTCCAACGCGGCAAAACACTTTTTGGACAACGAGCCTGCCAACAATGCCACTCTCCTCCCAATTACACAACGGCTGGAAAATTCGATGTGGGTATTCACGATGAATATGGACTGAAGGAATTTAATCCTCCTTCTTTATTAGGTGTCAGCCAGCGAAATCAATTCTTTCACGACAATCGGGCGAAAAGTCTGGAGGAAGTCTTTCTTAAGTTCCGTCATCCGCAGACAGGAAGTCGGAATGTTGCCCCACTAACACCAGAGCAGGCCAAGGATTTGATTCGGTTTTTGCAAACTTTGTAGTGGGCCCGTTTTCCAGCAAATTAGGCGGTAATTCATATATAATGAGGTATTAGGTTTTTGCCTTTACTGAAAAACTTAGACAGGCTACAGATTTGACGACTTCAACAGGCTCAGCATCAACGCATCCAACCTTGGTTGGCCAGCATTTGGGAGATTACCAAATACTGCGACGTCTCGGTCGTGGAGGAATGAGTAATGTCTATCTGGCCGAGCAACAATCACTGAAACGCCGAGTCGCTTTTAAAGTACTCAAGCCTGAACTAGCAAAAGATACGGTTTATGTTCGCCGCTTCCATAAAGAAGCGCAAGCTGCAGCCTCGTTAGTGCACGCCAATATCGTCCAGATTTACGAAGTCGGGGCAATTGAAGGCGTCCACTATATTGCTCAGGAATACGTCCCCGGTCAGAATCTGGCTCAGTACATTCGACGCAACAGTTCGGTATCTATCCCTCTTTCGATTGTGATCCTGAAACAAGTTGCGGCAGCATTAAACCGTGCCAGTGAGCAAGGCATCACACATCGGGATATCAAACCAGAGAACATCATGTTGTCGACCAACGGCGAAGTGAAAGTCGCTGATTTCGGTTTAGCACGCGTGACTAGTGGTGAACATCATATCGACACGACTCAAATCGGGATTACCATGGGTACGCCGCTCTATATGAGTCCCGAGCAAGCCGAAGGTGGTAAAGTAGATCCACGTAGTGACATTTACTCGCTCGGTGTCACGAGTTACCACATGCTGACCGGACGACCACCGTTCGACGGGGAAACAGCCCTAAGTATTGCCGTACAACATCTAAAACGAGAACCACAACCACCTACCGAACTCCGAAATGGTATCCCTGGGGAACTGGAAGCATTAGTGATGCAGATGCTCGCCAAGGATCCAGCCGCGCGTATTCAAAAAGCAAATGACCTACAAAAACAATTGCGCACGATTCCAGTCACCATCACTGACAATGACTGGCCAAACAATTTAGAACATATCGACTGTGACGAAGTATCACTGGCGGATGCCCGGGTTGATGCTACGCAGCAGTTAGACACCTTGATGAAAACGCAGGGACAACAGATTCTTCGTCAACGCTTCGGTAGGCTCTGGCTGGCGGCAACGGTCGTCCTATTCCTGTCAGGAATACTTTTCGGCAGCCTACCGTACTCATCAGACATGCTGGAAATGCCGGAAAATGTCGTCGAAATCAAAACCATCGAAAAACGGGATAACGTTGAAGCTCAGTACCTTTACGCTTCGGTCGTTAACACCGAAGAAGCCTACCTTAGTGTCGAAGATTATTTCCCCGTCGAAGATGATTCACGTAATTATCACTACGCCACACTCAGTCAACAAAAAATCGCGGACTTACATCTCGCCACGGAAAACTATGAGTCTGCGGAAGCCTATTACATGGAGCTTTACTATCTGGCCCCGGAAGAACGCCATTTCCGTGCGTATGGGATAGCCGGACTGGCTAATGTTTATAACCGCACGAACAACATTGCCAAGATGGCTGATCGGTTAATTGAACTAGGCGAAGTTCTGCCTCTATTAAATGAAGACATTCAGTCCGAAATCATGGCACGTCTTGATACGGAATTACGGGAAATCGTCGAACAGTTTCAGGCTGATTCAACACGGCAATCCACCGAGGGCACTGGTGCTAATCTAACCGAAGAACAAAAGACTTCCGGACTCACCTCTGCGCTTTACAGGCAACTCTCAGATTTTTCCAAAGTGTTTTCTGAATTACCCAGCATGCAAGATGCAAGAACGGGGATTCAAGACGAAATCCTTGAGCGTTTTGAAGAAATGCAACGACTGATTGGGGAGCAAAGCCAGAATCAAACGCCCGAAGAAGCAGAGCCTCCCTCCAGCGATGACTCTTAATACCCCGCTGTCAGTCTCCTAAGTCATGTCAATCTGCAGCAACTGATTGAGGCTGCCTGACTTAAACCCACCCAGATCGATCGTCACGAATTGAAAACCTAATCCACGAAAATGTTGCTCAAGTTTTTCACGTGCCTGTGGATTCGCAAACAATTCAATAGACTGCGGCGGCACTTCAATTCTCGCCAGATCTCCTCGATGGTAACGTACCCGCACCGGCTCAATTCCCAGTGCACGCAAATACTGCTCAGCCAAATCGATCATCTGAAGACGTTCAGCAGTGACTTCTTCTCCATAAGCGACTCGACTTGATAGGCAGGGGCTCGCGGGCTTATCCCAAGTCGGGAGGTGCCAATGTCGCGCCATCGCCCTGACTGTGGCTTTATTAATTTGACACTCTGCGAGCGGTGAACGTACGTTACTTTCGCGAGCCGCCTCGAGGCCCGGCCGATAGTCTCCCAGATCATCCAGATTGGTTCCATTGAGCAGCATCTCTCCGTCGAGCGAATCTGCCAAAACACGCATTTGACCATAGAGCTCGGACTTACAGTAATAACACCGATCTCCCTGATTACGAAGGTAATTAGGATTTGAAAACTCACTGGTGTTTAACACCCGATGTTCAATCCCTATCAATCCGGCAATTTCCCGGGCTTGTTCAAGCTCACCGGACGCAAGGCTTGGGCTTTGTGCAGTCACAGCAATAGCATTGGACCCCAAGGCCAATGAGGCGGCTTTCGCAACCACGGCACTGTCAACACCTGCGGACATGGCAACAACACAAGATTCAAACTGAGAGATGAACGAAACAACACTCTCGATCATCTCGAGAGTGTATTGTTCGTCATTCGTTACTTCGACAGACATCGAATAAAAAAGCCTCCGCCGCAATGCCGTGGTAGAGAGTTTTGTGAGAGCCCGTGTAACCATAAAGGTGGGAACCTGGACAACGGGACGAGTGATCCACAAGAATCAGTTACAATGCAACTGAAACATGGCATGACCCGTGGCCGCAGCCAAAAATCAGCTCCCAACGGATCTCTTATCGGCTCCCCAAAAAATCTGCACCTACACACAAACATGGAAGAGGCTAATAGCAATCTAGCACTCTCGAGACACGTGTGCAATTGGTGCCTGACAGGAAAGCGTCCGAGATATGTCACC
>Ga0115011_10000630_pt1 | contig 27831 bp, 24 predicted proteins | sample TroAtlMetagenome_2_FD_88705 | JGI IMG/M metagenome (GOLD analysis project Ga0115011, IMG submission 88705) | Marine eukaryotic phytoplankton communities from Atlantic Ocean - Tropical Atlantic ANT8 Metagenome | ecosystem: Environmental > Aquatic > Marine > Oceanic | place: Tropical Atlantic...
AAGTGTTGGATGCCAGCCAACTGGTATTTCATCGCTGCCGGAATTTCTGCGTCTTCAATGAAGATGGGCAGGATGTGTTTGTCAGATTCGGAGGCTAGAGCGAGTTCCTTGGTAACGTTCTTGGAGAGGAAGGCTTTGGCGCTGGCGAAGAGGATGAAGACTTTGCTGCTCTCGATGGCGTTGACGATTTCCTGACTCCAGAGCTTTGCGCCGTGAATGCCTTCTTGGTCGATCCAGATGTTGATGCCTCGCTCACGGAGCTTGTCCACGATGGGGAAGACCTGGGCTTGGTCTTCTCGGGAGTAGCTGGCGAAAATCTCTGGAGGCATCGGTTTCTGGTTGTTTGAGGGCGGATTCGATTTGGCCCGGGTAGTTGGCTTTAGGTCGGGTCGCTGCAGGGCTGATACTAGGCGGTCGCGTAGCGCCGGGTCAAGGTGGGGGATGGTACGGTAGGCGTGGGCCGGTTGAGGTGGGCGTAGGGCTCCGATCGAGTGACCCAAACTGGGTTCAAAGTTTTCGTTAGTTTGGACGGATTGATTGTCGTGTGCATCTTGAACTGTCTTCGCTTCAAGATGCACACGACGATCAATCTTTTGCCCCGATCCGTTGTCGATGAAGAGTCGGGCGTAAAATTGTTTGCCCCGAATCCAAACACCCCGAATAGGTTTACCTTTTGAATCTTTTACTCTCTGGAATTTCGGCGTCTTTAAGCCGTTGTTTGAAGATTTACCGGCACAACCCTGTTTTGTGGTCTTGTTTTTCATGTCGTTCGTTTTGTTGACGAACTGACTTAACCACTGAAAACAAGGAGTTGATTGAAGATGGTACGCGCGAAAGGAGTCGAACCTTCACTCCCGAGGGAACCGGAACCTAAATCCGGCGCGTCTACCAATTCCGCCACGCGCGCTTCCAAAAAAAACCTTAATAAAATGGGTTGATAGCTTCTTAAAGACTCCACCCGACACCCATTTGTGCTGCTTTTTGTGGAACTATTACTACATGTAATCCACTTCAACAGTGAGTAGTAATAAGTCCTGAATTGCGGTTAAACCTTACAGTCTCAGCACGGGCTAATTATCAGAAAATTTACGACGGGCGCAAGCATAGAGTTCGATGATTCCAGAAGTGCCCTGTAATCCAACCAAGAAATATGTAACTAAACTACAGTTTGATGTGTATCTAGGAAATGTATACGTAGGAAATTAAAATTATGAATACGTTAATTAAATCATTGTCGTTTTTGTTGGTAACCGGTGTTTTTGCGAGTGTTACCCTGGATGTTTCGGCCCAAGAGCGTGATCGCAACCGTGATCGAGGGGAAAGAGGTGGCGATCGAGGGGGTAGAGGTGGTGATCGTGGAGGGTTTGATCGATCCCAATTCATGGATCGTATCATGGATCGATACCGTGAAAACCTCGGTTTTTCGGTTGCCGAGTGGAAGGTGGTCCAACCCAAGGTTCAGGCTGTTATGGATAACCGCATCTCTGGCGCATCTGGGATGATGAGTATGTTTGGTGGTAGTCGCAGAGGGCGGGGCGGTAGTTCTTCCGACGAGAAGACTCCCTCAAGTGAACTTCGTGATCTTCTGGAAAAGGGGAATCCTGCCAAGAGCGAGATAAAGGCAAAGCTCGCCGCCTACCGAACTGAACGCAAGGCACGTGAGGCTAAACTAAAGAAAGCCCAGGAGAACCTGCGGCAGTTATTGACGATAAAGCAGGAGGCCCAGGCGGTTTTAGCGGGGCTTTTGGACTAAGTCATTCCCTACTTTACAAAAAGGACCACTGCTGTTGAGTCAGCTGTTACAACGGTTGGTTGATGGTCGCAGTCTCTCGGCGCTGGACGCGGAGAGACTTGCATCATTACCCACGTCGGAATCCAAGGCAAACTTGTCTTCGGAAGGAACCGCTCTGCAGTGGCTGGCAAAGGAATACGGGCTTGAATTCACTTCCCTTGAGGCGACTGAGATTGACAAGGATGTGATCTCACTGTTTCCGGCGCGTATTCTGATCAAGGAGCAACTCCTGCCACTTCGGCAATCCGCTGAGGGAGTTGAGGTGGCCACCAGTCGCTTGTTCGACCCGCAGGGCTTGGAATCGCTGAAGGCGTTGAGCGGCCTGAATATAAAGCCGGTTCTTGCCACCTCAGAGTCGATTCAACGGGAGATCAAAATTCGCCTCGGGGTCGGGGCAGATACCATCGATACACTCAAGGATGATGTAGCATTTCAGGTTGTTGATGAAGGCGATCTGGAAGAGACAGATCTCGATCAGGCTGCCGGGGATGCGTCGATCATCCGCTTTGTAAATCAGGTAATGAGTGATGCCATTGAAATGCGGGCGACGGACATTCACCTTGAACCTTTCGAGAACGAACTCCAGATTCGTTATCGTGTGGATGGCTTGTTGCTTGAGGTGCCAGTGCCAAACGAGATTAAGCGCTTCCAGCCGGCAATTGTTTCCCGCATCAAGATTTTGAGCCATCTGGACATCGCCGAGAAACGATTGCCTCAGGATGGCCGCATCAAGCTAAGGGTCAAACGTACCGAGGTCGACGTCCGTGTCTCCATCATTCCTATGTTACATGGCGAAGCGGTTGTGATGCGGTTGCTGACGCAAGATAATACCGTGCTCAGCTTGGCCAATCTTGGAATGGCTGACAAAGAACGCAGTATTTTCCGCAAAATACTCGGTATACCTCACGGTATTTTCCTGGTCACCGGCCCAACCGGTTCAGGCAAGACGACTACGCTTTACACCGCCCTTAGCGAGATCAATGATATGATCCGCAAGATTGTGACAGTGGAGGATCCCATCGAATACCAGGTCAGGGGCATCAACCAAATCCAGGTTTCAGAGAAAACCGGCCTGACTTTTTCCTTGGGGCTGCGGTCGATTCTACGACACGATCCTGATGTTGTTCTGGTTGGCGAAATTCGTGACCAGGAAACAGCGCGTATTGCGGTCCAGGCCTCGCTGACAGGCCATTTGGTTTTTTCGACCCTTCACACAAACGATGCTCCTAGTGCTCTGACTCGTCTGGTCGACATGGGGGTTGAACCGTATCTTGTTGCTTCATCCTTGGAGGGGGTCTTGGCCCAGCGCTTGGTGCGAGTCCTCTGCCCTGCTTGCAAATCAGAGGACCGTTCTGACAAGGCCACGGCCTTGAAGGAGACATTCAACATTCCGGCTGGGGTGCCGATCTTCGAACCGATGGGCTGTGAAGAATGCCGGAATACCGGTTTTCACGGCCGTCACGCTGTGTTTGAGATGATGTCACTTAACCAGGAGTTACGGCAGCATATCCTTCAGAATTGTTCCAGTGGAGAGTTGAAGGAACTGGCCATCAAGGGAGGTATGACAACACTCTCCGAGGATGGATGGCGTTTGGTGCGTGAAGGCATCACCACTCCGGACGAAGTGCTGCGGGTCACCAAGAGTGAACACGTTGACCGCGATTAATTCACATGCCTCATTTCCATTATAAGGCGCTAAATAGCGGAGGGGTGATTGACGTCGGTTCGGTTCAGGCCAGCAACCGTCCGGATGCCTTTGACAAGATCAAACAACTCGGACTGCAGTTGGTCCATTTGGAGGAAAGGGCAGAAGGTGGTGCGGGTCTTGCGAAGTCGGATGGTATTTCCCTGCCATGGAAGCAAAGGAGGATTTCCTTCAAAATGCTGGGAACTTTCACTCGTCTGTTGTCGAGCCTATTAGCCGCGGGCGTTCCTCTTAGCAAGGCTCTGACCATTTTATACCGGGAGACCACCGATCCCGCAGCCAGTAAAAAATGGCGAGAGGTGCATGATCTGGTTGTCGATGGGGTTTCCCTTTCGAATGCCATGTCGCGTTCGCCGGAAACATTTCCGACCGTTTACACCGCAATGGTGGAGGCGGGGGAAACGGGAGGATTTCTTGATCTGGTATTGGAGCAGATTGCCGAATTCCAGGCACGGGATAAGGAACTTCGAGGCAAAGTAATATCCGCGATGATTTATCCGGCTGTGCTGATGTTTTTAGCGATAGGCGTACTCATATTCCTCATGGTTTTTTTTATCCCGAGATTCAAGACCTTGTTCGAGGGCTTCGACGCGGCACTGCCAATGCTCACCCAAGTCATCGTGACGACCAGTGAGTTTTCCCAGCGTTATGGAATCTTCATTATCATTGTCATGGCGTTCTTGGTTTATTTGGCGCGAACCTGGGTAACATCAGAGAGAGGCCGGCGTATCTATGAACGCTGGCTACTCACGGCTCCGGTGATTGGCGCCCTGTCTTCCCAATTTGCCATGGCCCGTTTTTCCAGGATGCTCGGCACGCTTATTCACGCGGGAGTCCCCTTGGTCAGCGGACTCAACGTGGCACAGCGCTCGATCGGCAACCAAATCCTAACCGATGCCATTGAAGACTCCGTTGAAAGCGTAAAAAAAGGTGAATCACTGGCCCGTAGTCTGGGGAATTGCAGTCTTTTGTTTTCTGGCGCCACTGTGGAGATGATTTCTGTCGCCGAGGAAAGCAGTCGACTTGACAGGGAACTGATCCGTCTGGCCGAGGTCACGGAAAAGGAACTGGATCAACAACTCAAAACCGCGGTGGCCTTAATGGAACCATTGATGTTGTTTTTAATTGCAGCTTTTATTGGGACAATTTTTGTTGGAATGGTGATCCCGATCTTCACCATACAGGATTATATAAAATAATTGATAAATAATATGAAACTTGATGTATCAAAGACAAGGCGGAATTCAGCAACACGCCAAAGGGGATTTACTCTGGTGGAAATGCTGTTGGTCCTGGTGATTCTTGCGACGTTGGCTGCGGTGGTGGTTCCCAAGTTCGCCGGGCGCTCCAAGCAGGCCAAGGTCACTGCGGCGAAGAGTCAGATTTCAAATCTCGAGATTGCCATCGACTCTTTTGAGATCGACATGGGTTATTTCCCCAAGGCAGGAAACGATCTTAGGGATCTCGTCGCAGAGCCAAACAGCAATAATGTCCAGGACTGGCAGGGGCCGTACCTCAAGAAGGGGATACCCCGGGATCCATGGGGGAACGACTACGTCTACAATTATCCCGGCAAGATGAATAATGGCAGCTATGATATTTCCTCGGATGGGCCGGACATGAAGACCGGCACGGATGATGACATTACCAACTGGGAGACAGAGGACAGGTGACGGTTGGCAGGGTGCATTCACCCTGTTGGAGTTGATTGTTGTCCTTATGTTGCTGACGGTTGTATTCACTGTTTCAGCGCCTTCGCTCGGTCAATTTTTCAAATCGCGCTCACTGGTTGAGGAGGCCCGACGTATGTTGGCCCTTACCGAGCATGCCCGAAGGGAAGCCATTTCCACAGGAGCCCCGATGCAATTGCTGTTCGACATGAGTCGAGACGTCCTCTACGTGCAACGTGAGGATGGTTATCAACCTGGGCAGTTTGAAAACCGAACGATCCAAACCACGCGCCCCTACTGGATCAGTGAAAAACATGAAATAATATTTGAAATAGGCGAGCCTATCGAACGCGATTTGTATGTAGTCACTTTTTTGCCGGACGGATCCTTACTGGAGACCAGTCCGACCTCTTGGCGTCTCCAAAATCGGAAGAACACTGAAGAGTTTTATCGGGTCGCAAAACTTCAGGGCCAATTGCGTTATCTATTGTTAAGAGATGATGATCCAAAAAATGAATATATCCAGATTCCGGCAACGGATACGGTCGAGGGCGGGGTTTACCTTCGCTGAAGTGCTCGCCGCGCTGGTATTCATGGCCATCGTCATTCCGGTGGTCATGCAGGGGATTTCCATTGCCAACCGAGCCGGGGTTGGTGCTGAACGAAAAGAAATCGCGGTGCAGTTGGCTGCCAACATGCTCAACCAACTTAGTATCAGCAATCTTTGGCAGACCGCACAGGCGTCTGGGACATTTGAACAGGATTACCCCGGTTTCGCATGGTCAATGCAGCAGCAGGCTTGGCCAGATGGTGACATGCAGCAACTGACCTTGGAAGTGACTTATCCTCTCCAGGGCGGGATATTTGCCGTCGAACTGTCCACCCTGGTTGACGACTCAGCCCAATAACTCATGTCCATTAAACCGCATAGAATTCTTTTTAGAAAACGCCTGAACCAAGGGGGGTTCACGTTGATGGAGGTGATGTTTGCGACGATGGCATTTGCGTTGATCCTGCTTGTGATGCAGATGACATTCTCCGGTGTGCTCGGTCAGCGCAACCGGATGCAAAAACGCGTTGATCAACAAGCGGTTCTGAGTCAGGCGATGTCGATCATGAAGCGTGATCTTGAGAACATGATTGTCACCGGTGGATTGATGGCGGAGGGGCTTATTTGCACGGAAATGGGTTCGCCGGATATGCCCAATGATCAACTGGATTTTTACTCAACGACTGGAGTCGTTTCAGACAAGTTTCCATGGGGTGATGTGCAGAAGATTGGGTACCTGCTGGGGGTGGATCCCATGCAGACTGTCACTACCAACCTTGGTCAGACGCTGATGCGATTGTCCCTCAACACACTGCCGCTTGAGGCAAATGAGGAACCCCCGGTTGAAACCCTGATGCTGGATAATGTTCGTTCCATGCAGTTCGAGTTTTTTGATGGATTGCAATGGCTTCAAACATGGGATTCCAATGTTAACGAACCGGCTGTGCCGCTGGCAGTTCGGGCCATGGTGGAGGTATTTACCGACAACCCTAACCCGACCGGCCGCCAAACCCGGATTTGGGAAATCCTGGTGCCGATTCTTACCATCAAGCTCCCAAGCGAGGAAGAGGAAGGTGAGGAGGAAGAGGATAGCTAAAAGGGAGATATGAAATTAACCAACAAAAAACAGAGAAATTATGTTCCATCCCAATCCCGATTGGGGGCGGTTTTGATCATTGTCCTGTGGATTGCGTTTGGGTTGGTGAGTATCACTCTTTATTTCGGACAATCGATGTTTTTTGAATACAAGGGAGCCAATCAATCCATTGCAGGCACCCAGGCGGAACAAGCAAACAACGGGGCTCTTCGATACTTTTTTTACACCCTTAAAAACGCCCTGGAAGAGGAGGGAGATTTCCCGAGTGAGTTGATCATGCAAACCGAGCAAATCCAGATTGGACAGGCGACAGTCTGGATGCTGGGACGATCTGGTGAAACCGTCACTCTGACTGATCCACACTTTGGAGTCATCGACGAGTGTGCCAAGATCAACATCAATACCGCACCCCTTGAGGTGCTGGAATTGCTCCCAACCATCACTCCGGAATTTGCTGCAGCCATCATTGACTGGCGAGATGAAGATGATGATGTAACCGAAAATGGCGCCGAGGCCATGATGTATTCGCTGCAGACGCTGCCTTATGGGTGCAAGAATGCGCCGTTTGAAACTGTGGAGGAACTCCGGTTGGTTTATGGCGCGACGGTGGAAATGCTTTATGGCGAAGATACCAACCAGAATGGAGTTCTTGACCCCAACGAAAATGATGGGATGCAAACGCCGCCTCTCGACAATCAGGACGGGATACTAAATTTTGGAATTCTGGAGCATGTCACCATTTATTCCAAAATTCCCACTGAAGAAGAGGAATCAGAGGACACGGATTCAGGCAATAACAGTGGAGGTCAACCAGGCAACAGGAACTCGCAGCAGGAACAGGGCGGAGAGGAGGTGCCTTTCCAGATAAACGTAAGCACTGCCAGCGCAATTGTTTTGGCTTGTTTACCTGGAATGGATGAGGCAACAGCTCAACAAATCGTCTCGTATCGTATGGCCAACCCCGATCTCACAGAAGGGTTGGAATGGGTAAGCGAAGCGGTGGACAGCGGGGAGGTGCAGCAGGCTTTGCCCTATTTGACGGATAAAACCCAGCAATTCACCATTGATTTGGCTGCAATTGGTAGTAACGGAAACGGCTACCGGCGCGTAAGATATGTGGTAGATGCCTCGGGAGAGACGCCGGTTGTCCTTCACCGGCGTGACATGCAACGGTTTGGGTGGGCCTTGGGGCCTAATTTATTGGAGCAGGTAAACACTACAGAGGAGGCGGTCCGATGACCTTGAAAAGAAAAAAAAGAAGTCAAGCGATCGTCCTGTACGTGGATGGGGATCAGGCCTTTGCCTGCTCCTACCGGAAGCGTGGGCTGGGAGCTAAGCTCCGTGCGGAGGGACATTCTCGACTTGGAAAGGCGATTAACCAAATAGAGCCGGCACGATTGCTCGATGACCTTGGGGGATTGTTTCGTCAACTCTCCCCGACGACCAAGGAGTGCATTGTGGTTTTGCCGGCACATTTGGCGCCTTCTATCATTCTGACAGTGCCGGACATTAGCCCGGAGGATCGGAAGGGGTTTATTCAAATACAGGCCGAGCAGCAGTTGCCATTGCCGTTGAGCGAGATTCATTTGGCGACACATGAGTTTCAAATCGGCAACCAAAATCATGCATTGGTGGTGGGTTTGAGAAGGGATACCGTCTCCAAGCTCAATGAAGCCGTGATCGCCAATGGATTTCAGGTGGCGAGTATTACGGTCGACATTGCTGGGGTTGTGGATCATGCCGTTGACGGCAACGATTCGCTTGCGGGTAGCTGCCATTTGATTCAGGGACAATCGAGTCTGACTATGGTCACCCATGCAGAAGGTGGGCCGACAGGCCTCCGCCACTTTCACTTGACCAATGGAGGTATGGACGCCGCCACCCTTGAGAGGGAATTGCGTATTAATCTTGGCCAATCCCCAAAGTCTTTACAGCAACAGTTGACCACGCTTCGCACGGCAAAACTTCCAGGGGTCAGTTCAGATCAGGACGTTCCGTTTTCTGAACACCAATTGATAGCCGGCTTGAAGGTGGTCGAGGGAACTGAAACCTCCGACTTGTTTGTTCCTATTGCCTCATCGTTTTTTCTGAAGGGTATTTCGCCTCTTGAGTTTCTACCTTCCAGAACTTCACGCTTTGGCAAGATGTATGGCCAGTTCAACTCACGGCGTAATCTGTGGGTGGGATCGATGAGTATTCTGGCACTGACTGCCATTGCTTTTCTTTACCAAATTTTACGGCTGGACGAGTTACAGGCGGATTGGAACGGGATGAAAGAGAAAGTTGCATCCGTTGAAAGAGTCGGGGGGAAAATCAGCGAATTCCGTCCTTGGCATAGTTCGTCCGTTCCGAGGTTGACGACGGCTCGGGCCATCACGAGGTCTTTTCCTGAAACATGAGAAATATGGTTGAAACAATTGAATATCAGGGATGTTTCAAAGGACATGAACATCAAAGATGCATCAAAGGTTATGGCCACCGGATCTTCAAGGGATCAAACCAGTCTGTTGGCTACATTGGACAAACTTAGGATCACATCCGGTATCTCTAACTTGGAATTAAAATCTCAACAGGGAACGGATCCGATTTTCTTTTCATTCGAGTTTGATTGGGATCCGGCAGGCATCTCGACTTCGGCACAATAATGCAGAACAAAAGAGAAAAACTGTTGCTGAGTGTTGCTTTCCTGGCGGTAGCGATCCTTATAGGAGATCGATTGGTGTTGGGGCCGTTGGTTAATAGTTGGAAAATACGCAACGATAAAATTGCAAAATTGGAAAGGGATATAGCCAAAGGTAAAACACTACTGCCACGGCTTGAGCCCTCTATAAAAAAATGGCGGAAATATGTGAGTGCTAATTTGAATAGCACCAACACCATTGCTGAGGATGAGGTGCTACGAGCCATTGAGAACTGGACGGGTGATTCAGGGATATTGCTTACATCGATCAAGCCGCAGTGGCAGAATCATGATGATCGTTATCGGACATACGATGTTCGATTGGTGGCAGAGGGGACGATGCAGGAAGCGGTCGAATTTGTTCATGCCATTGAGTTGGATAAACTTCCCTTGAAAATTGAACAACTCGAATTGGCCTCACGAGAAAAGACCGGAAAATTAGTCAGTGTGAGCGTCTATTTTACAGGTCTCCAACTTGGAGAGGCCCTGCGATGAAATACATTAAACACAAGAACCAATTTCCGAAGGTGGGATTTAAAGCGCTTCTATGGCTTGGCCTGATTTACTCATCATTAGGACAAGCGATTGCTCAAGTGGCAGAAACAACTGAACCCGTAGTATTTGAGCACGATAAAATTCAAGTAAAAAAGCCTGTTCCAGGTTCACTTCAAGATTTTGAAATTCTGCATATTAAAAATATTTTTGACCCAAATAGGAAGCCTTATCGTCCCCCCAGAAAACGAGAAGATCCCAAGCCTGAACCTCGAATTGATGTATTCACCGTTATTGGTCTTATGACCTACGCTGACCGGCAAATTGCTGTCTTGTCCGGTTCCTCATCGGAATATAGTGGGGCATTCAAGCTGAATGATCAGATCGATAACCTGAGGCTGATTTCCCTAAGTGATAAAGCAGTCTCGTTTGCAGAAGGAGAAGCGACCATTAGCGTGGATATTGGAACCAGTTTGAGGCGCGCGGATGGGGGTGCCTGGAAAGAATCCAGCGAGCGAGTAGGCACGGTCTCAAAGAGCGGTTCGTCACGGAGTCAATATTCTAGTCGTGAAACAACTCGCCGTGATGAAAATAAGGATTCAGTAAAAGACTCTGAAGGGGAAGAGGGCGAATCGGATGACTCAAAGGATTCCGCGTCGGAACTTCTGCGCAAAATGATGGAGCGTCGCCGTCAAGAGGTCGGAGAATAAAAATACTTTACATATAATGAAAACAAATACGATAGACCGAACAAGCCCAATTGGATTGAAGTGGATTATGTCACTTGGCCTGATGGTTGCCATCACCCTGTTTGCGCAAGAGCAGGAAAACAACATCCCAGCCGACCAAAGAAAACCAAGTACTTCGGCAATCGATGAGGATCCGCAACTCATGCTGAATTTTCAAGATGTGCCACTTCAATCTGTATTGGAGTACATGAGTGAAGCCGCCGGGTTCATCATCCTCGGAGACACTAAAGTGCGTGGTGATGTTACGATTCTCTCCAAGCAACCGTTGAATCGAGAGGAAGCAGTTGATCTTCTGGACACAATCCTGAATGAAAAGGGATACACCGCCATTCGCCGTGGACGCATCTTGAAGATTGTCGAAAAAGACAATGCCCTGATTGAAGATATTCCGGTAAAGTCTGGAGCCGACCCGGAGGATATCCCGAAGAAGGACGTGATGGTCACGCAGATCATCCCGATTCGATTTGGCAATGCCGGACAACTGATCGAAAACATCAGTGAGTTACTGCCAGAGTATGCGACCATCTCCGCGAATGAAGGCAGCAACGCAATCATCCTTACCGATACCCAGACGAACATTCACCGGATCGCCCAAATTGTCAGTGCACTGGATACCTCCATCTCAAGTATTTCTGAAATCAAGGTTTTCCCGCTTGTCTATGCCGATGCGAAGCAACTGGCCGACGTTATCAAGGGGTTGTTTGAAACCGGTTCATCTGGGTCGAGCAGGTCATCGAGCAGTCGCAGTTCCGGCAGTTCCGGCTTCGCCGAGATGATGCGGGCACGCTTTAGTGGCGGAAGCAGCAGTAGTAGCAGCCGTGGTAGTAGTAGCCGTGGTGGTAGTAGCCGTTCCTCCCGGAGTGGCAGCAGCAGCGCCGCGCTGGCAGCGGCATCGCGGGTGGTTGCCATCTCGGAAGAAAGAACAAACTCTCTCGTGGTCAGCGCTCCTAGCGATGTTCTTCCTACCATAGAACAATTGGTCAAGGAGATGGATCGAACCATCGAGGATGTCACTGAAATTGAGGTTTTCAAATTGAATAATGCTGATGCCTACGAAATGGCGGAGGTACTCACTAATCTTTTTTCGGACGAGGACGAAATTGAGAACTCTCGTGGAGGATACCGTTTTGGCTCGTGGGGGCGATCCAGCTCCAGTTCCAGCAGCTCTAGGAGTGGCAGTAGCGGAAATTCAAGTGAAAGGATGCTTCAGCAAAAAAAAGTGGTAGCCGTGGCTGATCCCCGAACCAATTCGGTCATCGTCAGCGCCACCGCCGAGTTGATGGCTCAGATCACACTAATGGTTCAGCGGCTTGATGGTAACAAGGCCAAGAAACAGAAGGTGTACACCTATTCCCTTCAAAATGCAGACGTTGAAGGTGTGTCCGAAATCCTCCGGAACATGTTTGAGCAGCAGAACGGCAATTTCAATTCTACGAGAAACCGCAGCAGCAGCGACCAGCAAAACCCGCTAGATAACAGGAGAGTATCAGACCCACAGAGCTCCGGTGGATTTAGTAGTCAGAGGTGATAGGGTAGATAAAATTGAATCATTTTACCGTTATTAAAAAGGGAAACCAAACAATGAACCGTCATCAAACCTTCCGCCATCTCTTGGGTGTGCTGCTCGTCCTTGCCCTTGGATTCGGATCCCTGCTTCCGGACGCCTTGGCCCAATTTACCGGACGTTCCTCCAGTGTAACAGGCAGCAACAGTGCCGGTGGAACGGGTTCGCGCCAGTATTTCAACAATACCATGCTCGGCGATGCGCTTATCGAGTTCGATGTTGAGACCCGATCGATAATTGTCGTCGCTGACGAGGAAACTAACCTGCAGATTGAAGGTTTGATCAAGGAGTTAGACAAGCCGAAATCCCAGGTGTTGATCAAGGTCGCCTTCGTCGAGTTAACCCATAACGATAATAGTGATTTAGGTATTGATGCCATTTTCAATGGCTCGATAGGTGGAGGCGAAGGGAATGCGCTCACGGCCGGAACGGCATTCGACCTCGGCGGGTCGGGCGGCTTGGTGCAACTCAACTACGATGATGTCAGCGTCTCGATGAATGCCATGGCCGAGGAGGGTCGGCTTGAGATTCTTTCCCGACCGTCAATCCTTACACGGAATAATCGCGAGGCACTCATCTCCGTCGGGAGTCTGGTGCCATTCGCGCAAAGCGGTAACGTTAACTCCGTAACTGGCGTGGCGATTCCCCAGTACGAGTATGAATCCATCGGCATCAGTCTCCGCGTCACGCCATACATCACCCCGCATGGCTTGGTTGAACTGTCTCTTTTCCCGGAAATTTCCGAAACAACCGATGAAAAAATCATCGTTGCCGAAGGGCTTGAACTGCCGGTTTTTGCCACACGCTCCGCCCAGACGGTGGTGGTCACACCCAACGGCAAAACTGTAATTATAGGTGGCCTCATGCAGGACAATAAGGTCGAGACCGAGCGCAAGCTGCCTCTTCTCGGAGATATCCCCATACTTGGCTCACTGTTCAAGCGTAAGGTCAAGAAAGACACAAAAACCGAGTTGCTTATATTTCTGACACCTTTCATTGTGCAAAATCCCAACGAACTAGTTTCCCTTACTGAGCAGGAGCGCTCAGGTTCGACCGTCAAAGCTGGCACCGAAAGTGGCAAGCGTTTGGACAACTTCCTGAACACGGATACAGAGGAGAGATTTAATGAAGTATCGCCGATCCAGCCTCAGGATGCTGAACCTAAAAAATAGACTGTAACCAGTCTCATCATAAACAAAACTCCTAATGGGAGTTTCAAGGATTTCGACGATCTTAAATATCTAAGATCTCTGGATTCCGATTCAGCGGAACTTTTCGGAATCGCGCTTGGCCAGTTGAACTAAATCTCGCGGCCGACCGACTCGGCGATGGGGGTCAATTCGTTCATCAATGTGGCGAAACCCTTCAGGTCAATCTGTTGTGCGGCGTCGCTGATTGCCTCGGTTGGGTTCGGGTGCACCTCGACGAGCAGCGCGTCGGCACCCACTGCAACCGCGCCTTTGCACATCGAGCGCACCAGCGATGCCTTGCCACAGCCCTGGCTGGGATCGACGACGATCGGGCAGTGGGACTCAGCCTTGACGACAGCCACCGCAGAGAGGTCAAGCGTGTTGCGGGTGTAATCCTCGAAGGTCCGGATGCCGCGTTCGCAGAACAGCAGGTTCGCGTTGCGATTGGCCAGGACATATTCGCCGGCGAGCAGCCATTCCATGATGCGCATCGACATGCCACGCTTGAGCAGAACCGGCTTACCGGTCTTGGCAGCTGCGATGATGAGCTGAAAGTTTTGTGCGTTGCGCGTGCCGATCTGTAGCATGTCGGAGTATTCGGCGACCAGTTCAGCCTGGTCTTGAGAGAGCAATTCGGTGACAATCGGCATACCGGTTTCCTCGCGCGCCTTGGCCAAAAGTTTGAGCCCGTCCTCGCCGAGCCCCTGGAACTCGTATGGTGACGTGCGCGGCTTAAACGCCCCGCCGCGCAGCATGCTCGCGCCGGCCGCCTTGACGGCATGCGCGGTTTTCATCAACTGCTCCTCGCTCTCGACGGAGCAGGGGCCGGCCATGACCTGGATTTTTTTGCCGCCCACGATCACGCCGCCGGCATTGACGGTGGAGTTTTGCGGGTGCGCCTCGCGGCTGACGAGCTTGTGGCGTTTCTGGATCGGCGTGACCGACTCGACCTGTGTCCAGGCGTTGAGCACGTCGAGGTCGCGGTGCGAGTGCTCATCGCCGATCGCGCCGATCACCGTGCGTGCGACGCCGTGCATGACATGGGGCCGGTAGCCGAGTTTTTTGATTTCCTCGACGACGGCGTTTTCCTCCTCGGGGGAGACGTTGCTTTTAAGTACGACTATCATTTTTGTTTTGTTTTTGCACCAGGGGAAGCGGGCCTGGGACAAAAAAAGCCGCAGGCTTGGCTGCCTGCGGCTGGGTAAATTCTGTTTCAGTTCATCAACAAATTCCCAAGACACGCAGACAGCTCGGGCTGGTAAACCAATACCAGCCCCTAAAAAAACCGAAAAACTGCGGCCCTTGAAAACTCACGAAAGCAGATATTATCGAACGCCGCTTGGCTGTCAACCTGTTTTCAGTCTGGCTAGGAGCACTTTTATTTTGCCGCCGTATCGGCCGTTAGGCACATTGCTCCGTGGCATGACTCCTGCAATACGATGGTTCATTATCGCGGCAATGGCGCTTCCGGCAACGGTGGCCTTCGCCAAGGACAAGCCGAACTTCAAGCAGTATAAGCGCATCCACCAAAATGCACTGAACCTGATCCGCACCGGCAAGGCGGTGGCGGCCGTGGAGTTTCTCGCTCTCGTGGAGGCAAAACTGCCGAGGGACGCCGAGACGCAGTACATGCTCGCCGTGGCGCAATGCACGCTTGGCCAAGTGGACGCCGCCGAGGCGAGTGTCGCCAAGGCGTTGAAACTTGGCCTGCCGGTCGGCCGCATCATTGGTGGCTCGCATAACGGGCTGGACGCGATCCACAAGCGGCCGCTGATCCAGCGCCTGCTCGAGCAGCACGGCAAAACACCGGTACATGGGCCGATGATCGGCAACATAAGTGGTAACAACGCAACCGTCTGGCTGCGCACGGCCACACCCGCCATCGTGCAGGTGGAGGCCAACACTCTCCCACCGATACCCGGTGGAAAAGTCTCCGCTGTGGTGCAAACCCGGCGCGAGCACGACTTCGTGGCCAAGGTGGTTTTGAACGGACTCAAGCCGAAGACGCGGTACGCTTACACCGTCATCATCGACGGCCAAAAAAACAAAGGGGCGGGGCAGCAGTTTACAACCTTCAACAAGAGCGGTGATGCTGGAAAGTTCCGTCTGGCATTTGGCGGCGGGGCCGGATTTGTGCCGCAGCATGAGCATGTTTGGAACACCATCGCCGCGACCAGGCCGGATGCGCTATTTCAACTCGGCGACAACGCATACATCGACAACACCAACGTGATGGACATGCACCACTACTGTTACTACCGCCGTCAGTCGCGCCCTGAATACCGTTCGCTTGTCGCTGGCCTGGGGGTGTTTTCCATTTGGGACGACCACGATTTCGGCACCAACGACTGCTTCGGCGGGCCGGAGATTGAGTCGCCAAGCTGGAAGCGGCCGGTCTACGAAATTTTCCGCGACAACTGGGTAAACCCGGGCTATGGCGGCGGTGACAAGCAACCGGGAATCTGGTGGGACACCTACATCAACGACGTCCATTTTATCTGTGTCGACGGTCGCTATTACCGCACCGACCCGAAGGAAACCAAGGGCGATTCGAGTATGCTTGGCCCGGCGCAAAAACGTTGGCTGCTCAGTACGATCAAGGAATCACGCGGCACATTCAAGGTGCTGATCTCACCGGTGCCGTGGGTGTTCAAGGCCAAGGGCGACAGCAGGGACACGTGGAGCGGTTTCAAAAAAGAGCGCAACGAAATTTTTAGATTTCTCACTAAAAACAAAATCAATGGCGTCGTGCTGATGAGCGCCGACCGCCACCGCTCCGACCTCTGGAAAATCGATCGGCCCGGCGACTACGCCCTGTACGAATTCAACAGCAGCCGCCTGACAAACCAGCACGTCCACAAGACGATGGAGGCGGCGATCTTCTCGTACAATGCCAAGCAGTCATTCGGCACCGTGGACTTCGACACAACTGCCGCCGACCCTACTGTAACCTATGTCATCCACACCATCGACGGCGAGCAGGTATTCCAGCACTCCGTCAAGCTCAGCGAGTTGAACTAACGCTTGGCCAAGCGGATGCCCCTGCCACTTGATGTGGGTTTTTTGTGTTCTGGGTCGGAATAGTAAGTTACTGGAAAACTAAACCCACCTGAGATTGTCATCAACTATTCTCACGGAACTTTCAACCGATGTGTGCGGGATGTTGATTTGACCACGATTTTCTATGAGCTATTGGGTTTTTCATTCATGCTTTCTTTATTCCCCATTGTTATGATTTTTGTTTTCGCCCAGAGGATTATCAATAAAAAGGAAACATAAATAATATCAATAGGGTTAGAGTGCTTTTGATGTTGTGCGGCAACGCAATTAGCGCTTTGTCAGGCCGAGGGTTTGGAGGGCGGTGAAGTAGATGTTGGTGAATTCATTCGGTGCAGAGAAGATGGTCGGCGTGCCGTATTGGCTGGTCATCACCCGCGTGCGGCCAAGTGGGCCTTTGTCGCCAAACTCGAGCTGGATCTGCCTCGGGCCGTCGGCTGTGTCTACTTCGGCTGTGAGTTGGTTTGCTCCAATTTTGATGTTGGTGGCCGTCATCGCCGGTTTGCCCTCGGCCACCCACCCGACGGCGAATAGCACGCCCATACGGTACACCGTTTCCTCCAGCATCGCGGACTGGATTTGGTCGAGCGCCTCATTGTCGGCGGTGCGCCAAGTGGAATTCGGCAGCCGCACGAACTGCGTTGGCTTGTTGTCCAATTTAATGGTGACACCGGCAACTTGGTTGGTGGAAAACGACCACAGACTGCGCTCCCGTAGCTTGAACGCTTCCTTGGGCAACAGGATTGCCTGCTCGCGGGGTAGGCCTATGATCGTTGTCTCGCCGTTGGCACGGGCGGCGGCGCGCCTCGTGTCTACCGAGCCAAACGCAATCGTCTCTTTCCATCGATCGCCGACCTCGGAAGCACCGTTAATCTCGAGATTCAGCCACGGGTTGGTCAAGCCATGTTTTTTGAAGTCCGCCGCCGAGGCGTCATCTTTTATAAAGTCAACAACCTGTGCGTTACGAAGGTTGGTGAGCATGACGTTGACGAGCATTGTGTCGGCGGGGAACTGCCTCGGCTCGGTCACCTGCCAGGTGCCATTCGATTTTTTAGCGACGGTGAATTTGTTGATCGTGTCCACGGTGACGGAGGTGACCTCGCGGAGCGGCCGCCGAAAAACCGTGTGCTCGCGGAACTGATCATGCGGCAGTCGCAGCAAGTTAAGCAACCCGTCGTCCTGAATTCCCACTGTACCGCGCTCGGAATGGTTCACCAGCACGGTTTGCTCTTCGTCGTTCGGTTTGCGAAACTCCAGATCGATCACCGTGTCGCCGCCCTTGGCCAGACGCACGGTCGCCGCTGGTTCGCCTTCGCTAGGTGCAGCGGCGACTTGCACAATGCGCGCCAACTGCATCTGCTGAATCAGTTGGCGAATGACTATTTGATCAGCGGCGGAGTCGACCGGCTGCTCCATTCGCCAAGTGCCGTCGCCGCCCCTGGCCAACTCAACCGTTCGGCTTTGGCCCCAAAACCGGAGTCGATCAAACTCGAGATGCTCTGGCACAAGCCGCAGGTCACGCCAGTCATCGGCATTGCGCGGCACCCAGTCGGCAAGGTCACTGGCGGCCAGAATCACGTCGCGCGTGCCGGGCATCCGCACGTAGGTTTGCCGTCCGAACAACGCCGCCGCGCCGACTTCGAGCGACCGCTCCGTGTTGCCGGTGCTCCAGCTTACGAGTGCCTTTGTTTCGTCGAGGCCGAATATTTTTTCGTCGCCTGTTTCTGTCCAGTCTGTCTCGGTAAACTGCTGGCTAACAGTAAGTTCAGCTAGCCGATCGATCAGGCGTTCGATACGTCCGGGGTGCGCCGGGTAATCCGGATCGGCGATACGCCATTGGCCGCTGATTTTCTTTGCGGCAACCGTTATGTCGCCTCGAGTGATGGTGAATGAGTCTATCGCCTCGGGGGTAAACTCCGGGAACAACCGCTCCGCTTGGCTAAGCGCGTCATCGTTGCCCGACGAGAACAGGCCGTCCGCGATGCAGGCGATCGCCAACACCACGGTCAAGCCGCTCAGCCAAAAAAGTTCCCTCGGGTTCATGAGTTTTTCATTTGTCGCCGCCACCAAAACAAGCCAAGGCCAAGCGTGCCGCCAGGCAGCACTAGGAGCAGAAGCCAGGTGATCGACGTCATCTCGGCGCGGCTGAGGTTGATGCGATACTCGGTAACGCTTCGAGGTGCAATCGCGAGTAGGTGTTCGCGCTCGAGCAGCCAGTTGACGGCAAGGCTTGCGAAGTCGCGGTTGGCTCCGGCCTCGATCGCGCTGTTGCCGAGGAACAACGAGTCGCCTGCGACGACGAGTCGCGACGGGGGCTGGCCGTCGTTCTTGTGAAGCTTGACGGCGATCAACGGAATCTTTCCTTCCATCACGACGGTGCCCTTGTTGCCTCGGATTTGGCTAACCGCCTGGCTGGCATCGGACGAGTGCGCGAGGATCGACACCGTCGGCGACTCATCGTTTTCTGCCTCGGGAATACCGACGGAGCGGGGGAGGAGCAATTGCAGCCGGCTGCCTCTGATCGGATTGGTGATGGGATGATCGACAAGGTCATCGACCAACAACAATCCGCCTTGGCCGGACTGTTCGTTTTTTGAGTCGGAAACCTGATTGATACCGATCTCAAAATCGTAGTCAGCTAGAAACTTTTCGAGGCCGGTCGGGCGTTGCAGCGAGTAAAAATTGAGCAGCGTAAAGAGACTCCCGCCGGTGCCGACGAACTTGCGCAGCTTGGCCAACTCGTCGCGGCTGTACGGCGTGCGCGGCCCGGCGATGATCAGCAGTCGGCAGTCCGCCGGGATGCTGTTGGTGCCGGCGAGCGGGATTTCCTGAAGGATCAAGCCCTTCTGTTGCAGTATGTTGGAGAATTTAGAGTAACCCCATTGGCCGCCGGTATCGCTGGCCTTATGTTCGCCGTGGCCTGTGACGAAGCCGACTTTGGTTTGGCGACCCTCGGTCACCGCAACGATAGCGGACGTGAACAATTTTTCGCCGGCGAAGTGCGTGCGGCGCGCCTCGCGCGTGTCGATGAACTCGGAGAAATCGAGGATCGAAAGTTCGCTTTCGCTAATTGCCTTCGCCGAGTTGTTCGCGGCGAAGATCACGCGGTTCTCCGGTGAGTTGAGCGGCATCTGCAACTGCTGCTGCACTTCCGCGGCGCGGGCGGGCTCGCGGGCGAGATCGATCAACTCAAGTTTCAGTCTCGGCGACTTGCGCTCGTACTCGGTGAGCAGATTCTTGACCGGCTCGAACAGGTCGGCCTGCCGGTCGAACAGCACCACGGCACGCACGTCGTTGGTCAGCGCTCCAAGCACATTTTTCGTGAGAGGCGACAGGCTGTGGTCGGCCGATTGAGAGAGGACGATTCGCGCGGGATTTTGCAGCGAAAGCAAATTGGCCAAAACGACGCACCCCGTGGCCATCACCGCCGCGAGGATGACGCGTCTCGAGATCGCACCGCGCACGGTCGGCGAAAAACTGGCGAGTTGTTGAGGGTCGCTCATCAGTTATTTCCAGCGGCGGCTCTCGACCACCTTGTGCGTGAGGTAAAGGAACAACGCCGTGAGGCTGAGGAAAAAGATCACCGCGCCGAGGTCGATCACGCCGCGAGAAAACGACTCCATGTGGTTGGCGAGCGACACGTGCCGGGCGAGTTGCGAAATCCAGTCCGACCGGTCGCCGGCGAAGTACGAGAAAAAGCCGGTGAAAAACAGCGCTGCGCCCATTGCGAAACCACTAACCGCCGCGACGGCCTGGTTGCGTGTGAGCACCGATACGAAGCAGCCCATCGACATGTACAGGCAACCGACGAGCAGAATGCCGAGCGCCGAGGTGACCATCGGGCCAAGCCCGAGCACCGCCGAGTCGCCTACGTAAAACCGCACGACCACCGAGCAAACCAGCAGCGGAACCCAGAGGATCGCGTAAAAAATCAGCGCCCCGGCGAACTTGGAGAGCACCACTTGCCAGTCGCCGACCGGCGCGGTCATCAGGCTTTCGTATGTGCCGCTGGCGCGCTCCATAGCGAAGCTGCGCATGGTGATGATCGGCGCGATGAGCAGCAGGATCAGCCAGAAAAAATATGTGCTGTAAAACACCTGTGTCACCGGTATCGGCGTTGCATGTCCGTTCAGGCCGGAAAGCACGACCACGAAGCCGAGCCCGATCAAAAATAGCACGGCAGCGATGATGATGAATCCGGTTGGCCCCTGAAAAAATGCCGACAACTCGCGGCGAACCAGTGTGCGAAAGACGCTCATTTGCCGCCCCCCTTCCCGTGTGTCAGGTTGACGAACAGATCCTCAAGTGACGGGGCTTGCCGTGACAGCTCGCGCAGCGGCCAGCCGCGCTCGTTGGCGCTGGCGAAAATCTTTTCGCGCGCATCGGCGCCCTTGGCGTCGGCAAACTGGCAGCGGACGTAGCCGTCTTGCCGCGCCGCGCACTCCGCTTGGCCAAGCGCCAGTTTGTCGGCCCACTTTTTTGCATCGGTCAACGACGCGCGCACCTCGGCGACGACCGCGGCGTTGGCCTTGGCCATCAACTCTTCCAGCGCGCCGCTGGCGAGCAGTCGGCCCTCGTGCAGGATGACGACGCGGTCGCAGGTCATCTCGATCTCGGAGAGGATATGCGACGAGATAAGCACCGTGTGGCCGCCGGCGAGTTCGCGGATCAGCCTGCGCACCGAGCGAACCTGGTTGGGGTCGAGGCCGGCGGTCGGCTCGTCGAGCACGATCAACTCCGGCTTGGCCAGGATCGCGTCCGCCAAACCCACGCGTTGACGGTAGCCGCGCGAGAGCTGGCCGATGAACCGGCCGGCGACATCGGCGACGCCGCACTTCTCCATCACCCAGGCGATTCGATTGGCGGAGTCGCCGTTGGCCAGGCGCTTGAGCTGGGCGCGGAATTTCAAGTAGTCGCCGACCCTCAAGTCGCTTGGCAGCGGGTTGTTCTCCGGCATGTAGCCGATCCGCTTGCGAACACGCATCGGGTTTTCAAAAACACAGTCGCCGCCGACGCGCACCGAGCCGGAGGTGGCAGCCATGAAGGTGGTTAGGATGCGCATGGTGGTACTTTTGCCCGCGCCGTTCGGCCCAAGGAAACCGACGACCTCGCCGCCGTCCACGGAGAACGACACACCGTCGAGCGCCACGTGTTGCCCGTAGCGCTTGGTCAGATTTTCAACCTCAATCATTGGCGAATCCGTCTGCAAGCCGCCCCGAACCTAACGGCCAAGGGCCGCCAAAGGCAATCCGCGCGTGCAGCGGGGGAAACGGCTTGCTGCACATGAAGCGAAGCCACTACAATCCGTGCATGGAGGCGCTTGCTTTGCTGTTTGTGGTCCTCGCGGGATATTTGCCCGGCTCGCTGCCGGCGGGTTTGCTCGCGGGCCGGCTCAAGGGCGTGGACATCCGCACGGTCGGCAGCGGCAACATCGGCGCGACCAATGCGTTTCGCGTGTTGGGTAAGGGCATCGGCATCGCGGTGCTGCTCGTCGATATGTTGAAAGGAGTGCTGCCGTGTTTGTTTCTTCCGGGAGTGGTGGCAGGACTGTTTCCTGAGGGGCGCGTGCCGGAACCGGAAACGGTGAAACTACTAATCGGCGTGTCGGCGATACTCGGGCACAACTATCCCTGTTGGCTTGGCTTCAAGGGCGGCAAAGGCATCGCCACCACCGCCGGTGTGGTCGGGGCACTTGCGTCGGTGCCACTTGGGATTTGCATTGGTGCTTGGATTGTTTTTTTCGTGGTCAGCCGTTACGTGTCGGTGGCGTCGATCGCGGCGGCGGTGGCGCTGCCGCTCAGCGTGGCGTTATTGCCGGGCGAGCGGTTTGGGTTGCTCTTTTGGATTTTTCTGTTTCTCGGCGTGATGGCAATTTGGAAGCATAAGGGAAATATTAAACGGCTCATGGACGGCACGGAGCCACGCGCTTGGGGCGGCAAAAAGGAGACGATGAATTGAAGACGGCAGTGATTGGGGCGGGTGCCTGGGGCACGGCGTTGGCCAAGGTGGCGCACTCGAACGGCGGCGATGTTTGTCTCTGGGGCCGCGACGCCGACGCATTGGCGGCGCTTGGCCGCGAGGGACGCAACGAGCGTTATTTGCCGGGGGTCGAGCTGCCGCGCGATCTGCCGACGGAGGCCGACTTGGTCAAGGCGGTGGACGGCGCTGGCTGTGTCGTGCTGGCGGTTCCGTCGCGCGCGTTTCGCGAGGTCATCGCGCGCCTGGCCAAGTTCGACGGCGTGGCGGTAAGCGTGACCAAGGGGATCGAGTTCGAGACCGGCCTGACGATGGGAGGCATACTTGCCGAGACGATGCCGTTGGCGAGGGTGGCGGCGCTGTCCGGCCCGACCTTGGCAGAGGAGGTTTGCCGTGACATGCCAAGCGCGGCGGTGGCGGCGAGCGAGGCAGCTGGTGTGGCGGAGACGGTGCAGCAGGTTTTTCACCGGCCCTCGTTTCGCGTCTACACGAGCAAAGACCTGTCCGGCGTCGAGTTGGGCGGCGCGTTGAAAAATGTGATCGCCATAGCGGCAGGGGCATCGGCCGGGCTGGGCTTCGGAGACAACTCAAAGGCGGCGCTGGTCACGCGCGCGATCGCGGAGATGCGCCGTCTGGGCGTGGCGTGCGGCGCGCGTGCGGAGACGTTTGCCGGCCTGAGCGGCCTGGGCGACTTGACGGTGACGTGTTTCTCGAGCCTAAGCCGCAATTATCAGTTCGGCCATCGCATCGGGCGCGGTGAAAAGCCGGAGGTCATCCTCGCCGACTCGGTGTCGGTGGTGGAGGGGTATCCGACTGCGCGATCGGCGTGGAACCTCGCGCGCACGCGCGATGTCAGCACGCCGATCATTGACGAGGTTTACGCCATGCTGCACGAGGGCAAAGACCTGCGCCAAGCGTTACACGACCTGACCACCCGTTCCTTCAAGGCGGAGGATTAAGCAGGCCAAGCCGTGGCCGTGACACGTGCCCGAAACACCCGACTACGCAACAACCTCCATCACCGGCTCGCCGCTTGAGATCATCAATGGGCGATCCTGCGTGTCGTAAATGAGCGCCTTCGGGTCGATGCCGAGCAGATAATAGATGGTCGCCGCCAGGTCCTCGGGCGTCACGCCGTCCTCTGCCGGTTCCGCGGCGTGCTTGTCGGATTTGCCGTGGACAAATCCCCCCTTCACTCCTCCGCCAGCGAGCAGGACGCTGTAGCAGTTCGGCCAATGGTCGCGGCTGGCGTTCTTGTTGATTTTCGGCGTGCGGCCGAACTCTCCCATCCAGACCACCAGCGTCTCGTCCAGCATCCCGCGCTGTTCCAGATCCTCCAGCAACGTCGGCAGTGTCTGGTCGGTGACCGGCAGATGGTAGGCTTCAACGATCGGATACATGCGCGTGTTATCGAAGCCGTGGGTGTCCCAGCCGCCGCTGGTCTTGCTGCGCCCGCCGATGCTGTTTGCGAAGTAACACGTGGAGAACTTCACGCCCGCTTCAGCAAGCCGCCGCGCCAGCAGGCAGCCCTGTCCGTAGGTTGTCCGACCGTATCTCTCCCGCAGCCACGAGGGCTCCTTTGAGAGGTCAAAGGCCTCGCGCACTCGCGGCGAGTTCAACATCGCCATGACGTTCTTGTAATAGTCGTCCAGCCCCCGGGCCTGCTCGGAGAATTCGAGCAGGCGCGACTGGGCGTCTATGATCTGCTGCAAGCCGCGCCGTGCCTGCACCCGGTCGAGCGTGAGATTGCCGGGCAGACTCAGCTCCGGCAGGCGAAAGTCCGCCTCATTCGGGTCGTGCGGAATGAATAACGGGTCGAACTTTTTACCAAGAAAACTGGCATGTTGGCCCGGCGTCCGCGAGCCGTCGGCGATCACGTGCGGATAGGAGACGAACGTCGGCATGCCCCGGTCCTCGTTCGCGCTGAGCTTACTGACCACCGAGCCGTAGGCCGGGTAGAGGTCGGGCAGGTCGCGCAGGCGTTGGTCGTCGCTTGGCGGCGCATGGCCCGAGAGCGCGTAGTAGCCGGCCGAGTTGTGGTTCTTCATGGTGTGGTGCAGTGTGCGGATCACGGTGCACTTGTCCATATACCGGGCCATCCGCGGAAGGTGCTCGCAAATCTCAATGTCCGGGCAGGAGGTGCGAATCTGCCCGTGCGGCGAACGGTATTCCTTCGGCGCGTCCGGCTTCATGTCGAGGATGTCGATCTGGCTCGGCCCGCCCCACTGGAAAAGGAAAATGACCGATTTTGCCCTCGGCGCGATCTTGAGGTTCGCCACAGTCGCTTCCGAGGCGCGCAACAGTTTCGGCATCGTCATGCCAAGGAGCCCCATGCCCCCTGCTCGCAGCAGGGTGCGCCGCGCGATCGTGGTCTCCCGGAAACTCTGGCAGGACGGGTCTCTCATCGCCTTAGAATAAACTCCTTCGCGTTCAAAAGTCCCCAGGCCACGTCCTCAAGCGCGCCGCGCCGGTCTCCGGCGGCGGAGAGGTGTTTCAACATCGCAGTGTTCTCATTCGCAGACGGAGCCCTGGTTAAAATCGCCCAATAGAGCGTATCGACAATCTCGGAATCCCCGTTCCCCTCCTTGATCTGCCGGCCGATCCGGTTGTTGTCCTGTCGCAGCAGCCGGTTCAGGGTCTCGCCCCCGGTGAGCTCGAAAACCTGCGCGAGGGTTGTCTCATCGTTTCGCTCGGCGTCGGAACTGGTCAGTCGTGCCGGCTTGCCAAAAAGCTTGAGGAAGCGCCCGCCGTACCCGGGGTTCCGTGACAGGTGCACGCTTTCCACGCCGGGCATCCCGACCGACCGCGTGCTCTTGTGCGTATCGGCAAACTCGATGGGGCCCGCCAGCGAACGGTGCGCGGCATCGATGATTACCTCCGCGGGATAGCGGCGCACGGTTGCGCGAGCGAAGTTCTCCTCGGAACCTGCCGCGTCGCCACGGGGATCGGCAGAAAACTGGTAGGTTCTTGAGTTGGCGATCAAGCGGATCAGGTGTCGCGGATCATAGCCGCTATCGCGAAGTTCATGTTCCAGGGTTTCCATCAGAGCCGGGTTGGAGGCCGGGTTCGTGTCGCGGACATCGTCCACCGGATCGATCAACGCGCGGCCTGTCATGTGAAACCATATCCTGTTGGCCTGCACCCTGGCAAAGTTCGGGTGGGAGAGTACCCACTGAGCCATCTCCTCGAGTCTCCTGTTCATGGATGCCAGCGGTGGCGCATCGCGATCAAGCAACCCGGGCTTGGGAGGTTTCTTGGTGCGCGGGTGCTTGAGGACGATTTTTGGGTCGAGCTTTTCGAGAGCTACAAGCTTCACTTTCTGCTCACCGCGGAACTGGTGCTTGTCGAACTTGTCCTTCCGCTTGTTCTCGACGATCTCGTAGTCGATGCCGTCGAAGAGCGCCGCGAAGCGGTAGTAGTCGTCCTGTCGCACGTCCTCAAACGGATGGTCGTGGCAGCGGGCGCACTTGAGGCGACTGCCCAGAAACACCTGGGCCGCTGCTTCCGCGCGGTCTATGGGAAAACGCAGTGCACGGTAGAAGTTCGCTGGTGGATTCCCGTAGGTGCTTCCGGTTGCGGAGAGCACCTCGTGCGCAAAGACATCAAGAGGCTTACCGGTTGCCAGGCCCTCGCGGATCCAATTGTAAAATATCTCAACACCCTTAGCGTCAAGGGTCTTCTCCTCGACCCGCAGAAGGTCCGCCCACTTCAGCGCCCAAAACTCCGCGTATTCGGGTGAAGCAAGGAGCCGCTCGATGAGCCTGGCGCGCTTCCCCGGATCACGCTCATCGACGAACGCCTTTGCCTCGCGGGGATTCGGGAGTGTCCCGGTGATGTCCAGGCAGGCGCGTCGCATGAAAGTCGCGTCGTCACACGATGCCGCTGGGTTTTCCTTGAATTGTTTCAGCTTGGAAAAAACGTGTTTGTCGATTGTGTTGGCGGGCGCCGGGCCGCTCCACCTGTAGCCCTTCCGCGGATGAATCATCCCCGCACGCATCGATGCGCGGCCGGAAAGGTATCTTGCAAATACCGTCGTCTCCCCTGTTTGTGCAAATTCCAGGACCCCGGCTGCTGTGACCTCGGCGATCAGGTTGGAAGTTTCGTAAACCGTCCAGCGGGTTACATCGAGCTGCTCGCCGTCGGAGAAAGTTGCCGTCACCTTCAGCGCCAACGAGTTCCCCGGAGTGGTGAGCATCGCCACCCCGGGCGATACGGAGATCGACTCCAGGTGGGGTGCTTCGTTCGAATCCTCAGCGGCGCCTGCCCTGATCCAGTCCAGCAGGATCCGATATTCCGACGACCCGGTCTCGAAGCGTTTTTTGCCCTCGTGCTTCACTTGAAGCGTGGGCTTGAGAAGGACTTTGCTTGCCGCGGGTTCGTCGATGTTCACTCGCCCGCCGGATTGCAGTGCCTTGAAATCCGATTTCGGATTTTCTCCCCAAAGCGACAGCTTGAATCCCCCCTTGCCGTTTTGGTTCCCGTGGCATGCCCCGGCGTTGCAACCGGCCTTTGATAGCACAGTCATCACGTCGCGGGAAAAGCTCGTTTCCTCCGAGACCAGGACACAGGGAGCAAACAGACACATCGCAAACAGCCTGATAAAACACGTGTGCAAAGCCCATTGAATCTAAAGTGTCCCCACCGCTCTCTCAAGCAGTTTTAGATTTCCTATTTCATCTCCTTTTTACGGCCGCTTAGGTGGTTGGCGCTGTTTGGCAGCTGCGATCGTGGGTTGCATTGGCCAAGTGAGGTCGGTAGTTTGTCCGTAGTTTGCAGCAAATCATGAAGAAGGTTATTATTTCCACATTATTTTTCGCCGTGGGCCTTGGATTGTCGGCTGACGATTGGCAGCAATGGAGGGGCCCCAACCGCGATGGCATCAGCCGTGAGATCGGCTTGCTGCAGGTCTGGCCTAGCGCCGGGCCGGAAAGAATCTGGCTGAGCCGGGACATTGGCATCGGCTACTCGGCGCCGGTAGTGGCCGAGGGCAAGATTTTCATCATGGGAACCAAGGACGGCAAGGAGCAGTTGTTTGCCAAAGAGGCCAAGGGTGGAAAGACGCTCTGGACAGCCCCGATGGGCGGCATCCTCTCCAACAACTGGGGAGACGGGCCGCGCGGTGCCGCGACCGTGGACGGCGATAAGGTTTGTGCGCTGGGGGCAAAGGGCAGTTTAATATGCGCCAATGTCGGCGATGGCAAGGTGAACTGGCGGGTGGAGATGGTGAAGGATCTTGGAGGGAAAGTGCCCGGCTGGGGCTACACCGAGTCGGTGTTGGTGGACGGTGACTATGTGATCTGCGCGCCGGGT
>Ga0115011_10000632_pt1 | contig 27775 bp, 38 predicted proteins | sample TroAtlMetagenome_2_FD_88705 | JGI IMG/M metagenome (GOLD analysis project Ga0115011, IMG submission 88705) | Marine eukaryotic phytoplankton communities from Atlantic Ocean - Tropical Atlantic ANT8 Metagenome | ecosystem: Environmental > Aquatic > Marine > Oceanic | place: Tropical Atlantic...
AAAGGCCGGTTCCATTGTCGGTCAAATATCCCTTCAAGTCAGCATCGGCTGTCCCATAATTCGGGGGCCAAGCCGCCGCAAAGGATTGGTCAGCGTTACTGGACCGTTGGTCGAGTTGGTTGTTATCGAGCATCATAGGCATGAAGACCGTGGCCCGAACAAGGGTTTCCCCAATCGTGGCTGAACCCTCGGCAGGCCAGTTGGTGTTCGAACTTGTTCTGGGGTCGGATGCCACAGCCGGATTAGCCGAGGCCGATGAAGTCGAATGAAGACCTCCGCCGACGTTTCCGTGCGGTAAGAAGGCGACCTTTTCGTCGTCATTAGTTCCAATGTGGCGGTAAGTGTCCAGCATTTCTGCAAACTCTTGGACGGTCATAAACACAGGATATGGCCCTGCGCTGTTTGTAACGTCCATAGCCCCTGCATGACCTTGGTCGTTAGTGCTGATAGTGTGACCGTATTCTGTTTGGGCTCTCGCCTTTGTATCGTAAGAAGGCGCTATCAGTAAGAATTCTGTCTCGACTCCGGCTTGATGGACTTTGCATCGGGGATTGAATGTCCCTGCGCCAGATATAGTGACCTTGAATGTGGTATTGCTTCCGTTGTCTGAGGCGGCCGCTGTGCCGTCGTCTTTGATTGCCTCGACCCGAACACCCGGCGTATCATTCTCGCTGTTCAAGCCGCCTTCCTCGGCTCTCGTGTTGGGTCCAAAGGAAGAAGCATAGAGAGTCGGGTCCACGGTGAGTCCACCCTTGCCGTCATTCTTGACGAAGGCAGGCCACATCGGTTGAAGTTCAGCGAGCCCATTCATCATTCGTGAGAATGGTTTTGATATATTCTGGTCCACCGACGCCATTATCCAACCTCACTCACCCATTCCGCATAGACTTCACCAGTCGCGCTTTCAAGAATCCACTCGACTATCAAGTCGCGGTCTGCAAAGTCCTCTTGATTTCCGGTGAAGTTCACATCTCGGTAATCCCAATCCATGTGATATGTCTCGAACCAGTATTCGTAGTGTGTAATGTTCTCGCCTGTTTCGTTATCATAGACGGTGATGTAGGCCGTTGCATTGAGAACACACTCCATGTCCACATCGGCGTCGAATGCCGTGCTTAGAGTGGTGTTATTGGACCAGAAAGCGTATGCGTCATAGAACACCATGACGGCTGGGTCACAGTCGTCAGCGATAACATCTGCGTATTCGCAAGTTCCATCATCGTGGGTTGCTTCCTCGTCATAGTTGGTCGCCTCGTAATCCGTGCATCCATAGACTGCTGACTCGTATTCCGACTCATCAAGTTCGAAATCAATCGTCTTGTAGTCGTATAGTTCAATGGTTCCGTTCATTACTTCGATAAGTGCGTGATGAGTTCCTTCTTCCAAATCATAGAATCGGTCGGTGAAGAACAAATTGTTCCGGAATTCTTGACTCACGCCTTCGTGAAATTCCCCAGCAAGGGTGATATTCCACAGAACTGTGTGAACTTTGTTGCAACTATTGAGGTCAATAGCCTGCACATTGAACACAACATCTGATTCGACGACGAAATAATCGGTATCGACTTCCCACATTTCCTCGCAGTCATCCAGATATGGGTTCCAATCTGGGTCGTCTTCCACTCGGTCGATAACAGAATCAACTGCCCATTCGATAAATCCGACTTCATTCAAGCCCGCCATCAACATGGCCAAGATAGAGCCGACTGTGAGAATGAGAGTTCTGAGTTCTTGGAAGCCCTTGTTCATCTGAACTAAGATGCTCTCTTCGTCGTCAGTCATATTACTCCCCTCGCTCCACGAGTCAGACTGTTTCGGATGATGTTCGGTAATTGAGATTCAACGATATTTCTCACTTCCCCAGCCGTTACAGCGTTTCCGCTACCTATGCTGATGTTGTCCAATGTGAGGTTAATCACGGTTTGACCCATACCACCTTCTCCAAAGGCTCGGTCAAGCGGAATCACCGCCTCAGCACCAGCCTCTCCAATGAGAGCAACAGTCGGTGATGTGACTATCCCGCCTTCTGCCATCGCGGTCATAGCCGGAGTGAATCCCGAACTTGCCCCGAACAATTCTGAATCTGCAAGATGAGAAGTAATCCCTTGGCCGATTTCGATTCCAAGTCCGGCTCCAAGACCGACGGCTCCACCAATCATGGTCCCGACGCCGGGAACGACGGAGCCGATTGCCGCTCCGGCCGCGCCCCACTTCCCAATATCTTTCGCTGAATCCCATCGTGTCTCTCCTTCGTTCCCGAGAATTCGGCCACTTCTGTCGCCACTTCCGTCTGACGAACCGTCATCATCCTCTTTGATGCCCAGCCATTCTGCCAGTTCCTCGCCCTTGTCCAGAATCCATGTGATTGTGTCGGCTATTGTTGTGAGTATTACCCCGATTGCCTCGATGACCGGAATCATCGCCTGTAGTGCGCCCATGAATGTCTCCACATTCTCGGGCTTGAGGAATTCTCGTAGCGCTGGAAGCCATTCTTCCTCGACCGAATCTGCCATGTCTTGAAACACATCAGCATTCTCAGTCGCCTTCGTGATGGCTGTCTGGAATGTTTGCATTATTCCATCCTCTTGTTTGATTAGTTCAGCGAATGGCTCACCCGCGACAAGGCTCAATTCTTCCATTTTCGATTTCGTTTCGTCGATAGCGAACTGAGCAGTATTCTCCAAGGTCCCGACGAACTCTTGAGTCAAAGATGTGCTGTCGGTAACAGCGGCCGCTACCTCGTCGTTTGCCTGCGCCAACTCACGGAATTGGTCAGTCTGTCCTCTCAAAGCCAGAATCGCACCACCACCACGAACCCCGAACATCTCCAATATCTCGGCAGTCGTCGCTCCCTTGTCGTTCAGTTGAGTGATAATGTCCACAAGGGAAATCACACCACTCGTCTGACTCTCGACGGTTGTTTTCAGCGTGCCATACGCCTCTTCTTCTGCGGCCAACTGGTCCACAAGTTTTCCAGTCGCAGTTTCTTGTAACTTAGCCTCATACGCCCCTTCTCTTTGTTGGAGATTGAGTTCTTTGTTCGCCGACTGCAATCTTTCGATTTGGGAAATTTCAGACTTGGTAAGTTCACGCCCCTGTCTCTCCGCACGCATTTTGATTTTCATTATGTCGATGTTGTTCTTCTCTTGCTCCATGCCCAACTGATTGAGTTCGGCATTGAGTGATTTCAGTTCCATGTTGGCTCCGGCAATCCGGCCTCCAAGGTCTTCAATCGTGATAATTGTATTATCAAGTCCGTTCTTTGCGGCCTGCCCTGCGGGGGTTAGAACTGCAAATTCCAAACCAAGACGATTCATGGCTCGTCGGGCATCATCTGTTGGTGCAATCATCTTGTTGATTGCCTGCCTCAAACCGGTTCCCGCCATGCTCCCTTGAATACCTGCGTTACCCATAGCACCGATAGCCGCCGCCGCTTCTTCCATACTGACGCCAGCCGCCGCCGCAGTCGGTCCGAAGAATCTCATGGCGTCGCCTAATTGCTGAATGTTCACGAACGAACTGGTGAATGTGTTTGTGAGGACGGAAGTTACTGTGTTCAAGTCCTCGAATTCCTTACCGAATTGAGCGACTGTGGCAATACCAATACCAGCGGCCTGCTCGACTCCTGTTCCGGCTACAACGGCGAAGTCCACCATTGATTTCAGCGCACCGCCACCCGAGTCTGCCATGTCCTCGAATGAAAGACCGGCAAGCGCCAGCGTTTCTGCCATCTCACCGACTTCTGTCGCTGTGAACTTCGACCCAGCGGCTACTGTCCGGATTGCCTCACCAAGTTTGTCGGTTTCGGCGGTGAATGTCGCCATTGACTCTTCGGTAGTTCCAGCCAAGTTTCCGAGCGTGGCCGAAGTCCTATACAACTGCTCTTCGAATGCGACATAGGTGAACGTGGCATTCTTGACGAAGCCTATCATCTTGAAGAATACGCCAGCGAAGACGCCAGTCAGAACGACTGCAAGTCCGGCGAAAACACCAGCCAGCGCTGTGACGGCTGTGCCGAGAATGGCGGTTGATGCCGCCGCCGATTTCATTCCAGAAATCCAACCGCCTGCATCAGCACCAATACTGGCCTTAATGTCGGTATCACTCATCTTCTTCGCCCCCTCGTATTCTTGATATTCTGCCTTGCTTTGCCTAACTGCTTCTGCTTACGTTGTTGTTCATTCGCCCGACGGTTTTTCTCACTATTGGCGGTAATAAGCCAAAGTGTGTCCCGCGGGTCCATATTTCTCCACTCATCGGGAGTAATGGAATGGTCTTGGAATAGTTGCAATAGGAACTGTGAATTGTCGGACTTTGCGTCCTCAATCAGTTTCCCAGCGCTCCACCGCCAGCGGACGAGCCAACTGCGTCAGTCACAGTCTGCGCCAAATTTGCCAAGGTGTTGAGAGGTAGCATTTGGAATTTCTTCCATGTGAGTGTTTCGTCACACTTACTCATCATTTCGAAAATGATTCTCAAGCCCAGAACTTCTTGTCTTTCGCCGATGGGCAATTTTCTGATTTCTGGAAGTTGCTTAACTATCTGGAACTCAGCGGCGGAGAGAGGTTTTACTTCTATCTCATCAACGCCAATTCCAACAGCGGCTACATTCACGGTTATGGGGTTCGAAGCCTTTTCGATAGCAGTATCTAACCAGTCACTCATTTTTCATCCCTCAATCAGTCTCGGGTTATGGTAAGCCCTTCGAAAGAAGCGTTCATCAGAAGCGCTCCTTCTGCACCTGCCTCTAACCCCTCGATTGCCAAGTCGGTCAGAACTGCACCTGCTACGGAATATGTATGGTTGCCAGCGGCGTCTGCGTCAAACAGGATTGCAAGTTCGGTGTTGCCATTGAACCAATCCCAAAGAACTGAATCGTCAATTCCCCATGCCTTAGTGAGAGAACCGCTGATGGATTGAAGCCCACGAGTGTTCGCCGTTGGGACGTTTGACCCAAGAACTGTGTATTTTCCTGTTGCTCGTGCTACGGTGAAATCACCAGATACAAAGCCAACGAGTGAACCGCTGACCGTCACTTTTCCTGTGACTCCTGTGAATGCGTGGACTGCCATTACCCAACCGTCGTCGTTTGAGGTTTATGAGTGAATCGGAGCCATCCCACCGACCCCCCGACTTAACCCCACCATTGGAGGGGCCACGCGACTTCCGCCAGAATTTCCCCGTCCGAAGACTTTCCATTCTGGCCGTCCCTATTCCTCGGGGTCAGCCGTGGGGTAGGCAAAATGAACGAGTCGGCTTCACCTTATGAAGATTGCGGTTCATTGATATAACCAAAAGATTGATAAGTGGGAAGCGTCCCGCTTAGAACGTAGGTGTAAATCCGGACGCTCACGGGAAGCGTTGGGGTGAGGTTGCTGAAAACGGAGGGTTTCCCACCCCCCGACCTACAAAAACGAGAGAGGCATAACTCCGTTGAAAGGCCATCCGGCTGGGGATGCGGACCGCGGGCCTCTCTCACCATTTTCTTCTTCCACGCCGAGCGTTTTCGGTGAACCACTCATAGACAGCGCCAGCGAACATCATTATCAGAAAGAAGCAACAGACTTCATCTAACGAGTATGGAATTTCCACAATAACGTGATACCGAGAGCCGGTTATTCACAGTTAGCAAGTCGATATTCAGCCGACCTTTCTAAGTCAAGAACGACGCCTGCCCTGTCTCGAATTCCAGAAGACAACATCAGTTTGTAGTGATTCAAGTCGCCCATCGTAGCCTCTCTCTTCATAACGTGGGGGAAAAGTGCCACGAGGAATTCCTCATCACCTTCCATAGCCATATCGAAACCGCTCATGTCTGGGGATGGAATGATTTCCTCAGCAAGTTCTTGCTCGACTCCGCCGTCGCCGGGTTTGGAATCTGCGGGAATGTCTCGGTCATCTGCTTCAAGAAGTGCAATTAACTCAGCCTTGGTTTTACCATCGACTCCTTCTATCGCCCACTCTTTGCACAGGGCCATGAGTTCGTGCTTCTTCATATCTGCAAGAGCCATTGAGTATCGGGTGGCCCTTGCGGCTTTTAACCGTGTAGGTCATCATTCATTCCAGCGTATCATCACGGTGATAGAATACTGGTAGCCGACGCATTTGTCGTCACCCGAACCGCCGGGTCCGCAGTCTGGGGCCTCCAAAGTCACCATTTGACCCTCGTTCGACTTGACCACTCTCAAGAAATGGTAATCTGACCCTCCAACCCCACTATATTGGCCCCCGTTTTGCGGAGATGTGAGAGTTTCTTTATTAAGTAAAGCCATAACATTCCGAAATAGCGCATGAGCCGATTCCCTGTCTGGGTGCATCAAGGCGATGTGATAGTAGCCAGTTGAGATTGAAGGTCGGGCTGTGCTTGAACCGCCGGTGAGTTGAGCGCCGAAAGTTTCAGAATAAAGTGGGGCGATTGCGATTTGGTATGTCTTCGCTTTTTTGTATTCCATCCAATCATTATTCACAACCGGCGTCCATCCGGAACTTGCCGGAGCGACCAAATTATTCTGAATCAATTGCTTGATGACGTAATGTGGAGAATTTGCTGGAACCCCAGAATCAGTTATGGCCATCCTATTGACCTCAATATGCCCCGTTCAATCCGAATGTTGCGACGCCAACAAGTTTCTGAGGTTTCAATTCCGACATTACCCAATCAAGTTCTTTCTGCGCACCGATTTCCAGACGTTCCCACATGGCGGCAATTCGGTCCAAACAATTCTCATCGTTGAGAGCGGACCTTGCGGACGCACGGACGCACATCAGAATGACTGCCTGTTTGACCATCGCCGGAACAGATGTGTTGCCTGCGACATACGTTACTTTCAATCGGTTGTTCAATGTCTCTCCCCACTCAGCACCGAATCGAACGATGCCTGCGTCGGAGTTTGCGAGCCAGTAATCTTGGTCATTCCTGTTCCTCCCTTGAACGAGAGTGATTGTCGTCCCGTCACCCTTGACCTCAAGGATGCTGGTTATGGATTGGACCGGTCGAAGTCCGAGAACAATGTGTTCACCGAAGTATTTGGTATCGAACCATTCCTCAACCGAGACAGTCGATGCCTGTTGAACTCCGAGATAAGCGTCAATGAGCCTACTATAGTTGGAAATCATCGTCGCTATCTGAGTATCAGTCGGTCCGATTCCGGCGGAGAAGTCCACACCAGCGTAAATCTCAACGTCAGCAAGCGTGCAATAATCAATTGCCGTGCCTGCACTATCCCCTATGATTAGGGGTCCCATTGAGTAACCGCTGGATGGCATAGTCTCCACTCAGTCCTTACCGGTTTATCACCGAACCGCTCCGCTAAGAGCAGTCGGGATTACCCGTCAAGGCGCTTCAACAGTCTCAAATCGTGTTGATGCCGTGTAGTTTGCATACCGCGTTAGCGTAGCGAACTCCGAAGGCAACATCTTGCTTTGGAACCAGTAGGAACCTGTCCTTCTGAGGCTCATCGTGGAACCCTATGCTGAATCTGCGGTCAGCCACAGTTGGGTTTCCGATTAGCGGAGAGCGGACGTTCACGAGAAGAGCAACAGTCTTGTTCTGGACAGTTGAGCCGCCAGTCTTGTAGTTGCCAGTCCAGTTTAGGTTCGTAGCGATAGCGCCGGTTGCGAAGACACGGATTCCGTAAATGCGTCCCAACTCTCCGTTAAGGATTGTTGCGCCAGCACCATACTTGTCCACGGTCTGCAACTCAGTCATACCGAGTAGTTGAACCTCAAGGTTTCTTGGAACGATAAGAGCAAGGTCGCCGCGGTTGTCTGCGTGGACCTCAAGAGCGTTGATAGCCTCTCTAAGATGAGATAGAGCGAAAGCACCGGACACCGATACTGACTTTCCAGCGGACTTCCTTAGTCCGTCGAAGAGTAGTAGGTAATCGTTGTCGTTTGCATCGACACCAGTCACGTTGGATGATGCGTTGTAAGCACCGTTGATGTTGTCTGCATACGAAGAGCCGGTTTCCGTGTCGCCGTTGATGAAGAGTGATTCCTCATTGTAAGCGAGTCTGGAAGCAATATCGTCACGAAGAACAGTCAGAAGACCCTCAACACCGTAGGCGATTAGGTAGTTTCCGATTGGGACGTTCGCAATCATCGTCTTCAACTCAAGCGTCATTTCGCTGGTAGCCTGTCTGGACTCGTCAGATGCGGTCCCAGCCTCGGTCATAGCGAGAGTCTGCTGGTGGAAGGAGATGGACCCTGTTAGTTTGGGGACCTTCACTATCCTTCTGCTCATTGGCATGGCAGGGAATAGAGAGCGCATGAAGTTCCTTTCATACACTATCTCGATAATCTCGTCAGCGGTTTCAGTCGGTAGCATGGTAGCGCCGGTCGTGTTTGCCGCACCTGCTAAGGCCGCCTTTACTCGCTCGACAACATCATTGAATTCTATTGTTTCATCAGTCATTTTAATCACTTCTTTTTTTTCAGTTTCCACCCTTAGCCGCTATATTGGCCTCAAGCCACTTTGCCAGCCCGTTCATGCCGGGGCTGATATGTGGTTGCGGGTCGAATCGTGTAACGCCAGACTTACTGACTGGCAGGGGATTTGCGTCCGAAGTCTCGGACTTTCTGGAAGGTGCGGGTAGGTCTTCTGCCTCCACGCCTACGGAAGCCACTCTCTCAGCAACTCTCTTGCTGACTTCTGCTTCCATCTCAGCCTCAGCCGTAGCCTCAACTGCCTTCTCGGTGAGAGTGGCGATTTCCTCGTCCCTCTCGGTGATAGTAGCGGATAGTTCCTCTATCTCGCTCCTTAGTGAATCGTTATCTGCGATTGCGGACTCCATGCCTGCAACCCTGCTGTCGAGATTCTTTAGAACGGAGACTACTTCCATGAGTATGTCCACTCCGGACGGTGAAGACTTCTCTTCAACTGCCTCTTCCTCGACTGCCTCTTCCTCAGCAACTTCCTCAGTCTCTTCGACTTCCTCTTCTGCTTCGTCTTCTGGCTCGACTGACTTCTTGCCCTTCTTGCCCTTTGCTGGTGCGACCTCTTCCTCAACTACTTCTTCTGCTGGGGCTTCTGCCTCGACCTCGCCTGCGGCTTCCATAGCGGCCAACTTCTCCATGTCCTGTGCTGTGCCTGCGCTGGGTGATTTTGTTTCTGGAACTTCAACCGCCATTTCATTTGCGATTGGGTCCTCGATTGTTTCTGGGATTGTTTCGTCTGCCATGTTCTTTGCCTCCGACAATCCATCCAACTCAATTAGGGGGTTCTTAACCGAATTGGTTTCTGACTCTTCTGACTCGGGTGTATCGCCTGTGCTGGATTCGTAGTCCTCCATGCTCGCACACGGCATGAACAGCGTTTCGCCTTCCTCATTTTCCATCGTGTGATAACCTTCGCAACCCAACTCGACTGCTCGGGCTTCGGCTTCTTCGGCCGTTGTGAAAATGTCCACACCAACTTCTTCCTTCTCCACAAGTTTTTCTGGAACTGAGTTCTCAGTCAAGTTTGAACTATTGGGCTCAATACTTCCCGTCGTGCAATTATCTGGATTCTGGCATTCGCCTTCTGGACAATCACAAGTCTCGATTTTCTTTTCACCGGAACAGCAAGTATCGTCACAATCACAAGTCTCCAACACACTCTTCTTCTTCCCGCCCGTGAGTGTAACGGTTTTTTCGACGTTGAAGAGAGCGCCCGGCGATGCTGGAACATCGACAACCGAAGTCTCGACCCAATCTATCTCGGTGAATCGAATGTAGCATTCCTCGTCCTTGTCTTCACAGACCTTCACAGCGGCCTTAGCGATGAAGCCGATGGAAAACGCCTTGAGCATACCTTTGCGAATCTTTCTGGTAATGTCTTTCTCGCCCGCATCAATCTCAGCAGTCCCGACTGGAACTGTGCCGAAGTCACCGAACTCATCCATCGCTACGCCGGTCATCTTGCCGATGACTCCGTAGGTCTTTGAGTGGTTGTATAGGATAACCGGATTCTTGGAGTATTTGTCCCAAGCCGCCATCATGGCCTCGTAGTCCACAAGTTCGCCGTGGCGGTCGAGCATATCCTCGTCGCCCACATAGACAGGCCCACGGATGATAACGTCGTCATCTGGTCCTTTCTCGGTGGCGTCCTTCACTACGAAAGGCGTTGTGATTCTGTATTCTATCGAGACTTCTTGGTTAGGCAAATCGAGACTATCGAACTTGTCTTGGTCCTTGATTGCTATAGCATTCACTATCTCCATGAGTGAGGACCTTGCTATCGCTGGTTATTGAGTTAATTGGTTGCCCAGCATTCAACACTTCCCACCTCGGGGTTTCCTTCTTCTGGGACTTCACAAAGAGAAGCCGGTCTATCTCATTCATCACCTTACTAACCTTCATGTGCCTAAGACCCGTTACGGATTCTTCGTTTCCTACGAATTGCTTCTGCCGAGCGGACTCTCCAACCAATCCCATGCGACTCCCACGAAGGGGTCTGCCGGATTGACTGAACAACTCCGGACTCGGACTCTTTGCTAAAGCCAATCTAATGGCGGCGGAACTCGGTTCTCGCTAATCTAACCGAGTCGGTTTCCCCTTATCAACCTTCCGGTTCATCAATGTCTCGCGGTATCAATAAACATAGCGATTTCAAAAAACCCTTGCTGGGGTCAGACAAGTTTCGTGTATATTGGCCTCAATAGGCGAGTCGATTTTCCATTCACAGAATTCTGCAAAGTTCCTGTTCCTCCAACGACTGAGAAAGTCAAGTTTGACGGAGTTGCGAGTGCGTTTCCGGCAACCGTCAGAATCGGTGTTCTGTCTGGGCGTTCGAACGCCGTGCCTATGCGCGTGTTAGAATATCCAGTAGTATTCATCCCCCAACCACCGAACGGTCCCATCAAGCCAGCGGCGACTGCATTCATTTCCTTCCCAGCACCAATCGCTGTCCGAGAGTTCAGCGTGGAACCTTTGAGATAGGCATGATAGTTGGCCAAATAGTCAATCGGAGATATAGTCGGGCCTGTGTTGATAGAGGCGATGTTCGGAACCGTCATGGAAAAGCGATTTAGATTACAACGACGGAAGTTCCTCGGCATTACTTCGACCTTCTTGCTCGTCGTAGCGTGCGTGCCGCTTTATTCGCTTTGCGGGCGTGAAGGAACATATTGGTCCGGCATTTATCACAACAGACTGTGGCGATTCCTTTAGGTGGAAGAAACTTGGCGGAACATAATTTGCATTTGACTTTCATGCGTCGAGCCATGCTAACTGCCTTTCCATGTGTCGTTCACCACCTTTACTAAGACTCCCCTAACGCCAGCGGATTTCTTTACCTTCGCAACAGCCGGACGAAGGAATGGCTTCTTTGTGTATTCAACTGCTCTCGCATAATTCACACCAGTTCCGGCCCCACCGAAGACAACCGTGTAACCCATTTTGCCCGGCGACATTCCCATAGCGGGTTCGAGTCTGCCACTCGCCCGAAGTGCGCCTGTCTGAACAGGGCATTGGGCCGAGGCGGCTTGGAGAACTTGAAGAGCGATTAGGAGAACTGGCTTGCGGAGTTTGCGTGGTAGTTTGACTCCCTTTTTCTTGAGGGACTTCGCCACCCTTGCTGGTTCTTTCCCACCGCTCCGGACGAATAATCTGAGCATTCCCTTTGCGGCCATTGGCGCGACCATTAGTCGTCACCCTTGGTCGGTTGTGGAATGTCTGGCTTGAGCGGGTTCTGGATTACTTCGAAATCTGCGTCCGGAATGAATCCGACCATAGTGCATCGACAGTTGGGGTGGGCCGGAAGAACTCCCGACGCATCCTTGATTCGATATTTCGCATCCCCGAATGGGAGGCATAGGTCCTTGTCTGTCTGCGTATCGACTTCGACAAGGCGCTGAGTGTATTTGACGCCAGTCTTCGCTAAACCGGAGATGTGCGCTGTCTCGACGCAACGTCGAATCTCAGTTCGTGCGATGCGGTCATAGAATCCCTTCGGGTATTTGTCGCCTGTTGGGTCAATGAGCCTGCGCATTTCAGCCGATGCCCACTTCCATGACTGGCCTGTCGTTGCCATCGTGGAGAACACTCCAATGATTCTTTCACGGAACCCATTGAGTGTGTTGCGTAGTGCGGGTAGGACCCATCGGCGTTGCCAGAAGGATAGGACGGCGGCGTCAGCGGCTCCGAATGCTATCGTCGTTGCCGTGCCAGCGTTCATCACACCAAGGGTTTGCTGATAGGCTCCCATAGTCTCGACCCCAGCGATAGCCAAGTTCGAATCCATTAGAGTCGCCATGTTCGAATCCATCATGTCCACAGCCCACGACAAGTCGCCAGCGCTGAGGTCCTTCGATGCGATGACCTCGTTGTTGCGGAACCTTCCGTCGTATGCCTTCATCAGTCGGTCGGCGAAACTTGCTTGAGCGTCGGCGAACATCTCAATCATCTGATTCGCACGAGTCTCTTCTATTTCCAGAAATTCCTCAGCGTCAGTCGTGCGCTTATTCATCACGATGAGTCGGTCCTCATCTGAAAGTTCCACTTCCACTTCTTCGAACCAAGGAGAATCCCCTGCGCCTTGGCCTGCGTCTTCGGGTATGCCTATTGGGGGGCATAGGTGATGCAAACTCAGTTCTTCCTCCGGGGGAATTTCTTCGTCAGCATCTTCCTCGGGCTCATCATCGACAGATGGTTCGTCGTCGAAAGCGTCTGGTTGGTTGATTTGGAGAGCGGGTGAAATGAAGAATGGGTCATCTGCCTCTTCGGATTCTATTCTCTCAAGTCCGAGAATCGAACGAGCCTCGTTGATGCTGATTGTCGCCTCTTGTCTGAGAGTCGAAATCGCATTGGAGTTGTTATTGAATGTCTCAGCACGAGCGGCGTCTTGCTTCGGCCTTATGCTGATGAACTCGAATTCCCAATCCTCGATTCCGAGTAGGGGGAGAATGTTGTTATTAATTACAGTCGAAACCCTGTGATGATAGGATTCCACCACATCATACCATGAATCTAACTGCTGTTCTGGGTTGGCAAGTTTTCCAGTCTGGACCCAGCCAAGTTTCATAGGGGGAATACCGAAGACCGCACAGATTTCCTCTCTATAGTAATAGAGCAAATCCAGTTGGGCTCCTTCTCTCGTTGAATCAATTAGCCTGTGCATATTGAATCCGGAGCCACCGTTAATCGCAATCAAGCCGAACGGTGATTGCCCACCAGCCAGTTGTTGCTCGATGAGTCCCAACATCGCCTTCATCTCAGCATTCGAAATATCTCCGACGTTGAGGATGGTCTTCGGGAGCGTTCCCGTGTATAGCGCATTGAGATAGTTGGATAGGTTGAGTTGTCCTGTGATTACCTCAAGGAGAGGAATGAGCGGAGATGAGCCGTAGCCTCTTCCCTGTTTGAACTTCGCAATATGGAGAACCTTGTCTCGGGAGAACCGGCGTGTCTTCTTGTTGATTGATTGGACATACGCCATTTCCGGTGGCGGTGGCAATTGCTTGGCCGGAAGAATCTTCATCGTGTCTGCTTCGATTGGCCAGATACCGACAAGTTCTCCACCGAAGTTCCAGTCATCCCCGTTGGAATTATCCTCACTTCCGTCAAGTTCCAGATATGCGTCGCCGAATAGAATGAGGTCGAAGAGCATAGTCTCCAACCATTCGTCACCCATGTCGTCTGGGTTTGGCCTCTTGAAAAATTCACGGGCTTTGGTCAATTGAGATGAGTCGCCAGTCTCCTTTCCTTCTGCAAGTTTGAAACGATAACCGTTCGAAAGTGTATCATCGACAGCCCTGCGAAGAATCGCATTTACTACCTCAGATTTGTTGGCTATTGTCCTCAATAGGCCGTAATCAACAGGAGTCTGAGAGCCGCCTCGTGTGGAAACTCGATTTGTCGATGCTTGGATTTTCGAGAGAGAGGCGAGGTCCTTTCCGCTCCAATCCATCTGGTTCTCATTGAAAACTTGATTCAGTTTTTGCACATCGGCTGGGTCTGCTCTTCTCCGTAAGAAACGGTCTAACAAACTGCGCTGACGCTCCGCCATCATTTCATTGAGATGTTGGTTGGTTCTTCACCCTTCCGAATCACATCTGCGTTGTGATGCCGAGTCCAGCGGCTACGATAGCGACCAGATACGAGGTAATCTTCTGAGTGTGACCCTTGATGAAATCCTTAATGTCCGTGTTGAAAGTTTCCAGCGCCTTCACACGTTCGTTCATCACGGCCATGTCCAATCTGATTGAATGAATGTCCTCTTGAACGTGGGCGATGTGGTTAGTCGCCAGCGTGTTGATTTCAAGTTTGAGAGCGGCTACTTCTGCCTCTAACTCGGCGGTCACTCGACCTCAGCCTCAGCCAGTCGTGCGAGTAGGTCAGCCTTTGTTCCGGTTGTCGGAAGGCCAGCCTCTTTGCAAAGAGCGATGAGTTCAGCCTTCTTCATGGCGGAGCGGACTGCTTCTGTCTTCTCCACTACATCATCGACCTGTGCCTCAACACCCGTGAGAGTGTCTATCACTTCGTCGATTGTGACCTTTCCATCTGCCATTACTTTCTTGTATTGTTTCAAGCCCCAGACTGCGAGTGCTAACACAGCACCCAGCAAAGCGACCCATAGTTCCAGTTGAACTCCCATAATTTCCATATTCGATTCCTCATTGTTTCTGTTTATCACGCTTTGGGTTGCGGTTTCTTCTTGCCATGCTCGTAAGCCTGCTGTCTTTCCTCAATCATCTGGCGGTGTTTCTGTTCTGCCTCCGCCTTCAATATGCGTGAAGCGTTTTCTGCCCGTGCCTGCTCAATCTCTAACTCAAGGCGCTGGGGCAATACATTTTGTTGTGTAGTCTGTTCTGACTTCCACATTTCCAAAATGGAGTTGATGAAAAGAAGTGCGGGTCCCCCGATGATGGCGATTAGTGCAACATAGAAGTCCAAGTTTTCTTGAATCAAACCAGTCGTGTCGTTGAGTCCTTTGTATATCACATAACAAGCGAAAGTTAGCCATGCAATAGTTAGTGGGACAGCAACGAAGGACATTAGGTAGTCCGTGAACGACGACTTCGCCATGTTTGAACCGCTGACCACGGGGGTTTATTTGCTAACCGCCGAAGGTGCGTATCTCAAATCCTTCACCTTCGTCCTCAAAGTCAGCCGCAATACGCGCATACACAAGGGCGTGGAATGCGTGGTCGTCATCATCCCTCCCATACTTCGTCAAGCGCTGACCGCGAATGGGTTTGTTCGATGCCTCGTCGGATTCCGCCGATGAGTTGAGTGCCGTCCATTCGTTCAACACCCACTCAAGCGAGTCATCTGACCAAGGGAGAGAATGCTCTTGATTCTTGATTGCCTCAATCGCCTCTTCGACATACGAAGTCCGGTCCACGACAACCATGTAAATGAGATTCCGATTGTTGTCTCGTCGTTTGTATTCGTATGGTGTGAGTGGCCGAGATGAATAGTAGCACGATTTCACTCGTTCCCCGAATTCCTCCTGTAGTTCTCGAACTTGTCGCGCTCCGTAGCCAATGTCGCACACTACCTGCGTGGCGTTGTATTTCAAAATCAACTTCTTGACTTCCTCGACTTCATCTTCTGCCCGAGAGTCTAATTTCATCGCGTTCAGAATGTCGCCGGTTTTCGGGTCCATGATTACAACCGTCGTTTCTCGACCCCAATCAATTCCCATCACACAAGTTTTCGGCGCTGTGAGTGCTAAAGTTGGCGACCTATTGGCGTCAATAGTTGAGAGTGCTTCCGAAAATGTGAGCGGTTTTGTCGAACCTGCGAAAAATTCTCCAAGAACTTCGTTCGCAAATCTTCGGGGAGTGTAGGTTTCTCGCTTCTGTTGAATGTCTGACTCATCTATTTCTGGGTGCATAGATTGTTGAATGTGGTAGCCGATAATATCGGAGTCGCCGTGGACCCACTTCTCGCCATCCCATTCTCCCTTCGAGGTCTTCTCCCATAACTTCCAGAACTCCGAGCCCTGCTCACGCGCAGTTCCGGAGACAACGACCCATTTGTATTCGCTCAAGGCCAACATCTCAATCAGCATAGGAAGAATGTCCCCGCCGCTGTCTTGGTATTCGTCAATGCAACACAAGTCGGCTTCAACACCCAGCAAGGCGTGAGCGTCGCCCCAATTTGAGTAGGCATAGAAGTGGTTCAATGAGCGAGCGCCGACGTTGAACGTCTGGTGACTGACGGAACTCTTCACCTTCGCCTTCATCAGACAACCGTTGTTCACGGACGACATGAGTGCGCCATTGAATCTCTCTTCAACGAACCGAGTTACCTGCGGTTGTCTGGGAGCGGTATAGACGGCGTTGAAATATGGAATGTTGAGCAACCCATACATCAGAAGATTGCAAAGTGTCTCGGTCTTCTCGACCTTCCTACTACATTTGAGAACGATGATTTTCGCTTTCTTGTTCTTCCCAGCAGGGGTGAAGTGGCGATATATCTCAATCAGATACGGGCGAGCCGCAAGCGAGAATGGCTGGCCGTTAATCGTGCGGAAATACTGACTCCATCTATCGGGATAGAGTGCGATTTCTCGGGCCTGCTCAATCGTCAGCGCGTCTGCCATCAGTTAGTCTCGGGTTGATGCTCCACCTTAGACCATTCGTCCGCTGAGGACATGGCCTCGGCTCTTGAAGGGAAAGTCTGGACTATCGTGTTGGTGTCCAAGTCGATGACCGCCCAGACGCCGGGTCTGATTTCAAGCGCCTTTAGGTTCACATGGGCGTGAATCTGCTGGATGATTGGGCGAGCGGTCTTGGTGGACCAAGGAAGTGAATACCTCTTTGCGCATATTGGCCCGTAGCCGTGTGCGGTGGAGCGCTCATCCTCTAACTTTCTGGAACAGAATGTGCATCGTCCGGCAATCCTTCCCATTTCAGCAAGCGTGCTGATTGGGTCGTTCTTGAAATCCTCAAGAGTGTCCACTATCCATGTCGGTGTGTTCTGAGCGTGGTAGTAGGAGTCGTCAAGTTTGTTGATGATTCCGTGGAAGGTCTGGCTTCGTGTCGCGTGGACTGTCCTTTGGACCTGCTCGACCACAAGGTCTTCTGCTGGGTTGAACAGTCTGTCGCTCTTGCGAGTGCTGGGCTGGCGGATTCTCAGTTCTTGAGTGTGGCCATCATGCTCGACCCATAGAGTGACGGAAGGCTCCTTCAATTTCTTGGATGCCTCGTTTGCGGAACGTGCGATTAGTTCGGTGACTGCACCGTAGCCAGTCAAGCCGACCTCGACTGGTTGTGAAGCGGCGGCTTCTGCGGCCATCTCGGCCAACTTCTCAAGCCAGAACTGTTGCTTTCGTGAGATGAATCCCCTGTTGTCCCATTGTCTCACCAAGTCGTCAGCGAACTTCTGATTCTTGGCGTTGATTAGTAGTGGAGCGTGGGCTCGGAGAATCTTGACCTCGGCTGGCTCGTTTGCCATCCTCACGGTCTTGCTGGCACGCTGGCCAGTCTTGTTCTCTTGGTATAGCCTCTCGACCCAATACAGTTGCTTCGGAGACAGGCTTCCCTTCTTGTCGAAGTGCCTGCACAACGACTCAGCAAAATTCTGGCTCTTGGCGGGCAAGTTTGGGATGATTCCCCTCAGATTAGTCACATGACTCTCAATGTTTTGACTCATTAATCTAAGGGAGTAGGCCCACCCTTAAGAACCTTTTGGTTGAGAGATTAGAAACATTGAGAGTTTCAGTATCAAGACCAAGGGTCACGGCGCTTCTCAGCCATTTTGGCTTCGCGCTCAACCCTCTCGGTTGCCCTGCGAAGTTCCGTTGCCCTTCTCTTCTGAGTTCTCTCCCAGCGTCCGGAGCCGACTCTTAATGCCGCCTCGCATACGGGGATGATAGCCTCATCTTCAAGTCCGGAAAAGTGGATTGCCCATTGGAAACCACGAGCGAACATCTTCACATCAGTCACCTTTCGGTCGGATTCCTTGGAGAATAAATGAGCGAGAGCGTGATTTGCCAGCAAGGCTTCCCACACTTCTTCTTTCACCCATATTGCGCAAGCGCCACCACGGCTACCGTAAATCGCGCCGATTCTTTGGTTCGAGCCGGAGATTCCGATTGCTTCGTAATCCACCGAGCCCGCTTTCTTCTCGTCTATCGTGCAACCATTTGCCAGAAAGTAATCTCTTATCTTCTGTCGTGTTGCCTGCTTTATCTCATTCTTGGTCATCTTCTGCGTCATGTGCATACCCTTCGTCTGTATTCTCATCCTCTATCCCCACCTTCTTAACCTTTCTCAATACAAAAGATTCTGACCAAACCCCACTATTAAACTTTCCGCAACAGTCATCGCAAGCCGATTCCGGTTTTAATGGCCGTCCTTTCAGAATTACCTTGTCGCAGTTCGGACATTCGTATCGGTGGAGTCTGCCGTCCGCCCTTGCTCCAACTTCCAAAGCCCGAACGAATTTCTTTCGTTGGTGAACATAATCTTCGAAGTCTTCCCACCCTTGTTCTATTGAGCGGAATAGGTCGCCGTGTCCAGCCTCCGGCCCGAGGACGAAGTGAATTAATTCGTGACGAATCAAACCCTTGAGAAAAATCGGCTGGTTCCACTCGAATGCTCTCGGATGAATTGAGAGAGTTGGAATATCGCCCATCGTTGCAGTAGCAAGGGTTCGAATCGTATCACCTCGGAGATAACGCATACGCATCCACGAAGTTCCTATCGGCAAGCCGCCAAACCGAGTTGGTTCTTCGGCACGAAGTTTTCGATAGATGTTGCGAACGCGGATTAGGTGTTCAGTCCGTAGCGGGTTCCGAAATTCCATCCTCTATCCTCCTTATCTCAAGGAAGTTCCCCACCCTTTTAATCGCTATCTCCATGTTTGGATTCAAGGTGAATAGTGATTCGACATATCGCCATGCCTTAATCGACTGCAAAGGGACGCGGTGCATTCTCCCTTGTTTGAGGTAATGCGTTCCAATATCCACCGCAGTTGTCTGGGGCGTGCTGGTTTCTTCAAGGAATTCTTCGTATTCCTCTTCATCGCTCATTCTCGCGCATCTCCTTATCCATCAAGTCGAAAGTAGCATCTTCTGAGAAGCCATAGACGACCTCCATCCCGAATCCTATTTCGTGGAGTTTGCTCGACGCCGCGACTATCCGCTCAACCACATGAGGGGGAGGGTCGCATCGTTCGCCATCAACGTCATATCTGAAAACAATTGTAAATTTCTTAGTCATAATGAATCATCACCTTTACTCCGCGTGGGACTGTGATACGAACGGTCTTGACTCCGCCTCGTCCGTCGTCCGGATTAATGAAACTGTGTTCGGCATCTGTCTCGGCCATCTCTTCGATGACTTCTTCGATGCTCGGTTCAAGTTTGTTCTTCACGGGGAATTTCCTAATGTGTTCTTTGACGACGGTCTTCCCGTCAGCCCGAGTGTGTTCGGGTATCACTATCTCATTCGGCCCAGCAAGTTGAACCGGAGGTAGTTGCATCTTAGTTTCGGGAGCGACGACTGGCTCAAGCGTTTCATCAAGAGGCATGAGATGAGTCGGAAGGTTGTCCTGTCGAGAACCACGCATACTGTCTGGCATCGGGTCTGATGCGAACTGTAGTGGGATGAGTGGGATTTCCTTGTTGCGGTAGTGTGGATGAATCCAGAAGAACCTGCGATTGTAGTAGTAGCCAAGGCTGGCAAGCCACTTCTTCACATGAGCCCATTCCGAGTTCGTCAGTCTGTCTCTTTGGCTGGGGGGCAGGCGTGCAATCCACTCTTGCTCCACCCTTGCTCGGGACATTCCTTCTTTCTTCGCTGAGATGATGAAGTGCTGGAACGAGTTTGTCTTGAAGCGTGTCCACTTCCTCGGTCTTACAATTCGTCCAGCAGTCAGACCGCTGTTTTCTGTCGTCATATCAACGGCTCAACGCCCACCTATATGAAGGACGCGCCCCTCTCAATGATTCTATCTCTCAAGAATCATCCGAATTGCGTTTGGATTTTCAGAATCGTAATCAATTTCCCACATCTGGGGAGAAACTTGGCTATTGAGGTTCATAACTTCGATAGGATGGCATTCTGTTTGGAAGCCAAGGTGTTGGAACATATCTATCAGATGTTGAGGTTGAGAAATCACTTTGATTGCCCACGGCTTCTCGGCAAGTTCGTCTGTCGCTACTGTCCATCCCATGTCGGATTCGACTACTGTTAGACTCCACATAGGAATGCCCAAGCGCAACCCCCCTATCAATGTTCAGTTGAACTCAAGGAGAAGGTCAGCCGTTGCTGAGTTTAGTGTGACCACGACGCAAAGTCCCTTGAGGAACATCAATCCGTTGAAATTGTAATCGACCTGCCCTGCTCGGAGAGTGTAGGTGTGGAGTTTGTTCCCTGCGGCTATGTCCCCTGTTGCGGCGCAATCGTGAAGCGCAACCGTGCAGGCGTTGTTGCTGGTGTTTCCAGTCAAGCCGTAAAGCACGACGGGTCCGACGCTGATGTAATTATTGCCTGCGGCGAGACTCTTACCTGCGGTCATTGAACCGTCAAGCGCCCCTACGGGTTATTGACTGTTTCAGTAGTAGTTGCGGACTGCTGATGGTGTCCAGTAGTAGTCGCGCTCCACTCCGAAGAGCCTGCCGTGAGTTGCCCAAAGTTCGCTGAGGCTGATGTAACCCCACTCACCGTCGCCTGTTGCGCGGTTTAGAACGTAGCCGAACATTGTGTCCTCGCCATCGAACTCAGTCACAAGCCAGTCCATGCTTCCTGTGAAGTAGTGAACCTGTGCGATTGCGTCTTCGCCCTGTCCGTCAGTCGTGTATAGCGCTGGTAGCGCCCTTCTCTCAGCCTGTGTTAGTGCCATCTGTCTTGCCATGACCATGCGTGGGGGTTTCCCCTATTAAGGGTTCCTATGTATCAATGTCTTGATGTATCAATAGAAAGCCTTATTAATGGAAACCGACTCGCTTAGATTGCGGGAAGGAGGCTTCTCGTGGGGAAGAACCCGTCCCCGAGCGAATAAATCTCGAAGGACGACCGAATAGGAGCAGTCTGGCTTGGTTGCAACCACGACAGGCACATATCTCGAAGGCTGGTCAGAATAGGAGCATCGCTCGGACAGGATTCCCCGAGTGAAGTGCGAGGCCACATCGAAGGGTGGCAGTCGGTCCCCGTAATGAGGGATGCCTTCTTGATTCAGTAATGAGTGTGATAGGAGGGGTATGACTACGAACAACAAATACCGAGTCGGTTGAGTCCGTTGGGAAAACTCGCTAACGCTGTAGGATTGCATAAGGCTAACTATCCGCGCTCTTTACCGAGAGTAACGGCGTTTGTCGGGGTCAGAACCGAAAATTGCGGCGAATCTGTTGATACCGTGCCACGACTCTTCACCGAATGTTACATTCGCACCGGTGGCTTGGGGTTGAGAACCCATTAAGGAGTGAGGCCCCCTTTACAGTTGGAGGACTGACGGTTATTTCTTTCTTCCACGACGGCCGAAGGCTTTGCCCTTTTTCTTTTCGCGCTTGGCTTTCGATGCCGCTTCTTGCTTGAGGCGCTTGGTGATAACTTGCTGAGGAAGAATCTGCTGGGTGAGTGGGTCGTGCGCGTAATAGCCGGGGTGTTTCGCCTCTCTCCGCTCCCTTGAGCAAAGGTCGCAGAAGTGGGTGGAGTTCTCGTCGTGCTTGAGATACTTGGAAACTTCTGGAACTTGATTGGCCGCTTCAAGGGAAATCTGTCTCCCGTCATCATACTCGGTGGCGATGATGCAACGGCGTCCGTGAATCCGGCAGGTGTGTCCGTGGTCCCCGCAGGTTTTCTTCACGCCCATTATCTTCTCACCTTCGCTCTTCCGCCCAGCGGGTGTGGGGTCATTATCGCTTTGGTCATTATCTTCTCGAACTTGTCCGTCAGCATTTCCCAATCGAAGTTCTCTTCGGCGAACTTCCTCCCTGCGGAGCCTCGGGCGGAGCGCATTTCTTCATCGTCATAGCATTCCTCCATCGCCGCACGAAGACGGTTCACATCGACCAGTCCCATATTGACTGCCCATTGAGGTCCCATGATTGTCGTTGCGCAATCGACGAGCCAACCACGCTGATGGACGCCGACAAGTTCGGGACCAGTCGAGTTCATCGGGAGGATGATTGGAATTCCACACGCCATCGCTTCCGCGCTTGGCACACCGAAGCCTTCTCCGCCGGTGGACATTACATGGCAGTCTGACGCTTGATACAACTTCGCCATGTCCTCGGTCGAGATTCCCAACAAGGGATTTGATGAGTTGTCGCTGAACACAACATGGTCAGTCAGTCCGTATCGTGCGATGAGAGTCGGGAGTTTCCAGCCGCCCATTCCGAAGTCGTTGCCGGGGTCGCCACAATGCAGAATCAATTTGACCCTTGCTTCTGGTTTCCTGTCCAAGAATTTCCTAAATGCCTCTAACAACCGTGGGTGTTGCTTCCGATTCGTGTTCCTTGCCACGCATAGGAAGGCGAAATCGCAGTCCAGTCCCAATTCAGCCTTGAGTTCCTTCTTTCTCTCCGGTGTGACTGGCTTGAATATGTCGAGGTCCACTCCATGATACAGAACGTCAGTTTTCTGAGACAAGAATCTGTCGAGTATTGCGTCCCGATGTTCCTTGGTCGCATCACCCTTGCTCCCGTGTGATTCCACGAAACCTTCCCATGTCGCCTGTCCGAACTTACTCATCCACAAGGGAGTGTGCATCATCTTGAGAATGTCTCTCCATTCGGTCGCTATCGGGTAGCCGTCAATCGGAAGGTAGCCGATGTAGGGAATTCCAGCGTTGTTGGTGGAGATAACTCCGTTACCACAATACCACGGGTCGTTGAGAGTCACATACACATCTGGCTCAAGTTCGAATAGGTGCTTATCGAGAACCGTTGGTCCCCTCGGGTCTGAGATAGGCTCGCCTCCATATCCACTCACGCCCGCGTGAACCATCGTCCATCCCTCTTCGTGCTTCATCGGCTCGCCATTGTAGTCCCAGCCCATGACGAAAACCTCGTGGCCTCGCTGAACGAGTCGCTTGACGAGATTCCTTGTTACTATTCCATATCCGGTGGGTCGTATTGGCTGTTCTGAGCCCCACAGTATCTTGACCATGTAGGGTCTGACCATGCGGTATGGTATTAATTATTCCTCTTCATCAATGTTCGGGCCGGGTAGGCTGTGACCGTCGGGCAAATCCCGAAGCGCCAATTCCCGAACTCGCCTTCTCTCTTTTTTGTGCTTACTTCTTCGACGACGAATGCTGTGAGATTGTAGGGTGGGAGTTTCTGGGGTATTGAGTTCAATAGTCTGGCGACTTCCAACCTGTGAGAAAACTGAACTCCCTTGCTCAACTGATTCTTCGTAATGTTCTCGCCGATGGCAATTCGCGCAAAGCACATCGCATTTGTCCATCTCTTCTTGAACTCGGGCAGTTGAATATCCGTTGTTCACCAGAAAACTGACCGACGCGACCTTCTCTTCGTCTGGTCGGTGATGGAACTCCAACAACCAAGGGCAATTCTCCCCAGCCAAGCCGCATCGCTGGCAAGAGAGGGTCCGACGCCATTCCGCATACCAACGGCGTAGCGATTTCCTTCGTTCCCTAACCTCAGCCTTGCGCTTCGCCTTATTCTCCTTGTAGTAGCGCTTCTGATAACGACGATTGTAGTCCCTTCGCTTATCAGCATCCTTGTAGGGCATTGAACCGGACAGCCCCATGAAGGGTTTATTTCCATAATGGATGGAAGGGTCTGTTAATTCCCATCTCTATAGTGTCCAGTAAAGCCTGTGTTGTATGCCATGCGGACGGGTGCATCTCGTTGATGAATTGCAATTCTCTTCGCACGGCGTTGATGATTGCCTCTTCTATCTTCAATTGCGCCTGTGCGTCTTCAAGGGCCATCTGAGCCTTACTCAATTCCTTGGTTGCCTCGGACATTTCGTTAATCCAGTCCTCCGGACGGTTTGGTTCCGGCACGGTGCTGAGTTCATCGTGGAGTTCCTGTATATTTCCTATCTTCTCTTTCTGCGCCTTGACTTCCCGTAGCGCGTCCTTCTTTCTGACGAATGCGGAGATAACGTGCTTGGTCTGATAGTTCACCCGATTGGGCAACTTCGTCATCGGGTCAATCCCCGTGATTTCTTCCGGTGTTAGTGGTTTGAACTCCATGTCTGGCGTCTGCTTCACAGTTATGGGTGAGAGTCTGGGTTTATTGAGGTTCCGGAAGAACATAAACAGAAATTTTCGCAACAAGGGTGAAAAAATTGAACCTATGGAGGTCCATTCCGTCAAGAATTAATTTTGTCGGGGGGGTCACTACCATACACACACTTCACCAGCCCGATACTGTGTGTGTCCCAATACCCCCTTCCGTTTGATTAATTAATTTTATTTTGATGATATATTGATATTTAACAAGTGTCGAGGGAGTCCCTATTCAGAATAAAAATAGGATTGGTTATGGTGCTGAAAGAAAAGGAGTGGGCTATCGCTAAACGTCCTCAGTCTATCGAAAAGAAAAGAATTCTTTTGCTGAGAGATGTTCATGCAATCTGAATACATTGATGTTCGGTCTTCTTCTTCAAGGTCTTGAACTCTTGAGGTTCAATCCCCGAATTAATTCCTCGGACATTTCCAGAAGATGAGGTGGCAAGGGCGAACCAACTTCACCCTTGTCCGGATAATTAATTGGAGATTCTTGAGGGTCTATCTATCAATGTTTCTTTATCTCACTAAGTAACAAAACTACACTAAGGATGACTTGGCTACACCGACCCTTCCGACTCTATATGGTCGAGAGTATATGAACTCCGCAAACATCTTCCATTTTCCACGATTTCGTATTGGGCTCCATAGGGCCTAATGAATTGCAGATACTCAACGCCCCGGAGGCTGAAACTTGTTCGAGTCCGACAAGGGTTTCACTCGGATTCCAAAACTTGTTCGAGGTCAGCAAGGGTTTGCTTTCGTTTCCAACATCGACTATCCCTTCCTATTGAGTTCAATATGATGAGAGACAGCACATCCATATTTCTCACCGGTGAAGTTATTCTTCTTCCACTACAGACGTATATTCAACATCGAGAATTTTCTCACTCTCGGATTGAATGACCTCACGGAATTGGTCCATTGGGTCATACCCGATATTGATTTGAACCTGTGGAGCCGCTTCTTTTGCTCCTGTGAACGCATCCATATCGTTCTGAGCCTTCAACAAGCCGCCAATCATAAACGATGTTGAGTTCATCTTCGATACTGAGTCCGACTGTTCGACTGCTGAGTTGATGAGTCCTTCCAACCTCGCCATCATTCTCTTGCGTCGCTGGTATGAATCAAGGCGCAGATAGTCTGTCGAACTAAGTTCAGCCTTGGACATGATGAAGTTCGTCATCTCCCCTGCCATCTCTCGGCCCCGTCGAATAAGAGCGTTCCACTCTTTGCGGTCGAGTTGAGAGTTGATTCGCATATTCTGGACTTCTGATTTGATTTCAGTTTCCTTGCGACCATCAATCAAACCCAATGCAACCCATCTTACTATCTGGTCATCTTCATGCACAGGAACTATTGAGAACTCGTCGCTCATTGAATGTTCTCTCATACTTCTCCGGTAATTCACGTTTTCGGTTGTTTCTTGTCTCGGGTTATCCAATCCTTTGGGCCTCCAACCAACACTCCATTCGGTCTGTATCTGTTGGTTGTAACCCCCTCAATATATGGGTCATCGACATGACGATTCTCGAAAGGTTCGTTGAGCCAGCCACGAGCCAGACACTTCTCGTAATCGAATCCCCATAGGGCAACAACCGCCCGTGAAGTCGTGGCCGTATGTTGTTTGGTCGGTCCCATGTTGATGAAGTATGGAGCCTTCGAAAGTAGGTTCCCAAGTTGGTTCGGCGTTGGTATCTGTCGCTGGCCTCTCGTCTTCATGCCCGAGCGAATCTCCATCCCCGTCATTGGTTCGCCATCATTGTCCAGCATGACCTTGACTATCTGAGTGCAAAGACGGTCAGACCATTTGCTACCGCTGACCTGTCGTCGTCTTCCACCGGCCATGATGTTGAGTCTAATCCCACCCTTATGGCTTCTTGCCCTATACTTCCTGTCGAAACAGAACGGCTCTCGCCTCGGGCTCAATCAAGGTGCATTCGAACATGAGATGAGTTCGCAATTGCTTACCGATAAGGAACTCATAACACCAAGGGCATTCGTGAGGAACTGCCCCTGCTCCACGCAAGCGCTCCGCATTGTGTGAACGCACGAGCGAGTCAATTACGAGGTGTTGTTGGTCAGTTACCCATATCCCATTTATCCCAGCCATGTTCTGTTCCCTCGGAGCGGAGTTCATCATGTGATTGGTTCGGTTCTTTACGCTTCCGAATCTCATCGACATAATCCTCTCCCATGTCCTCCACCATCTGACTGTGAAGGAAATTGATTAGCGCCATCGCCTCGGGGTCCGCGCCGTCGAAGACGCACTTATTCACATACTCGATTATGTCTGGATGGAGTGGAATTCCGAGAGTCCCGAGCATCATCAAGCGAGCAATCTTCACCGATGCTGGCATTTGTTCACAATAGCCACAGTCAGCGCCGTCCGCTCCCCTCATGTGAGGTGGGCAAAGAGGATGGATGAACACCGCGAGCCAAGGGCCTTTTTGACCACAGCCTTCGCATTCATCAACAGCCCGCAAAGATTTGAGCCGACGATTCAAACGTCGATTCTCAATTGTCCGCCTTAACCAACTCTTTCGCATTGAGCCAAGCCTCCAAATGTTTCGCATCTGCCGCCGCTCTCTTCTTTCTCTCGTCGTCATCTATCGCCGTGCAAGTCTGACGATGATACCATTCAGTCATTTTCGGGGTCATCTTGACCTCATACTCTTGACCACAGTCGGGGCATTTGTCCATAACACGAGGCTATTCCGCACCTATATGAATGGCTACTGCCCACTCATCCAGCCCAAGAAAGCCATGAAACCGACGAATCCTAAGCACAGTATTGCGACCTGTATGAAAACCCTTGTCGAATCTCTCACTTCTTCCCCGCCATTCGGCGTTGTTCCCTTTTCCATTTGAGATAACATTTTCCACATTTGCCGTCATGGTAGCGTCGTATCATGGCATCGCCGCATCCACGGCATTTCCAATCTGGCCACCGTTCCTTAGCCATCCTTTCGGCGGGACTTTGCCCATAGATATAACGACACCGGCCACGGCAGTAGCCAACCCCACATCACTCTTCACAGTCCTTCTTGATGAAGTGCGACCATTTGCCCAAGGGCTTTGGATTACATTTGATGTGATAGACAATTCCCTTAATCGCCAAGTGCGCCTCGGACTGCCATGTTGGTGCGGGCTTCCCACACTTCGCACAGTTCAGCATAGCCAATCATGCCCCTTCATTTCTGGACAGGCTTCAAGCGCACCTTCGACCCATGACGGAACTTCATCATCGAAGTCGCCGTTGAGTTCTGACTTCCTCGCGTGAGCGTATTCCAGAATGCCGAGCAATTGATACATCTCAATCGGGAATATACCAGCGAACGTCATTCGTATGTCCTCCTAAATCGGAGATTGGAAAGTGCCTGTCTCAAGCGTGAATTTGAATGGTGACTATTCCTCTTCATCCTCGTCCCTCATGCAACATAGTGGATGATGATGTGGATGCGGCAAGTCGCATTCCCAGCAGACCGGTGCTTCACCAGCAAGGCACAGACTCACCACATCATCTCCGGATTTCCGTCGGCCTCGACGTATGCGTGGGCCATAGCCTGTAGTTCTCTCAAGCGCCTTAGATTCATGCGAAGACCTCGATTAATTGGTGAAGTTGCTCGGCGTTCATCTG
>Ga0115011_10000633_pt1 | contig 27745 bp, 14 predicted proteins | sample TroAtlMetagenome_2_FD_88705 | JGI IMG/M metagenome (GOLD analysis project Ga0115011, IMG submission 88705) | Marine eukaryotic phytoplankton communities from Atlantic Ocean - Tropical Atlantic ANT8 Metagenome | ecosystem: Environmental > Aquatic > Marine > Oceanic | place: Tropical Atlantic...
AACGATAACTCTTGTTGCCTTTTCAGCCGTTCCACTTGTGTCTTGGTTAAGAGTCGCAACCCTAGCTGCTGCAATCGTTCCCGAAGATATATTGCTTGCATTTAAGGAAGTTAAACTTGCACCACTAATTGCTGGTAACGCTCCAGTTAATTGAGCCGAAGGTAAGCTAGTTAAAGATGCCCCTGATCCACTAAAAGTGGTTGCTGTGCAAGTTCCATTGATTGTTGCAGCGTCAGCATGAACATCACCCCAACGCTTAGATGTTGTTCCTAATGCAGTCTGACCATCAGTTCTTGGTGATAATGCAGTGTTCGTCAACTGCATCCTTTCACCTTGATTGTTTATAGCCCAAACATGTTCATTTGAACCATAAAATAATATTGATCCTCCGCCATAACCAGTTAGATAAGAATAACTATTTCCAGCAGAATTATAGAAAAACAGATTTTGATAGACAGCAGTTCCAGTTGATCTTAATGTGATATTTGCATTTACATTGGTCCCAGAAACACCACCATAAAAATTATGGTAAGAACCAAATGAATTCCATCCACTCGCAGTTGTCTCAAATTTCTTTGAACCAGAATGGTATAACTCAATAGGCTCACCTTTTATATGTAAAGGAAGAGTTTGTCCATTGTGTCCAGTTTCGACAATACTTGCTGATCCATTATGATGAATTTTTAGATCATTATTTGTTCCTAAATAGATAGGGCAATCATCATTCCCTCTCGCCTGGGTACTCCATTCAATGACAGTCGTACCAAGAGTGCCAGTTAAATTTCCACCTGTAAGACTTAGCTTGCTAGACAAATCAACATTCGCCCAAGTCAAACCACCTGTATTACCAGACTGTGCTGATAAGAAGTAGCCATTAGTAGGTGAGTTAGATACCTTTAGGTTTGCTTCGTCTACTATGTTATCTGCAATAGTTAAAGCACCACTACCTGTAACTTCTCCTGAGTGAGTTGCGTTGGTTGTAATACCACTAACTGTTGAGCTAAGTGCAGCAATGTCTATACCGTCAACTGTCCCTGTAACTGTGATATCTCCCGATACACCTAAACCTCCCGTTAGATTTCCACCTGCTAGAGGTAATTTAGTGGCAATGCTATTTGTTATTGTTGTAGAAAAGTTTGCATCATCTCCAAGTGCTGCTGCGAGTTCATTTAATGTATTTAACGTGCCAGGGCTAGAGTCAATTAAGTTTGAAATCGCTGTGTCTGCATAGGCTGTCGTGGCTACTTTGGTGGAGTTATCACTTGCCGATTGAGTCGTTGCTGTTACACCATTACTTAATACTCCAGAACTTGAAGTAAGCCCACCGAATAAAGTATTTCTTGCCGCAATATCAACCCCATCTACAGTTCCTGTAATTGTAATGTCACCTGCAACATTAAGTGCATCAGAATAAATATTTGCCCAACGAACTCCACTACTACCTAAATTGTCAGTACTATCTGTTGCTGAGAGTAAGTTACCATTAACTTCAACGTGAGTAGTGTTAATCTTTAAATCAACAGTGCCATTTGCATTTGCTGTAGTTAGATGTAACGGCCCATTACTACCAGCCCTTACATGATTACTTGATAGGAATAAGTCATTTACATGTAATGCATCTTGGTTAGGATTTATTCTGATAGTATTATCAGATTTCAAAACACCATCTGTATCTTGAATGGCAATTTTCATCAACGCATTATTCGTCGTATTAGGAAGATCACCAATATCAAGATTCCCAGTTGTAACTACGTTTTGCGATCCAAAATCAGGAGAAATCTTTGTTCCTGCTATTGCAGCACTTCCGTCAATTTGTGCGTTAACAATACCATCGCTATTTAAAAGTGTCTTAATCTCTGATGCTGTCTGATCGTCCTTAGCATTGCTCTCAATCGTATCTAACTTTGTACCATCTGCTGATACATCTCTTCCGTCTACGGTTTGGCTACCAGAAAACGTTATGTTTCCTGTCATCTGGCCACCTGCTTTAGCTAAGAAATTATTGATGTTTGTTACACCACTTTGCCATGCACTGCCGTCATATACTTTGAGTTCATTAATAGAACTATTGAAATATAAATCACCTTCAGATAACGAATTACCTGCACCATCTACAGATGGATCTGACGAAGCGATCTGATATGTACCTGCAAAACTGCTTACGTTAGCAATATTATTTGCAACTGTATTTACATTTCCTATTGAACCTGCAGTTGTATTGACGTTGCCTATAGAACCTGCAACTAATCCTATGTGAGTACCATCTGCAGCAACTATTCCGATGTCAGATGCGTCCGCTGCTACTGCATTAATATTAGATTGGTTGTTTGCTACAGCCGTGACATTAGAGTTGTTGCCTGCTACTGCATCTATGTTTGTTTTGTTTGCATTGACAGCATTAATATTAGTCTCGTTATTTTTTACTGCGTTTATATTTGTTGCGTTACCTGCTACTGCAGTTATGTTTGAATTATTACCTGCAACGGCACTAATATCTGTGGCATTACCTACTGCTGCATTTATATTTGTTTGATTAGCTACAGCTGCATTAATATTACTTGCGTTAGATACAGCACTATTTATATTACTAGAGTTATTTGCAACAGCAGTAACATTAGAATTATTGCCAGATACAGTAGTTACATCAGATGATATACCTGCAACTGTATTGACGTTACTTATATTAGTACCTACGGTATCGACATTAGTTATTGCATTAGCAACAGTATCTATTTCAGAAGTAGCTTCGTTTAAATCATCTGCAGCAGTTGTTACCGCATTGATATTACTTGCTACTGTTTGCAAATTGTTGTTATTAATCTCAGCCGCAACTGTATTAACGCTGGTTATATCTGTAGCAACAGTAGATACATTGGCATTGTTACCTGCAACAGTATTAACATTAGTATTGTTGTTGGCAACTGTATTGATATTGCTTGAATTACCTGCAACATTATTTATGTTTGTCGCATTGGCTGCCACAGCATTAACATTTGCTATGGCCCCGCCAACAGTATTAACATTTGCAATTGACGCCTCAACTGTATTAATTTTTGCTTGGTTTGCATCTGATACTTTTAATAATACCCAGGCACTATTACCAGAGTCATAAACTTTAGTGACGTTATCTGTCGTATTAAAATATAACGCTCCATCTAATAATGCGTCACCATCATTATCAACCGAAGGATCAGAAGATTTAACTCCTAAATATCTATCATCAAAAGTATCAAGTGCTGTTTCTGCGGCTGTCTTAGCAGTTTCCGCAGCCGTCTTAGCTGTCTCAGCTGCTGTCTTTGCAGTATCTGCTTGAGTAGCTTTTGTAGTGGCTGTAGTAGCTGAACTTGCTGCGTTAGTTTCTGAAGTTGCTGCTGCTGTTGCACTCGTGGCTGATGCCGTTGCAGAAGTTGCTGCCGCTGTGGCTGATGATGCGGCATTGGTTGATGAAGTCGTAGCCGTTGCTGCATCTACTATTAGATCCCAATTAGCAGAGTTTGCATTAGTTGTTAATGGCTGTGCACCAGTAGACGTATGTGCTGTATTACAAATGAATATATTGTTAGTCGATGTGTCTTTAACAATATCTCTTATAACATAACCAGTACTGGCAGCCCAATTACCTTTAAATGTACCTATCTCTTGTTGAACATCTAAGTTACCAGAACTATCAAAAGATAAGACTTTCTTTGCACGAGTAGTTGGATTTGCTGTAATCTCTAAGCCACTAACGCTATTAGTCAAAGGGAACTTAATTGTTTTATCTAATACGGCCTGTTGTTGTTGTAATAGAATAACTGCTTTATCTAATGCATCATTTATAACTTCGGGGAAGAACCCTCCTTGGTTTGTTAATTCTGTTTGTTGTTTTGCTTCTACTTTGGATGTAATAACAATATTTAAACCACTACCTAAATTCTGTGGATTGCCGCCAGATACTAAAGTTACAGTTCCTCCAGGATTTGCGTCCTGATCATCATTAAGAGCAACAGTATAATTAGAAGTTAAGGTTAATACTGTTTCTACTTTTGTAGTTGTGTCTATCTGTATAACCTTTACATCTGATGTATCAAATACTTTAAACTCAAAAGCAAAACCATTCCCACTCGTAAACGCAGCAGTCTGCCGACTCGTTGTAGTTATAGCCATAAGATAGCCTGATTCTCTATTATTTTATATTACAAGCAGTAGCTACACTTACGGTCACACCTTTATTTCCTCCTTCCTTCACCCGCTTGACCTGTTACCAGACCTCGGACTAAATCGAGTGGGCCTCTTGGAACCCATCTGCCATCCTTAAGGTCATGCAATAAACCAATAGGTTTCGCAAATGGATATAACGGCAACCTACTTATTAGACCCATAAGAGTTAGAACGCTTCTTACTTCATTTCCTTTTACTTCTTTCCCAGAAGCTAAATTTATAAGCATTCTTGTTGTACCTTGCATCGTAGAATTTATTAATGATATTGATGGACTGATAGTTATACGATCATTATATGGTTTGTCATCAAGCATATTAAGAGGAACCATTAAGAACGAGCTGCCAGTTGGTATGAATGCAGTGCCATATCTAAGGAGTGACATATATCCAAATTCAAAGAACTCATCAATATGGCCGTCCTCGTCTTCATCAGCTAAACCACCACTTGCAAGTTCTTGTATACCTTCAGAAACAAGAGCAGGTAATGCAAATCCAAACAAGAATGCAAATAGTATTTGACCACTAAATTGTTTAGAATTCCATCCTAATTCTTTAATCAATGCTTTATATTGCGTTGCGTTCAGATTTGCTTGTGCGTTGAAATAACTTGTGAATTGGAATACCGCCTTATAGAACGGATGATTGATCTGATAGGCAGCTACGTCTTCTGGTAATAAACTATCTTGCGTCATACGAACAGCACCATCTGCCTGCTGAATTGCTTCTGCATGTATCTGTGCTTCTGTCATTGTTTTCGGTGCGTTTGTTAACACCTGATTGTATTTAGCTATCCAAACAACACTGTCTACATAATTTTGGAAAGCTTGTTGAACAAAATATGAATTCTTTTCTACCCATTTCTGGAATTTCTCGTATTTCTTAGGATTAATTATTAGATCATTCATTATGTCTTGTACGTCAAACATCTGGTTAATTTGACGATCACGCATGAACGGTGACATTTCAGCTACTTCTTTGGCTACTTTATGAGGCTCTCTGGTATATCTTCTAAACGCATCGTTTAAATATTTATGCTCTATTTTTAACCTTGCAGGTAATTTACCTGTAACTTGTTGCATACCATTCTTAAGACTCAGGAACATATAATTCAAACTTGTACTCCTTGTAATGCGAGTGATGCCTTTGTCAAGGAGTGTGTTATTACCAAGCGTTGTTTTCTGGGAAGCAGCATTTCTTAGCCAAGGCATGAACATATCTTTCATTGCTTTATCATCAACACGATTTAACGCCTTTGAAAATGGTCTATCTCTAAACAACCTAAGTAAATCTGTTACAGCAGGTTGTATATAAGCAAAGCGTAAAGCATTGTCCAGATGTGCTGCTTGTAAACCTAAATTCAAACTCAATGGCCTCATTGCTTTTGTTCTTGGTTTTGTAAATCCTCTTTCTACAGCAGGTGCTGCGTATTTCATTTCGTCTTTGATGGCCTTAATAGTTTGGTCTAAACTTAATTCTCTTTTGCTCATCTCTGGGTCTGCTACAGCAGGTACATAACCACCTCTAAATGTTCCGAATTTAGTAACTAAAGGAGTAACTTCTATTGTTTTAAAATAATATCCAAAGACCTCTTTGTGTGCTCTCTGTGTTAGTGGGAGCAACTCTTCGTTTAGATCCCATACATCTTGTAAAAATTTAAAATCTTTCTCTGTAAGATGCCCTTCCTCAATCATACGATCTACAAACCTTTTCCAGTTAGAACTATCTAATGTTCCGTCTTCTCTAATTTCTCCCCATCCTCTCCCAACAAGTAATTTTGTGAGATTGCCTGTATTCCCTGTATGAAGCATTGCACCTAACAATTCAGCTTTACCCATACCTCTTTCACGACCAAATACATAAGCCTGACCACTTGGGCTAACTAATTCTGGAGCATTAATTTTTACTTGACTCCAATCTACTTGCTGTAATAAATCAACATAACGGCCTGTCCACTTAGGTCTTTCAGTACGCCATTCATTAATAGGATCTTTTAAAGTCCGCCAAATATATCTTGTAAACGGTCCCGCAGCTTCACCTCCTTCTGGGACTAGAACACCACCACCTAATACACCTCCACCTCTTAGAACTCTAGGACTGCCTTCACCGTCTTTACTGTCGCACCAATGTTCAACACGCCTTAACATCGCTTTCATGCTTTCAAGCCCTGATATCATTCTTTCCCACCACTTTGTCTGTCCTCCTTCCCCAAACGCAATAGACGCTCGTGCGTCCATGTTGTCTAAAGCCGCAGATAACTCACCTGATACTTCCTCTCTTTCTCTCAATTCGCCTTCTACTTTGAACTGCTTATCTCGCCTCGCTTGATACAGCAAGGACTCGATTACTTCGTCTAATGTCTCGAAGTCTTGTAAGGTTAGGTCTTTGAGTTCACGCCCTGGCAACCGCTGCGTATCTAAGATAATGTCTTGTACTTCTTCCCAAATGTGTTCATCATATTTCTTTAAGTTATCAACAAAAGAAGTGCCTTCTTCTAACTGAGGACCAAGGCCATAATGTGACAATATTTCCTGCGCTGCATTTACATAATCTACGGTTCTATATTTAGCTATGTCCTCATCTTTTCTGAAGATCTTTTTATATCTTTTTACTGCCTTATTATATTCTTCAAGTATATTTGTAGCTTCACGATTTAGCTGGCTATTTATTAGCTCTGATCGTTTTGCCTCTATAGCCCCTCGATCATCGCCAGTTCTCATGGCCTTTTCTAAATCTTTTACTGCCCTTTTCTGATTTTGTGCATACTTTACTGGACGTATATCTTTAATTCTTGTTTTCCTTAAAATACTCTTTGCCACCTGTCTAGCGGCTGCAACCTGCATACGCACTGGCTGCGTTGATTTAGTTAAGAACTTTAATTCAATGGCTAAGAATTTCGCTCTAGCTTTATTATTTAATGCCTGTTGTACTTTTAATTCTCGCTCTTGAGGATCAGTTAGATCACTAAACTCATTAATCATCCGTTCATCTGTACGTTCTTTTATAACTTCTTTTATTGGGTCTAAAGCTATTAATCCATTAATCATATCTTCTGCTGTTTCAAAGCCAAACAATTCTGCAACCATTTCTACAGGTAAACCGTTTTTACCAACCATGCCCCATTGACCTGTACCTAACGCTTTTATTTCTGACTTCATGTCATTAGATGGTACAAGATTGCGAATGCTCTCTATATCTAATTTATGTGTCCCTGCTGATTTAAACGGATTATCATCTTTATCATTCCATTCCCCTTTCTTCAAAAATCTTGCCAACTTATATAAAGTCTCATTCTCAGCTTTAACAGTTTCTTCTTCCTTTATTCTCTTACGAGTTGCTCTAATCTCTTTGTCTTGTAATTTCTGTAAGGACTTACTTTTAGTATCTAACAATAATACCTCTTTTAAACTAGCTTTATTCAAAGTATCTATAGCTTCATCTTTAGCTTTTTCTATCGCATCTCTATATTCTTGCCACGTTGCATCATCCATATTGCTTTGTTCTTGTGTCTCAAACATAGGACGCATTTCATATACTCTTTGTGAATATGTTATTTGGTCTTCACTAGCAACCATACGATCCATTACAGCCCTAACGTCATCAGTTAAGACAGGAAGATCAGTACCATTTTCATCTCTATATAATTTATTTAACTCAGTAATTGACTTATATACGTTTCGTACAAAATCACCAAATCTAGTAAACACATCTTGCAACTCAACACTAGGTGCAGCCTTTTCTTCCATTAAATAGGCTTCGTAGTTATATGCAAATGCTTCGTGGTATTTTCTTTTTTCATCAAATGAAAGGTTGCGCCATGCATCTACACCTTCAACTCCCCAGAAATCTAATAACACATCAAAATCTTTTTGAATATCTGGTGTCGCCTGCCCTGAGAGTACTAAGTCTTCAGTGACAGTTAGCATGAAATGTGCTGTCTCATGGAAGAACGTAGAGATATCAGCTTCCTTATGTAGAAAAGTAGTTAATGTTTTTGGATCGAACCCTCCTCTTGCATCATCTTGCTGAAAGTATTCTTGTTGTTTCTTGACTATTTGATTTGCAAGGTCTTTATTAAATAAAACAATCTCAGGGATTAATGATTCATCTGCTGTTCTTTCTACACCCATAACTAGTGGGTTCGGATCAAATTTTATTCCGTCATAGTTATTATCTTTAGCCCATTGTACGATTTGATCTTTTTGTTCATCAGAGAAAATTTCCTGTATATGACTATCCATATCTATAGATTCAGTAGGCTCACCGATCCCTACTTCTTCTGCCCACTTGAAGGCATTTTGACCTGTAATATCTAATATTTTTGCTGAGTCAGGTAATAAACCTTCTACTACTTCTGGCCCATAAACTGTGGCATAGTCTCTATCAGTAGCGACATAGAAACCTTCGCCCATTATTCCATAAGCTTTACTACTAAACTCAACGCCAGTACTTACAATTAGTGCAGCAGCTTCAGGAGAAGTACCGTGGAATACTTGTTGCTTGTAGGTTTCCGTCCAATCTGTAATTAATAAATGCGGTGTAACCAAATCTAGATCTTTTACTGCCTTACTTGACGTTACCCTTTCCCCTGTATAGTCATTTACCCAAACGACATCAGGATCATTTTTAAACCATCTATGATATAACTTACGTCTTGATGCTGTGCTGCCCCACATCCTGTACAGACCAACAGGCAACTCTCCACGAACCCTGTCAAAATTTTTCTTTAAAATATTAAGTTGTTCCTTCTTAGTTAGTTTTTTAAGCATTCCAGCTTCATGAAGAAGGCCTAATTCTTTTAGCTCTGCCGTTTCCATTGAGTTAACGCCACCAACTGATATCTCATAGTTATGAGGCAAGCTCCCCGTTGCTAGAACAAATCCAGCCATTATTTTGTTTAATACTCCTTTTTGATTTCCTATATGTTGTAAAGCACTGAGATCTGTTCTTTCGACTCTGACTGCACCATCTGATTCCCAATGACCTACTGGAATTGTTGCCCTTCTCTTTTGACCCTTTGGTATATTTTTCCAACCACTATCTCCGAAGAGTGCTTTAAATTCTGCTAGTTCTCCCTCTAATCTCTCTTGGCTTTTCTCCACTTGTCTGTTATCTATCTTGTTTGATAAGCCGCCTATGCCTAGATCCCACAACACACCATCCATTCGCTCACGCAAAGCAAAGTATTTCTCGCCTACGTCCTCTTCTAACTTATACAAGCCATCACCAATAAAATTCGCTGCATCAAGCACCCTACGTTTCCACCACTTATCACCATGTGGGCCGTATTTCTCCCAATAAGTATCAATATCTTCTTCTGACTGCTCCCTCCTCTGCCTAAATACTTCTGGTTGCTGTGAATATTCTCCTATCTTTACTCGAATAGACCCTCCAGGTTCTCCAACACTGAGTCTGAAATCTCTCCGTCCGTTAGGGAATTCATCATCGAGACTAAGTCGAGAAGGTTCGACCCTGATGGCAACTGCTGTATCACCATAGCCAGTATCGGCGATAGCTCTGGTGGTAACGTAGACATCAGGTTCTCCAGCACTTCTGAGTTCACCTGTAGATTCGATTCGACTGGCTGACTTTCTGTCGGTGTGGTGATAGACGGTGACGGTTCCATCTGGGTTGAGAGGGAGGCCTGTGGCTTCGTCAATTCTTCCTTGAGTATCAGTTCCTTGTACAATTCCTCCTGTTCCTTCTCCAAGTTCACCTCCTCTTGTGCGCTCAACGGCCTGACGTTCGAGTTCATTGTCTACCTCCTGTAATGTGGTTTGGATGTCGGCATCTGACACACCAAATTGCTGGGCCAGATTAATAGCGGCATTTGAATAGTCAGGTGCTTCGTTATCCTGATAGCCTGTGTTCTGCTCTGATGAATCTAACTTCGCAGAATCATAAAGACGTTTTTCTGGATACCAAATCAATGCCTGTAGATCTGCCATCGTAAGCGATTTTTCGCTTTGTTGCAATATGCTCAACGTTTGATTGAATACTTTCCTTATTCGCCTTCTTTCTACGGGTCCACTAGGTGACTCTTTTTGACCGTCAATAAATTTCGCTAGAGCATTCCCACCTTTACGCAGCTCATCGCCTATACCGATCCTTACAATATTTTTCTTGGGTTCGCCTAGTACTTGTGTAATTAATTCTGCATTAGTCTCGTATTCTATTGTCGCTATCTGTGCCATCGCCTTTCTGTTCGCAGGCTTCTGACTTGCTTTTTGTATGGCTATAGCTGCTTCATCTAAATTTGATAATTTTATTTTCAGACCAATAATCGCCTCAAAAGCTTTTTTGTCTTCTAGAGATAATGCTTTTATTAATGGCTTTAATTGTTCACGTTTTGTCTTCGCTTGTTTCTTATAATCTGTTATTAATGTTCCTGTCATGCGACCCCAAGTACGCATTAACCATCTATCCATAGTCAACTGTTCAAAGTTGCCATATAAATTTGCGAAGAATCCATTACCAATCTTTGGCCCCATTACTGCTGCGCCATAAACCATTTCTGTTTTATTTTCACCAGATACATTGCTGCCCGTATATGCTTCGACATCCTTGACCGTATGCATAGTCTTCATGAATTGCTCAAAGTCTTCAAAACCTTTTTCCTCTAATAACTTGTTAAACAATTTCATGTTGTTATTGATTGCTGCACTTGCATCACCTATGCCTATATCCGTTGGCATAACACCAAACCTTGAATAATATGCATATGCTTTTTCCGCTAACTCGAAGTTCTTATCAACCTTTAATCCATTCGATGTGTTGGCTAATGCCCAAGTAAATGCAAATTTAGATTGCGGATCAGTTGCAATCTCTGGATGTATTGAAGATAAAATGCTTAGTGCTTTAGTTACTTTTTCGTTATACCAACCAACTGCATTTGGATTAGTTTCTAAGGCAAACTTCGCATCTGCTAATAATGTTTGTACAAGATATTTTTCTACTTCTGTTGTATCTTCAGAAAGATCTACGCCTGCCTTCTTTGCCTCGGCTTTTATTCTTTCTTGTATCGCAACTTTAAAATCACGATTCGTGGCATATTGTTTCTGACCAGCAAAATCAAAAGTTTCGACTAAATTTGCTATTTGATGTACAGCCTCTGGTACTGGCTTGCCTCGCTTTTGTCGGCCTCGTTGTTCAAGTAATTCCTGTTCTTGTTGTTTATATATGCTTGCTATCTCTCTAGACCATGTACCATCATTAGATGGTGACTTAATTGCCGCAGGATCAAACACTGCTACTTCATCAGCAAAACCAGGTCGCTCATCTTTTAAAATAACTCCGTCATAACCTTCAGCAATTAACCTGTCTTGAAAACCTTTAGCTGCGTTTTCACCACCGAGTCTATTAGCATTTTTTTCTTCGGCCTTTGCATAATATGGATTTTCTAAACGTACATATAACGGCATTACTTGGAGGCTGTCCTTGCCTCCTTTTTTATTCAAGGCATTAGCCTTTGCCCAATCAGCGGCTTTATCACCATCATTCAGATATACAGCCCTTCCTAGCCAGCCATAATCTTTTCTATGTGGGTGATCTAAATCAAATTCACTAAAGCTATCTTTTGTCCCATGATATAAAACCCTAGGATTACCTTTCTCATCTTTAAATATTGACTTTCCAAACCAATTCTTGAAGGCAGCACTATCAGTTTTAACAGTCCCATCTTGACTAAATAGTTGTTGCTCTGGTGATATTTGTACTTGATCTGTACCGACAACTCGATAAGGAAATCTCTTTGCAAATTCTGTAGGTAATATCCCTAATTTATTTGCTTGAGTAACTACATAAGCCTGATAAAAACTAGAAATGTATCGAATATCTTTCTTGGTATATGGTTTTGCAAGATGACTCATGCTTCCTCTCACCATATCTCCAAAATCTTTTTTTACTTTTGCAGCACTATCTTTAAATTCCTTATTCTTACTTTGAGTCTTTGTAAGTATTTCATTTGCTTCTTTTTCTAACTTCTCCTTATTCGCCTCATAGTATGTATTCTCTTCTCTACTGAAAGAATCTTCTTTATCTAGTCTTCTATGTTGTTTTAAAATATTATCAAAATCTGTCCCTACAAGTTTTGAGCTATATTCCCCAATTGGTATTACAACATCTCCTCCTGATATAGTTCCTGAATTCTCTAGTTCTAATAATTGCTCCGCTACCATTGGCGAGACTTCTTGTACATCTTCTATCGTTATTCCTGCTTGTCGCATTGAATTAACAAAGGCATTGGAGTCTACATATATTTCACTAACTCCTTTTTCATCTCCTATTGTTTGCGTCAAGTTCTGGAACTCTTCTTGGTTCCTTTCTTTTAATTTACTTGTATTAACTTTGTTCTCTAATTCATTAAAGAAAGCCTCATCTTTTTTAGCGTTCTGTGATTTCTTAACGTCTGATATAAATGTAGGAGCACCAGTTACACCACCTACTAAAACCATCCCTTGCAACGTCCTCCAAAAGGTCATTGCTAATTCATCCCCAACACCTCTTATTCCTTCCCAAGTTGTAAGTCGGGAATTGACATCTTCTCGATCATCGTATAAGACTGCTATTTCACGGCCTAGAATCTGAGAAAGCTGTTGTGCTACTTCTGTTCCTCCTTCACCAGCACTACGACCAGCCCAGCTTTTAAGGAAATGTCCTAACGCAGCTTTTCCACTTGGCTTTGCTAACTGTTTAATAACTTGCTTTGTTGTGTATTGTGCTAAATATTTCCTCAGAGGTGCAGAAACAATACTTGCACCCCAGAGTTCTAGTCCCATACTGACCAGACCTGTACCCAAAGCTATATTCCTACTGAGACTCGGATCAAAGTTTTCATCTCTCAAGTCAAGGTACATATTGCCGCCTTCAATAGCGAAGGAGTCATATGCCAATGACCCCATGAAGCCAACAAGGAAACCACCTTTAGCTGTGATGATGGAGCCTGGCCCTGTCCACGAACCTACTGCTGCACCAGTAACCCAACCTGCGCCACCTTTTGCGAATGCGTGTGGTAACGACTTGGAGTATTGCCCAAAGATCGCAAAGCCCTCTTCAAAGATCCCAGTTCCATCTGCCTCGAAAGCTTCTAACCTTTCATTTATTTCTGCTAATTCGTAATCTAATTCTTCGCTAGTATTTCCCCACAACATTTTCTGTGTACCAATATGACCTCTTCTTGTTTGCAATCTACCTTTAGCCCAGCCTTGTGAAATATTTTCTGGAACACTTTTAAAGTCATCAAATAGTTTTTCTAGCCCCTGTAAATTATCAATATTGTCATATGCTAAAGCAGCAAATGTAGGATCAGTTAATTGCCTATGAAGGATAGGGCTATCTTTTGCTAAGTCTAAACTTTCAAGTCTTCTTCTAGCATTTCTCTCCCTCATTAATTTTATTGATTCTTCGCTATCTAATGCAACGTTTCTGTCTATACCTAATTCATTTGCTAAGTGCAATCCTTCCCCAACCATTTCAGGGTCTTTTTCCATTACTAGTTGTAATGATCTTTTGACCTGATTATTTACGCTTGTTTCTTGTTCTGTAAAAAACTCATCGTATACATTGAACCCAGGCTCTTCCTTATTTGAAGTAAAAACATCTTCCCCAAGGTTTTGACTAGGAGCCTTCTCAATAAGATCTTCTTGGAGATACTGGTCGTAAATGTCAGTCATTTCAAAGAAGAAGTTGAGGTGTTTCCTTTTTCTAAATTATATTTATCCCAATCGTACTGATTATTTATCTTCGACTTCCCTCCAAATACCCACATGTCAGCAATAAGTTGTTCAGTTACTTGTAACCCTTTAGCTCTAATTTTTTTAATTATTTTTTCTCTTTGGAAGGGAGGAATAGTTTTTAGCCAAATAGTGTCGCCACCTACTTTTACATAGGTATTCTCCATTTGATCCTTATTTATTATGGCAGAAGGCCACCTATGATCTCCCTTGAGAACTCCGTAGTCATAGATTACTGTATTAGTTAAAATTCCATTTAATAATTCTTGTTTTCTTTGACGAGTTAATTTACTACCTGTATTAGTTTGTTCCTCATCAATCAACTGTTTCCACTTTCCCTTAATTTGTAAATAATCATCATCATCAAACTTTTTATCTTTGATATATCCCATATTAAAGTTCTTCAAAGTCAAATCAAGCATATCGTTCTCAACAGTTACTGCTAACACTGTTCCTTCTGACTTCAAACTTCTTGCATAATTGCTTAACGATGCAAACTCGCTCCGTGATATTTGATGTCTATATGCAGGTAAATTATCTCTTACTTCTAGTGGATTTTTTTCTAACTTTACAAGTGTTGCTTTGTCTGATTCTTCTGGTGGGCCGTTCTTTAATATCTCCTGATCTTCTTTTGTAAAATCCTCAATATTAATACCATTAGCTTCTAAATTTTTCCAACCACCAGGTTCTGTAAACGCTATTTCTTTTGCCTTATTTAAACCTTCATTATAAACTTCTGTATTTTTGTTTTTAGTTTTATTGTATTTATTTTCTAAATCTTTTAAAGCATATTTAAGTTGTGTCGGATCAGTAATTGTGTCTTTTAGTTCTTGTTTTAAAACATTTAAAGGACGTAACCCTGTGACAAAATCTACGTCACTGGTAACCTCACCACCGTAATTAATGCCCTTCTCTATTATTTCTAAATCGTTAGCTATTGCAGCTACATAATCACCTTTTGTTTTACCATATAGTTTATTAACTTCTTCATTAATTAATTCGTTGTACTTTCCTATAACTTTTTTATTTAATAAAATAATTTTTGCATCGTCTTTATTTTCTTCATTAATTTCTTGGGTTTGTATTCGGGTATTTTTTTTGTCTTCTGGGGTATATATCAGTTTTCTCGCTTTTGTATATAACGAATCAGCCTTCTCTACACCTAAATGCAGAGTGGCAAATGTATGTGTTGGTTGGTGTTCGTCTATTAATGTTGCATCAGAACCAAGCCTAAAAAATTTAGATTCGCTTCTTAGTTTTTCTAACGTATTCTTATTATCTTCTTGCGTTTGACCTGCAAGATTAACTCTATTACTATGAAGCCCATCCTGTACAGATCCACCGTTACCATCATCTACATAATGGTTACTTTTTAAGCACATCATCAATGATGCTTGATCTACATAACTACCAGAGTTTTGATCACCGTTATTAGTTAAAACACCATCGACACATTGCTCAACGTTATAATCCTCATGTTTGTCTGCAATTTTTATTTCTAATCCAATAGGTACATCTTTTATTTCTGGTGGTTTTTGTCTTTCTACATATCTTTGTGCTAATACGTGTCCACCACGTAACTTCATCAAATTTTTTACAACGCCTTCCATAACGGCTTTGGTGGAAGTTTGCACATCCAATAAATATTTAGAACTTAATGGCCCTTTCTCTATATCGGTATTACGACCATTTAACTCTGCGTGACGTTTTATCGCTGCAATCATTGCAATATAACTAGTTTCATAATCTCCATCTTCCTGTTGCCAAGTTTCAAAACTAGCAATTGCACGGTTTTTTTGAATGTCAATGTCGGCTTTTGCTTCTTCAGTTAATTTTAAACGGCTTTGTTTAAGTGAATGTTTACTAGCAGAATTAACCGCTATACGTTTTGACGCAGCATATTTACTGCTGAATATTGTTTTTTGATTTTTATTGTCTAGTGTTCCTAAATATTTTTCAGATATGTCTGTTAAATCATTTACGAACTGGTCATACCTAGTTATAGGCGCATTATTATTCTCTTCGTCATGACCTACTGTTGCTATTGCATCACCAAGTTGCAAATTTAGATATTCATTTAGTTTTTCATCTGCTTCTCCTTGATATCCTCTTAATGCTTCGCTAGATTTAATGTCGTCTTGTTCATCTTGCAATGCTACTGCTATTTGTGCAAACTGCATTTGAGTTTGACTTAACTTTTGTAGATCTTTTGCAACACCTGTATCCTTTACTGGTTCTATATTAGTAGGAGAAAATAATGGTGTTCCACCAGTGTCTATTTCTTCTGTAGGTGTTTGTTGTAATAAAGGTACTGTTGCCATCATTAATCCTCCTCTTCAGTACTATCTGTTTTCTTGTCAAAGAGTCCGTAACCTTCGTTTTTTGCAAAATCAGCAGCACCCGCCCATAAAGTATTTGTCATATTTAAAAATGGACTAACGGCTGATGCAGTAGCAAACATATTACTTGCTGATACACCTAACATATCTGCCCTTATATCAGACTGTACTCCCCTTGTTCTCATCTTGTTTGCAGCCCTTATTCTATTGCTATTCATTGTTATTTTATCTATCTCTCTCATTACAGCGGCTGATGCAAACGCATTTGCTGTACTACCAACACCCATCTGTATACCTCTTGCAGCAAAACTTGCTCTAGCAGTTCCTTTTTTTAAACCTGCTGCCATTGTTTTAGTCATTATTTGCCTGTCATATGCTCTAAATGTTTGCTGTGCTGCCATCTCTAACATACCGGCATTAATTTTTGCCATGTCTTCTTGATGTTCAAGATTTAACGCTGAACTTCGAGCTTGGTATCTTGCTGTATCGGCAGCTGCCATGCTGCCAATCATGCTTGTTACAGTACTGCCAACTGACATTACGCCGCCAGCGGCCTTCCAATTTGGCTCCCATGCCATAAGTGCAACACCTCTCTGTTTTTATACTATAACTACAGTCTATCGGATTACGGTTACACTATCCCCCAAGAGATACTTCTAACGTCACACCAACAACTGTCAATGGTAATGGATCAGTTTGCCTTATAAATATTTGACCATAATCTTGCCAAGTAGGAGTCAACATCAATTTAATATCTTCTGTTTTTAGATTTGGTGGTGAACCATAAGGTTCCGTAGTACGTTGTTTTGCTTCTATTAATTTCTCTTCTGTTGGGCCTGCAAATATTCCAGAACTTTCAAACACACGCAAGTAGGCATGATTGATATTTTTAACACGGCCTTGTCCACCTGCTTCCATCTGTAGTGCCAAGGGTAGTGTTTTCAAATCACTTACGTAAGGTAAACCTATATGTACAACACTAGCAGCACGATTTAAAACTATACTTCCGTTAGAATCTACAACTCTTGTTGGATGTACTGCACCGTCAGCTAATATATTTACTGTCTTACCTATTAAATGACTCAGTCCTGACAATGATTTTTCTGCAATTTCATAAGTACTAACAGCGGTAGTTTGTAAACTGTTTGGCAGATCTCTATCTAATCTTACTGTCGCAGTGTGATCATCACTAATACTTACAATATCGCACCTGTAAGTTTCAGTGCCCTCAACAAGCACTATTGCATCATTTATGTCTGTAGTGTTGTTAGGTGTGCTATTAGTTTTAAAGACACTAAAAGTATTAGGAAATTCTAAAGTTACGATATTTCCTTTTGCATATGTTCCACTACTTGTAATTGTCACTGTCTTTGCAGTATTTGTATTTGTGCCAATATATGATCTACCACTGTCAACAAAGAAACTATCTCGTTGTGCCGCATATTCTCTTGTACCTAAACGCTCTATATATCTTTTGGTTGCACCATTAATAGTTCTTTTTACAACGCAATAAACTGCATCAACGTTACCTTCTGCGACTGCTGCTACACTTTCAAACGAACCATCTGTATCGTGTTGATGCCATGCTCCCACTTGCTGGTCTGGAACATATGTAAGACCTAGTAATTTACCGTTAGTACTAATCATCCAAACGATTGGTAATGGTGCTTTTGCCAAAGTCATGTCTACAACATCTAAATTGTCAAACAAATGCGGTGCTCTTATAGATAAATCACCAGTAATAAAACCATTAGATTGCCAGTTATAACCTAATTCTCTTGCATGACCACCACGACTAGCAATATATACCATGCTGTTATTAACAACTACAGGTTGTGTATCGTTAGCACCAACGTATGATTGCGGTTTTACTGCAATAGATGTAGGTGTTATTGCATCACTGTTTACAGAAGTCACTCTCCATTCAGCGGCTTCTGTCATAAATAACAATTGTGTTAATGGCACTATATGTTTTATTCTGTTTGCTTCACGAGCAGCAACTCTAAATTTAATACGATCATCATCTCTTATTGGCAACTTAAATGACATATCACTTTCCGTGCCAGACCTTGTCATAAATATAGTTTGTGGTTCCTCATTAGTACCTGCAAAAACTCTACGCTGTTCAAAATAAGAAACAGCAGAAGGAAAATTATTAGAACCAGAAAATACAGTTTCGTATCTAGGTGGGGTTATCGCAAAATCTTGTGCAATATTATTATCAACAATGCTATATGTACTGGGATTACTTGATGAATCGTGGTCTCTTTCACCAACAAAACCATACAACCCACCTTGTTCTTTATATACTCTGTATCTTGAAGCACCATCTACTTTGTTCCATGTGATTGTATTTTTCGCACCAGTAACATAAATATTGTTTGATACAGAAGCACTAGCTGATGCTCCACTTTCTCGTACCCCATCACTTGCTACTGCTGTTACAACATATGTATGATCTTCGTTAGTATCAGAGTTGTTGCTGGCTGAACTAGGCATATATGCACTAATAGATAATCCAGTTGGTGCTGTTATCGTTGCCGTAAAATCTATAGTTAGAAGCTGTAAGTATGTACTATATCTTCTAAGTTCTGCAGGTGCGTGATTAGGATGTACAAACGTCATAACGTCAGAAGATTGTACAACTTTAATATCAAATACTTCTGTTTCTAAATATGGTGATGGTATTTCATACGTCATATCAGCAGGTAATGCATACCAATTATTACTATATGCAAAATATGCTAATTGCTTATTTGAATTACTACCTTCATTAGTGCTTGTAATATAAGTAAAAGTATTTGCATCAACTACTGTAATTTTACAGTGATCTACATTATTTGCAGTACCAGTGTTTACAACGATTTTTACAAAATCATCAGTGCTTAAGCCATGACTAGTAGCAGCAACAGTAATAATATTATTTGATGTTGTTGAATTATATAAACGATATTGATTGGTATTAGATGGTATTCGTGGACCTAATGGCTGACTATTTGAATGTGCTGTCTTTGCGTAATAATTTGTACCGCTATACTTTGCTATATCACCAATAGAATAATTAGTGCTGCTACTCCATGCTGCTCCATCTAGATACTGTAGGGTTGCACCTACTGTATGAAACCTAAAATAATTTTCACCCATTTCAATAGCCATTGTCTGTGACACATTGAATCTAAAAGGTATAATTCTTGTTTGTTTTGTAGAATCTTTTACTTCTTTTACAAAAGATAATCCCGGTCTATTCTCTGCCGGGCCTTGTGGTTTTGCAATGAAATTACGCATTGTCGCAGCACCTTGTTGATATTTACTATCATCAATACGGCCTAACATTTCTGGTGATATTTCACCACTAGAAAATGATTTAAGAAAAGTTCTTGTATTTGGCACTAATTACCTCCCAGATGTCCAAGGTACAATATGCTCTACTGTTATATCTCTATGTAAATTGTCTTGTTGTTTTGCATTGGATAAATAATTTTTCATTAATTCTGCACACCTTTTAACCTGTGCCATACCTTGATCACCTTTTAGTATTGGCCCTGCCAACATAGATGCTAAATGCCAAGACAAAGTAATAACAAATAATGGAGAAAATTTAGTTGTATCAGTTACTAACGATTGATATCGCAACATCGCATTATCTTGATTGGTGTATATATAAATTCCTTCTACTGCAAATTGTTGTGGCGTATATTGTCCCGCTACGATTGTTGGCGCATAATTAGCTGTCAAATTACCAGGCGTATCACCAGCAGCCATTCTTGTAGCGTAATCGTTTTGTGATGTCGGAGATATGATTGCAACAGGTGTCATCATGTCAGCAGGTGCTACATATGCATAATCCCATTGAGAAAGGGCGTTAGTTGTTGTTGCTAAACTTGAGCGTTTAGATGCAAAGTTCCAAGTGTGTGCTTCCAACAAACTATTTCTTGCAATAGGATAAAATCTTGCAGCGTGTTCCGCTTGTGCAGAACCCTCTGGTGGATTTATCGAAGCAATAGTTGCATCATCGCCCAAATGTGCCAAGGCAAGATTGCAAATATCTATTTCAGTTGCCATAAGATCTCCTATAAAAAGAGGAGGTCAGCAGTAACACTACTAGCCCCCAGTAAGAAAATAAGAAAACAAATGCCTACTTATTTGCTTCTTCAAGTTGGCTAATGAGAGTTTCTCTATTTTGTCGTTTCTTTAGCTCAACGCCAATAGAACGACCATACTCTTCCAGTTCTGGCTTAGTCATTGAATCATAATCAATAGGTTCAGTCGTTGACTGAGGTTTAGGCCCACTGATTAATTCAAGATGTTGGCAGAACTTTCCGTTGTACTCAAACTCTTCATCAGCTTCTCGTAAGCTATCACCTACGAAACACTTGATTTTAGCTTTGTAAATAGGCATTTGTTATTCGTTATTTAAGTTACGGTAAAGCCAGAAGCGTAATACTTCTGTCCGTCACCGATAGTTTCTACTACGTCAGCAGTAATTTTGCCTGCATTAAACGTACCTGCAACTGTGTACCTAGCACCAAGATATCTTTGGCCCTTGCCAGCGATATCAGGATTAATGCGTACTACTACGTTCTTACCTGCTGTAAGTGACGCTGTTACAACAGCATCGCTGCTGCCAATAACAGTGGGACTAGACAGGTTAGCGTTTGCACTAGAAACAACTTCGAACTTTACGCTCGTACCATTTGCTAATGCAGTGGTAACAGCAAAGTTCATATACAAAGCAGTACCTTCACCGACATCTCTAGCAACACTTAAATCAATAGTGTTAGTAGAAAATGCAGTGGAAGTAATTGCTTGGTCTTCGCTCACTCTGAGCAGTGCATCTGTGATCATTTTAAAGCTCCTTTGAGAATAAAGAAATTAACTAACCGCTGATTCGGTATTAAGTAGTGCATCTACTCTTCTTAGAGGAACACCTAAGAATGATAAGTAGCTTTGTGCAGTCCCAAACTGTGATAAACCTTCCTGGATTGCCAAGACGTTTTGTGATTTATCTAGTGCTTGAATAGCCATGCCTGAGTGAACAGTTCTGTTCATGTAGAACGCTGCTCTACCCATTGCCATATTAGGAATTCTGTACAACGCTCTAGCCATTAACTTGACTAGGTTTGTTGATGCACCTGCTGTCTGTGTACCAGTAGTTCCAAGTAGGTCAGAAACGTCAACGTTGCAAATACGGACAACGTATCTCCAGTCTTTAACGACCAAACCGTTCTTCCACTGGTAACGAGTAGCAAAAGCTTGAAGCCTTGTGCCATCGCTGTTGTAAACAGTTTGCTCGCCTAGATCTTCGTGTGTTAAACCTGCTTTAGATCCTTTAGGGAAAGGACAATAAACAGTGTTATCACCCCAAACAACTAGGTAAACAGAAGCGTTGTCAGAACCTGAGCCACCTGCACTTAAAATGTTGACAGAGTTGTCAGCACCTAAGTCGCTATACCTTGGAGCTAAACCCAAAAACTTCTTCGGATCTGTTCCAGGGTTTCCATAGAACAAAGTCTCAGCTTGAGTCTGGTTCATTGCTTCCAAGAAAGCAGTGTCTTCAGACAGACGGAACTGTGCAGTGTTGCCATTCAACATTGCTAAGTCTTTGTCTACTTCTGAACGTGCTTCTAGGATTCCACAAGCCTCATCAATCTGTGCTGTTGTTGACTTGGTTGATGGAATACCTTGGTTTAACGCTCTCCAATAAACGCCTGGTAAGCCAGTTCTGATAACTACACGTTCACCAGTAGGTAAGTTACCTTCCTTAAAAACGCAGTCATCGAGAATTTCGTTGGACTGTGATAACAGTTCTGCAACGATCGGAACTCTACCGTCTGGGTCAGATCTTTTTGCCCAGTCCGCTAGTGTTAAATTCGAGGTTGAGAGGGTAGCCATTTAATAACTCCTTACTTGTTTTGCTGATTTGAATATAGTGCGTTGGCTATGCCGTTAAAGTCTTTTGGTACACCGCTTTTAGCGTTCGCACCTTGAGAATTGCCAACATAACTATCTTCACTAATTGCCTTACCTGCTCGGTACATAAACCGAATTACTTCGGGATGATTTCCCAAGCCAGATTCTTGCAGCAGCGACTTAAAAGCATCAGTTCCAAACGCATTAAGAGATGACTTAGCAATTTCTAAATTGGCCCCTAGTTTTTCACCACCAAATTCTTCATCTGATTGTGATTCTGTGGCCCAATTCGCTTTTGCTTCTTCAACAGCTTTTGCTTGTCTGGCCTGAATGACAGGTGCAACCTTGTCTAATACTTTTTGTGCAGCGTCCTGTGGCAGGTCAAGATCTTTAGCGACTTCACCGAATGCAGTTAAGACTTCGGGGTCGAGTTCGTCTGGTGCGTCAGCCACCTTTGGATTGAACTCGTATTTATCAGGGGCACCTTCTGGTTTCTCCGATTCGCTAGTTTCACTTTCAGCAGAGGACTCATCCGAGTCTTGTTGATCCTGTACAGATTCAGCTTGCTGCTCTGTTCCAGTAGTCGCTTCAGTTGATTGCTCAGTTGTTGCGTCTACTGATTGCTGCGTGTCGCCTTCATTTGTTTGGTTGGCTTCCGTCATCAGCGTTTCTGACATTTTTTTGTTCCTTAATCATTGTCGGATACAACTCAGGGCAGAGAGTGTGGATCGAGCTGAGAATCACCAAACCATAGTTCCTGCTACCTTCGCTAAATGACATTGTCATTGCGTTGGGGTTGAACGATGATCGGAAAACGCCCGCTTGCTCCAGAAGTCTCCAGATAAATCTGCGACCCCTCTTGCTGCTCATGAGCCATTTAATGTCCGACTCTTCATTTTGGCGATCAATTCTTTCCGCTGACTTTTTAGAGTCTTTGGATTTCTGTTGCGCCTTTAGGTCGAGAGGATTGTAATCACTCATGGCCCAATATATCTAGTAAAAATGATATTACGGTCACACCAATAGTTAAACCTCTAATGGTGATGGTGAGTTATAGCCACTAAATTGATTCATCATATCCATAGCGTTGCCTGCATCAACCTTTCCTAGTTTTGACATATTCTCAGCAGCTTGATTTTCTGCTTCTTGCCTTGCCATCGCCTGCTGTGCTGCTGCCCTTTCTTTACGGATCTTCGCTACTCTTGGGCCTGCAACGATTAACTTAGGATCTACACCTAACATCTCAGCGTATCCCTCAGCCCATGCGTCAGAGTCGAACTTGTCAAGAACGTCTGGCTTCATTTGTGCAACCATGCCCATATTGTTCACATACCTATCAACACTATTTGTTCCAATAGCACGTTGTGCTTGTGCCAACATAGATACAAATTCAACGCTTAATTCCATCCCTTGAAGTTCTTCTGGAGCAGGTGGTATCAAGTTAGAGTCGATCATTCTATTAAACGTATTATCTATCAATGGATCTAGCAATTCATTATGTAATCGCTCTAATACTGGCCCCAACATTAACAACTTCTCTTCATGACGCTCTGCTACTTCGGTTGCGGTCATCCGTGTATCAGTAGCATTAGCCAGCATCAAGAATAAATCAGCATAAAACGAACCATTAATCCTTTGTCTTACGTCCTGTATGTCCATTAACAGGTGCTGAAGATTCAGGTTCACATTGAATGCAGTCTCAATTTTGCCTTGCTGACCATCAACAAACGTAATTCCACCAGGAAGACTATCCACATCCCTATTCTTCATGTAGCTAGGTACTTGCAATGGTGGCTTTGTCTGATAATCAATGCCTTGCGCCTTGCGTAGTTGCTCATGCTGCAATTGTTTGATATCACCTAACGCTTCCATCCCTGGCGAATTACCATAAACATCACCACCAGAGACACCCCATCTAGGTATAACAGCAGGAAAATCTTTATATCCACTTTCTCTTAGTACTTGTTCGCCATCTCCACCTAATTCAAAATAACAAGACTTGTAGGCCATGTTCATACTGTCCTTCTTCCCAACCTCACGCTCTCGATCATCACGAGGTTCTATTGCATGTATCAACGTAATCCATGAATCAAGATTCCCTCTGTCGAACAGATTCTTAACGGACGTTGAACACTTCTTATATCCAAATTCTCTTACTATCTCTCCTACTGTCTTCTGAAATTCTCGATATAAAGTATTTACTCTCCCCTGATAATCTGTTGCAATTGCATATTCTCCAACAGTTACAGGGTAATGGTGAATAGCTGTCTTGGGATCGGGAAGGATAATAGATCCAGCAGTGCCAAATGCTCCTAGCTCTTCATATACTCCATGCAATGTTCTATATGTATTGGACTTCTGAAACACTAATTGCATCCGCTCTGTTACCTCATTCAGCCACAATTTGACAGGAGCGTATCTATTTAATTCTGGATCAGCCGTGGCTAATCTAAACCAAGGTCTTGCAGGAGATGTAGCACCAGCCATCATGCCTGCACCAAGTGTCCTTAAGGCTCTTGTCCCTGTGTTGTCATAAATCGAATTATGCCTTCTTGTTCCTTTGTTTCTATCCTGATCAAAATAACGTCCATTCCTTGGGAGCAAGTAAGTTGTCACTTCTTGCCAATGCGACCACCATGTAGCCCTTTCGCTTCTTAGGTGACCCCATCTTGACAACAGGTCAGCACGTTTTGTTTTCATTGTTTAGCCGCCTAATAAGGTGTTCGAACTTAGGTTCAATTGATTAGGATCTACTCCCCCACTGCCTGTCAGTAATGTTCCAGATGCTCCCTGTTTTGATGCTAATTCACTAGCATCTAATGCATTTTCAACGTTAACCTCTTGCCTATTGGCTCTGTTGTACTCTTGCTCAGACCTTTCCATCTCTTGTTTCGCACGTTGTTCTGCACGTTCATTCGCTTCACGTTGGTCTGATAATGCTCTCTCTTGCACCTTTCGTTGGTCGTTCGCATTCTTTACTGCCACATATGTCGATGCAGCTGTTACTACTACTGCTGTAACTACCATGATTAAATCTCCTTAGAATACATGATTTCTTGCACACCATATTTTAATTTTGGTAGCAAGTTTGCTAAAGCGGTGTTTTCTTTAGCGTGCCACAACATTAGTTTACAGCCTTCAGATTTTGCATAATCTTCTGTAGCTTTCAACAATCGCAAACCTAATCGTCCACCTCGGAATTCCTTTTTGACAAACAAAATGTCATTCTGAGCAATTCTTAAGTCTGCATAATGCAAATGATGCACCATAATGTTCATAGAATATCCAATACAGACATCGCCTTGCATCGCTACATAAATAAATAACCACCCTGTTGAATCTAATGCTTCATACAGTTCGTAGTTTGGTTTTAGCTTCATGATCTGTTTGTTGCGAGCAATCTCTTCGTAATGCTCTTCAAACAAAGAAAAATCTGCTAGTTCCTTAAATTCATTGTACGTGCAGAGTCTAATGTCAATTTTAGGAGTTCTATTTCTATCAACAGTACATGCACTGCTTGATGTTACGGTCACACTTGGCATAAAGAATCTTTAGTTACACAATCAAATATTATATGCACCCTGTCAGTCATGCCAACATTGTCTGCCGTGTGTAGCTTCTTGTGGTTAAACCACCAGACCTCACCCTCTTCAAACTTCTGCCTCTGATCTCCGCAAGTTTGGCTACACCACTCATTAGATTTCAGTACTAAATGGAACCGAGAGTAATGGTCCGCATATGTTCCCTGATCATTATGTTTAGTCACATGGCCGCTAGGTTTTAAATTAACGATAAGAAGTCTTCCCATATCTTTTACTTCCAATTGCTCTAATATTGGTCGCATTAATGGTACTAATGCAGGCTTTAAATATTCCATGCAGGGATAATCGTAAGAGCCTGTATCCCATAAAACGTAATAAAGACTCATCTTCAATGGACCTCTCACATATATCGACTCGGTATCTTTATGTGGTGAGTTAGTACACTTTTGCCTTGCGTCTATCTCCTTCCATAACTCAGGTTTAGCATCCAATAATTCAAGCAATGGCTCTACATCTAGCCCTTCTGCTATGCGAACGAAATTAGACTCTTGTGTAGGGATCATATTCCTCCTTCCTAGTGGCATCGTTACGCCTTTTGATGTAGATGTCCTCTGGGATCTTCTTGGCTACCGGCAGGGCAAAGGTTAGTGCTAATGCATCAGCTAAGTCTGGTGATCCTGCACCCTGCAATCTCTTCTTGATCTGGTCCTTGCTTTCCAATACTCGCCTACCAACATTGTCATACCAATAAATCGGTGTTGCTAGTTCTTGCTTGAGTGCTGTGTCATTTGGTATTGCCCCGCCTTCTTCTATCCATTGCTTCATTAACCACCACATCTCAGTTCTACGATTGGTAAATAACTCTGGCTTGGTTGCTTTCCCACCGAATGGTATCTCGATGATGTCGTAGCCCAATTGCCTGAGCCTATCTATAACGCCTGATCCTGCACCTGCATCACAAAAAACCGCGTCAGGGTCATATTCCTCGATCAGATTCGCCACCCTGGAAGCTAGTTCCATATTGTCTATGCCTCGATAAACAATAGGCTTGAAGCCCTGCCTGCCTCTCCTTCTGAACACAACAGATCTGTCATCTCCAAAACGGGCCGGGTCGACACCTAATATGAGTGGAGCAAGTTCAACATCTGTCTTCTGATATACACGCTTAGCTGCTTCCTCTGTGTCTGATAATGAGATCAACTGGTCGTCCCCTTGCGCTGAGAAGTCGCATAGATACTCACGGGCGAAACTAGTCTCACTCATATCTCGCTTGAGACGCTCAACCTCTTGGGGAAATATCGATTCTGTGTCATATACCGTGTACCTTCCCGCTGACCAGTTCTCCTCCTCGATGGCTTTGTAATACAGCTCAGAGAACAAGTTAATACCAGACGGAGTGCCTATGAAAATCGCCCAACCTAGACGGTCACTGAGCGCAGGCTGACATACATCATCCCAAAGCTCAGGCTTAATCTGGGCAACCTCGTCAATCACAATGCCATCCAATCTTAGACCTCTTAAAGCGTCAGCATTATCACCACCAAAGAGTCTAATGATCGCTCCATTATGTTTGAACTTCACGCTCAGTTCGCCTTCATTTATATCAAGTAGTGATGTCCTTCTGAGTGGTTCCAATTTTTCCTTGAGACGGGACCATGCAATAGCTTTCGCCTGACGAAGGAAGGGAGCCACATAAACGAACATTGCTAATTCTTTCTCTGTCTTAAGAGCTTTATCGCACAGTTCCATAATGGCCAACTCACTCTTGCCCGCACGTCTGTGAAGTGCTAGGACTCTGAAGCGTTCTTTCTTTAAATGTGCCTCCTCCTGCCATTTTCGAGGCGTGTAATCAAGAGTTATATTCGGTATCAAATTAGTTCCTCTTCATCTGTGGACAATGCACACTGATCAAGGCGTTTCTCTAGTTCTTCATCCGTAATCTCATACCTCAACCACTTATCTACAAAGTGTCCTGCAATATCCTGTTCAAATTGCAAGTCTCTCACTGTGGAACTCCTGTAGTCAC
>Ga0115011_10000634_pt1 | contig 27723 bp, 27 predicted proteins | sample TroAtlMetagenome_2_FD_88705 | JGI IMG/M metagenome (GOLD analysis project Ga0115011, IMG submission 88705) | Marine eukaryotic phytoplankton communities from Atlantic Ocean - Tropical Atlantic ANT8 Metagenome | ecosystem: Environmental > Aquatic > Marine > Oceanic | place: Tropical Atlantic...
CGCGCGTGTCGTATAACGGCTATTACCTCAGCCTTCCAAGCTGATGATGTGAGTTCGATTCTCACCACGCGCTTATTTTATCGGGGTGTAGCGCAGCCTGGTAGCGCATCTGGTTTGGGACCAGAGGGTCGCAGGTTCGAGTCCTGCCACCCCGACCATTTAAGTTATGATTAAAGATTGTTTAATAAAGACAGTATGTTACGCCGCAGGCGTCGGAATGATCGTCGGCCTTATCTTTTTACCATATATTGTTAAGCAACGAAAGTGAGGCTGGGTGGTGGAACTGGTAGACACAGGAGACTTAAAATCTCCCGACTTCGGTCGTGCGGGTTCGAGTCCCGCCCTAGCTACAGAATTTGAAAATGAAAGAATATCTTGTCTGGTATAGAAAACCTTATGATACTTACGATAGAGTTTGCGCAACGGCTAGAAATTATCAGTTAGCAGAACTGTTAGCGGAATCCGTTTACCTTGATTTGAGGTCGAGGGGTAAAGAAGTGACAGCGGTCGGAGTGAAAAGGTCTAAGTCGGGAATTTTGTATTCCGACGAGGAATTCGATTATCGTTGGGTCGTTAAAAAAACTCTTGACAAAGTGATGAAAGTTTGATATACTGTAAGTATAGAAAATAAGAATTTGCCCTAGTAGCTCAGTGGATAGAGCATCGGACTTCTAATCCGCAGGCCGTAGGTTCGACTCCTACCTAGGGCGCATTAAATGGACATGGTTTGACCTATAGAGTTCAATTTGTTCATGTAACTAAGAAGTACGGCTCTGTATGTGTCGAGGCAGATAATAGAAGCGAGGCCATAAAAAAGGCGAAGTCACTTTCGAAAACAGATTTTGAAGAAAGAGAAGAAACAGACCGTACTCTTTGGGAATCCAAAAGAGACTGGAGCCTGTTGGATTTTTTATTTGGTAAAATATAGGAGAGGAAATGGATTTTCTTGGTAGTGTGATCACAATTGCAATCGGCCTCTGGGTCGGACAGATGCTTATTGATTGGCACAGGGGTAAATAAGATGTTAATGGAGACATACAAAGGAACATTTATAGAGGTGTCATTGCAAAAAATTCAACAGATGACTCGTCAAGAGTTGATTGATTATCTTGAATTGAGGGGAACAGCCTGTTACGATGACGAGTCCACATCGCTGCTTCGCGAATGTGCAATCGAAGATTGGGAAGGAGAGATGCAGTGACTATCTTATCTAATAGAGATATCCAGAGGTTGTATGATAAGTTTAACCCGAACAATATTAAGACGGGCGATTTGGTGAAAGTCGATCTCCATGAATATAGCTATTCAGCGCGCGTCGTTGGCCTGGACCTGGACCTCAAGAACCAGAAAGTCTTCGCGAACTTAAAGCTCCTTGAGCAATCAAGAAAGCATCCTATTCGCGTCGATGTTTCAGATTGTATACGCAGCGGCACGCCACTTTACCCTGGACACCACAACAATGGAGAATAAAGATGTCAAATAAAGAATTTGCGATGGGTAGTGTACGCCGCATCGCGCGTCAAATTGTTGATTTAACAGCTCAAAAAAGAAAAGAAATTCTTAGAAGCTGCCCAACCGAAATGAAGTGCAAGATTGTCGAAGAGATGGTCAACATCCGACTTCAGAGACTTAGAGATTCCCGAGGGAACATCTCGCCAGCGAAAGTGAGTGAACGATGAAACGAATGGGTAATGTGCTTGTAGCCCTAGCATGGGCAGAAGGTAGAGCGGCAGTAAGCCACACAGGAAACTTGAGCACAGATGGTAAAGCTATCTTTTCCTATGAGCTACAGATTGGTGACACATCCGACGGCAAGAAGTTTGTCCGCGACTACACAGCAAAGGGAAGTTATGGCTTCCGATCGCAGACAACATCTTGTCATGTTGGTATGTTGCGTTACATTCGAGGAGCCAAGGTACAGCCGATTGTCGTTTGACAATTCGCGGTATTTTTTTCTTGACAAACCCATAATTCTCTGATATAATGTCGGTATGAAAAAGAAAAAAGAATTAAAAGCAGGAGAAATCGTTCAGATCTGGGATTCAGGAGGTCCATTTGAATGTTTCAAGACGCCCTTCAATGGTCATGGTCAAGTCGGTTATCTAGTTCAGACCCTCGGAAATACAGGGATGAAATCTTCCGAAGGATGGACTTCTTCTTCTGGTTCAATTTGGGAGGTAATCTGCTTTGGCCAAGATCCTCCAGTGAAGCACAAGGTTCACGAGTCGTGGCTTAATCCGATTGACAAGTTTTCGGACATCAAGAAGGTGGAAGATGAGTAGACTGCTTAAGGTTGGGGACATGGTGATATACAATCACAATTCGACCCACCCTTACACTGGTATCATAAAGAGGATTGACCCTTGCAAGTGGGGACACCAGAACAACGTGTTCATACATTGGCAAGGACTAGTCCCTCACACATACACTAACTTACACGGATTTTCAGGCGTCAATATTCGCAACCTTCGCCATGAGTTCAAGGTCATCAGGCAGTAAAACTTTTTTATGAAATGAGTCATTTTTTTCTTGACTTTTGGTAAAAACCTTGATAGAATGTATATACAAACAATGAGGAAAGGCTCAAATTATGACAACTCGAATTTTCTTCCGTCTCTCAGAGGATGCTAACAACGAACACTCACTTTGGACTGGTGCTATCACCAGCGAAAGTATCACCACCAAGGCTTCAGCCCGCGCAGCCGTCGCCAAGCATCTTAGGGTCAAGAGGCTCCCTTCGAGAACTATCGTGCTTACTCAGTCTGAGTGGGCATCTGGTGATTGGACCGCAGACGAAATTCGCGCTGCCACGACACCGATGGCGGATGCACCAACGGTAAAGCGTAAGAAGAAGGCATTTGAGGATGTTGGAATGACATTCGACCAAGCAGAAGACATGCTCAAGCAGTTTGGGTTGAAATAATGCAGTTTTGGAGAACATTAAAAGGCAAATTGATGCTGCGTTATCCTAGCACCACATTCGTCGGCCGCACCGAGAAATGGGGCCTATCGTTCAAGCGTTATGATTTTGTGTTGTCGAGTGATACCACGACACCATACAGTATTTTGCACATCGGACCATTCGAGATTTTCTCGCGTCCCAAGTCACGCGAGATTGATTGGTTCTAATATGTGGACAGGAATCGGTATCTTTGCAGTGACTATGGTGACGTGTTTGATTTTCACTTGGACAATTTCACTTAGACCATGATTGTTATTCTTTTGACAATATGGTTGTCGCTTTGGGTGATTGCAGAACTTTGACGATGCAATCGCCGCTATTTTTTTTCAGTTAGGAACATTATGAAAGAGTTTATTTTAGTCGCAGCCGGTTTTGTTCTTGGTGATGCGATTGGTGTTGCGGGTATGACCGATATTTGCAACAAGGTTATTGGGCTTTTTGGTTAAAATAAAAACGCACAACACACTAAAATAATACTTGACAAACGCTAGTAAGTCGGGTATAATTATAACATAAACAATCGAGGAAGATAAAAAATGCGAGTTGGTGACTTGGTAAGGTTTCATGGTGCGATGCTTTCAACAGGGCCCGTTGCAATCGTCGTCGATTGGAGACCAGATGACCGCTTCTCAAGCTATGAGAAGTTGAAAGTTATTTGGCAAAATGGGATTCAATACGGCAAAGCACATTGGCTTCCAGCATACACATTAGAAAAGGTTATTGAAAGATGAATAAGATTAGAAACTATTTTTACAGACAAGCATCACGTCCAGGCATGGACTTGGCACTCGACTTTATGTTCTTTGGGTCACTGTTTGCTTGCGTTTACTTTGGATGGATTCACTAGGAGTTATTGTTATGAAAACAGTAGAAGAGACGGTTAAGGGATACACAGAGATGAAGGCATACGCATCGTATTCGAGTATGTACCGAGAAGCTAAGTACCAATACATCGACATGGCCCAAGGTGGTGACGGTGGCGAGATGGGCTTCGAGCGCAACGGGGAAACGACTTGTCGTGGTATCAATTACAAGGGTTATCCCGATTCGTTCTTTCACGATGTGAGCGTACGCATGGGTTGGATTCCTCAAGCACAAACATTTGAGCAAGAAACCTATTCAGCCGACCCGATTTGATCCTCGGGGACACTAAAATAAAAATGCACTTGACCTTAAAATAGTTCTTGACTTCTGGTCGAAGTCTTGATATAATATATATATTGAGAATGAGGGATTGGCTTTTATTCTCAACCAAAACGGGCAAAGCCCACACTACCTCGAAAGGGTAAACACCATGAAGCGTATCGTAAGTAACATCCAGAACCTAGGTTTCACCATTATGAACGAAGCTGTCGAAGGCAGCAAGATGAAGCCAGCAGGCATCGTCATTGATCAGACCCTCGTCAACGGTGAGTCACAAGGTGTATCTGTTCGCCTTATCAATGGCAAGCAGCGTTCAGCCGCTGTCAAGCTCGATCGAGCCGCCCTTGGCGACCTTCAAGAAGCACTCACCGAGGTGCTGTCGAAGGAAGACGCGTAAGTCGTAACAAGGTTTATCGGGTTGTACCTTGCCTTTCAAAGAAACAACCCGACTAATTTCTATTATCAACAACCATTAACAATCGAGGAGACAAAAAAAAATGATGTTCACACAAAGAACAATGTACACTAGAGACTATTCCTATGTAGCACGTAGGGCAATCAATAGAAGACTAACGTCACGTCTCAATGAGACACCAACAACAGGAGCTAAATAATATGTTTGTTAATTCCCAGGCAACATCAGACTATCGACACAAGAATGGTCTGTGCATCGCCCAGCGTAGAGCTGGAAAAGAGACCCTCGTCCAATGGTCGAACGGTGATCAACGATGGTATGATACAGGAGACCTTCAAGGTAATGTAATCCTCGTGGACCCCAACCAGAACGGATCCAACGATGGCTAGAAAAAATTCATCTGTTAATAGGTTATGGTCTAAGACAAAAAAGAAGTAAAGTGCCTCAAGGCTGTATAGCCAACATGGAAAATACTTTTCTTGTATAAAAAAAGGTTTTCTTGTGGGCAAATGTGGTAAGCTGTGGTAGTGGGTGTGATTTAATACATAGGCAATCGAATTGTCAACGTAAAAAAATTAACACCCACGCCACAGAAAAACCTTCCAGCGTTAGAAAAAAAACGTTGACAGGAGAAAAAATGTCTTGTGATGACATTTTTATGTACATCGAGCTTGAATCCATGTACCCGTTCATTAGTTATAAGCTCGACCTAGCTAGCCTGCAGTGGTTCTTGGAGAACTGCATGTTAACATGCTAACGGTCGCTCGCGTAGAGTATGGCGCGATGTAGTCAAAAGACCTACATGCTCGGCACGTAGCCGGTGTAGGCAAATGTGGGGCGGAGCAGCACATGTAGGCCAAGGGGCGCATGTGTGGGTGCAAGACCCACAGGTAGGATAAGGTATTCGAGTGTAGGTTCGAGGTTCACACCAGCTGCCTATGTCAGACAAACTCCTACCTGTGGGTGAACGTGGTACATGTAGGGAGATGTAGGTAAGGTAGGTAAAAGAATACCCCTGACCACAATGTAGCCAGGGGTAGGTAAGTGTAGGCGGATGTGCTACTTGCGCTTGGTCTTGGACCAAGCTGATGAAACGGTCTTCGGTCGTCGAGGTCTAGCCATTGTCGACACCCCATACGCGATATGTTCGCGCTCCGAGCATGCCATCATCGACGTGCGGCATCGATGCAGCATCAGCGAAGAGTTCACGCGCGTTGGTGTAATCGCGCATATTGTAATGCATTGCAGCGCGTTCGAGGAACTTGGCGCGTCGCGTGCCAGGTCGGACCATGTAAGAGCGGCCAGCGTATACGATCGCTGTATCAAGAATATATTCGTTCATAGTAAAGACTTTCAAAGTAAATTAATTTAAATAATGAGAATCGGCAGTTTTAAGACTTACCGAGGTCGACCGAAGACTAGAATTCGCCTTCGGTGGCTAGGATCTCACTCACTGCTTCGAGTAGGTCCTCGCATGCCTGGCGGTCCAGCTTGACACTAGCGGACTTGCGCCCACCGTTGACGAGTCGAAACGACACGCCCGCGCTTTTCCCATTCAAGATGGTCTGGTCGATGGTCATTCCAGCCTTCTCATCCTCGTTCGCGATGATGAGGTTGAGGTTCTGGATGTTGTTCTTCTGTCGTCGTAAAGCCATGATAGGCTCCTTTCTAATTTGCGCCGAAGCGCGTCGTGTTGAATAATTCAGCCTTATTGCCAAATTACTCTGTAATTATATCATAATCGAAAAGCAGTGTCAAGAACTTTTTTCGTTTTTTTTGCTTTTTTTTCGTTCTGACTTTTTGCTTCCCTCTCTTTCTTATGTACTATTATAACATTTATTTCTTTGAAAGTCCATTTATGAGGGGTAAACCCTTGGAATCATTGAGGAAATCTCCTCGACCATCAAATTGAAAACGTGACCGTAAGAACTTCAATGATTCCGCATACTTAGAGCACCCACACGTCGGTAATGGTAGCCAAAGGTGCACGCTGTCGGCACAAAAACACACATGTAGGCAAGCTTTTTTTCACTTTTTTTTCTTTTTTTTTCATTTTATTTAGCGTGCATTTACTAACGGTCGGAGACTCGACCACGTTTACCTACACCAACCTACACTGTCGTACACTAACCTACTCGACGGCCTGTCGTATGCAACTCGACGAAGTGTCGTACGCAATAAGCTCAATGATTTCGCATACTTACAAGATGTGTAGGTAAAGGTCGGGAGAAGTAATTAAATATACTACAGTAACATACATGTATGACGTAGGATAAGGTAGGACAAACACATACAGTTAATTAACTAACATGTAGGACAAAGTAATTAAATGTAAGCAAAGTCTTAGATGTAGGTGGGTGTGGGGGCCCCTCCCCCCCGGGCGCACATGTATCCGAATGTAAGACCTATACCTACATGTAGGGCAATGTAGGCGTGCTAGATACATTAACGCTCTCTACAAAGTTGGCCAAATCTAAAATCTTAAAAAAACCCAAAACAATATTGAAAAGCTTATCGATTTTTGGTATAATAAAACTCAAGAGGCCAAAAAAACGCCCAGAAAAAATTTGGAGATATTATGAGTAAGTGTCTATGGTGCGAAGGACCAGTAAAAACTAATACCAGAAATGGAAAACCACGCAAATATTGCAGCAAAGCATGCTCAAATGAGTTTTATAAAGAAAGAGATAAAAACAAATTGAGAGAAAAGCTAGACCCACCAACACCATGTAAAGCATGTGGCACCTTAGTTGAGCGCTTTTTAAGTAACAAACCTAAGAAATATTGCAGCGAAAAGTGCTCAAAAGACCCTCAGTGGATGAAAAGACTAAAAAAAAACGCTTGGATTGATGAATATTGTGTTTCAAAAGAGGAAGTAGCCAAGCAAATCGGGGTACATACAGCTACAATAACCAATAGAATGAACAAACTCAGCATTAAAGCTCATTGGAAGACCGTAGACGGGCAATCTTATGTGTATGTAAGAAAGATCGATATAGATCCTATCAAAAATATAAATTCAGATAAAAAGATACCAGATGGATTTGCTAATAAAGAGCAGGCAGCAGAGATCTTGGGAATAAAAGCTTCAGGCGTCGAGAAAAAGATCTACAAGCTCAAGAAAAAGGTAGGTTACTCACCAGTAGAAAAGATATATGTTCAAGTATTGTATAAGGACAACAAAAGTATACACACAGTACCAGTATATAAGATTGAAGATCTTTTAAAAATAAAAAACAAGTATCGTCCTAGGAAATTTAACTGCGCTCATTGCGCAAAACTAGTGGAAACCATGTATCCTGATAAAGTATACTGTTCAAAGACATGCTCAAAGGCCGCGGGGATTGCTCGTAGGCGCGCGCGGATTGCTGATGAGAACATATCCCTTAAGGAGTGCGTTGAATTGTTTCCAAAGCTTGGTATACTAGGCGACAGGCCTGTACCGAGAACGTACCTGCAGAAAAATAAAGTTGCATTCGGCTTTATCAAGAAGCTCAACACTTATTATATTCCAGAAACTCAGTTTGATTCTTTTATTAAACGGTTTCGCAAAGCTTATTCCTTAGAGAAGCAAATTAGAGAATTAGAAAAACAAGATGTAAGGCTTAGGCAGCATAGAAAAATTATTCGCCGCACCGTTGAACAGAATGAGTGGGAGTACCAAGAGCGGCTATTATTTTTTCGGTTAAACGAGAAGATACTCCGTTGTAAAGAAAAGTGGGGTATTGATTCTCCTCAATTTCAAGATTTAATTATGGTGCAAACAAAACGCTTTTCTTATTTGACCGATTATTGGTCAACTGGAGAGATTGCCAAGGCGGAGTGTAGCAGTTGTAACGTTGTAAAGCCTTTTTATGAATTCCATACTAGTACTAAGTCCTCACTTTCGAAAGCCCTGGACACGCAAGCTTGTAAAACGTGTATTTCCGAAAAAGGAAAAGTTAAGCGCGAGTTGCAATGTCCCGACGAAAGAAAAAAATACCGCCAAAAAAATTATCGCGTTCGATTGAGGACCCTCGTTGCGACATCAATTCGAAATAAGATCAACAAAACTTTGGGGAGATATATTAACGGGCTGGGCGTGCCGCCTACGTGGCGCGCGATTGAAGAGAAATGCGGATACACCATCGATGATCTTATAAAACATATTGAAGATCAATTCACCCCCAACATGAACTGGGGAAACCAATCTACACCGAGAAGCCCTGGTGAATATGGCTGGCATATGGACCACATAAAACCTCACAACTCTTTTAACTATGATTCTTTCGACCACCCGGAGTTTGCTAAATGCTGGGCGTTAGAAAATTTACGCCCCCTTAGTGCTGTAATGAACTTGCAAAAAGGTGATAAGAACCTCTACATGGAACATACGCGAACGTTTAGAGATGGTGTCAGGTCGGAAAAACCCTACAACAAAGGAATATGGAAGTTTTTGCCCTATAACAACCTTGTTGCAAAAAAATATATCGAAAAAAATTTCGATGTTGGGATGACTTGGGAAAATTACGGCAAATTTTGGCAAATAGACCACATTGACCCTCTTGCTCATTTAGCTTATCTTGGAGAATCCGACGAAAACTTTGAAAAAGCTTGGTCGCTCGAAAACCTTCAGCCTCTTGAGAGCTCTGAAAATAGTTCAAAATCTTCAATTTTTGAAGAACAATTATGGTTTCACAATTATGTTGACCAAGATATGTCTCTTTCATAAATTATATTTCGCTAAATGTATTTTAAAACTATTTAAAAGTGGATAAGGAGGTGTCTTATGAAATTCACCAGAAACAATCTTAATCAAATAATAACTGAAGAATTGACAAAATTAATATTAGAGATGGACCGAGAACTGCTGAATCCGGATGATTACGACTGTAGTGATCCCCAGGACCGGAGTGATCTTGGATATGAAAGCGAAGAAGATTGCAGTAATAATATAGAGAAAGACCTAAGTCCCTCTGCTAACCCGGCATATGAGAGTCCTGGGGCGCTGAAGTCCGATGTTGATGGTGTCATGCAGATGTTGCGACAGATTGATGCTAAACTCTCAACATTATTAAGCGCAAAAGAACAAAGATAAACACAACCCACTGAAAAACAAAATTTAATTCTAGTTATATTTTGAGGACCTAATGTGAAATGCTTTTTTACTAATATAATTTTTGTTTTATTACTACCTCTCTTGGGGTGCTCCACATCCCAAACTCATCTAATAGATCACAAGCCCGCAGAATTAACAGTGCACTATAACTCAAAGCAAGTGTATAAAAGAAGTTCAACTTATTCCTCCAGACAAGATTTAAACAAACTAATAGACAAAAAAGAGCCTTTTGTAATAATATTTGCAGCTGATTGGTGTAAAGCCTGCTCAATGACCAAGAGAGCTTTAAAAAAAATAATAATAAATAAAAAAGTCTTGTTTCTTAACGCTGACGAAGATTGGGTTAGGAGCTTGATGGCCGTTATGAAAATTAATTCTATTCCTACAATGATCGGGACCGACAAACAAGGCAATATAATATCAAGATCATCCGGCGCGGGTGAAATTATAACTTATTTGCTTATAAGCGAATAGGGAAACTATTTAATTCATGCACGATTTCAAGAAAATAACAAAAAACTGGAATAACTGGCTGTTATCTGAACAGGAGACTGAACAGCCAGCTAAAAAACCTGAAATTACAGCTGGAAGTACACACTGTCGTAGTTATTCAAACCTCAAAGATGCAGGCCTACCGGCAGATCTTCACCCCTTTCAAATATCAGCAGCTGTCATGGTACCCAGCGAAGGCGGAGAGAAAAGAGCAGTTGGTTGGTTGACTACAGCTTTTACTAAAAAGGGAGAAAAAATAGCTTATGCAGCAAGCGCAGTGTCAGGCGCGGCAAAGCAAAAAGTTCTTCAAAAAGGGGGAAAAGCAATAATATTCAAGGCCGGCGCAACGACAGGCATCGGAGGCGACATTCAAGCGCTAGCGGAACTTTTAGCTCAACTTAAAATTGACGCCGGCGATGATGGGAAATACGCCTCAAAATGGGTCGGTGATGAGAAATGGCAAGGGTTTACTGTCGATATTGCGAGCGGCAAACAAAAAGTAGACTATTGCAAAGGCGCGCCCACACGGCCGGCAGAAAAAACAAACATAGAAAAAGACGACATCTGTAATGACAATCTTGTTTTAAAGGTTCAAAAATCTTACAGCAAAAGACTCCCAGGTGTACAAATGAAAAATGCAAGCCCGAAAATAGTAATATCAGTCTGCAAGATACAGAGAGTTTTAAATGGCATACTCGGAACAGCATTTCCTACGAGTGAGATCGATGGTGTAATTGGTCCAAAGACAATGAAAGCATTACAAAAAGCATACCATTTAATGAAGCCTGCAAAGGCAAGGGCATTAAAAGAATCTATAAAGTCTATCCGAGAGATGGAAATGGCTGAAGATGACGATTGGGACTGTGATGATTGGAGAAAACAGGGTTACAAATCTAAAAAATCATGCTGCGATGCCAATAAAGATGCAGACACAGGAGATTCTTGTAAAACAAAGAAAACAAAGGAAAAAACACAAAAACGAACAAGCAAAAAGAGGTAATTGCAGGTGTCAAACAATTCAAAAATAACAATCAAAATAAACGATGTTATGCTGAAAGCTTCTGTTGTGCACTCTCCAAAAGAGAAAGCACAAGGCTTAATGAATATTTCAAATTTACCAAAAGACGAGGGCATGCTATTCTGTTATCCGCGAGAAAGAATATTAAGTTTTTGGATGAAATCAACCAACATACCTCTCTCAATAGCTTTTATAAACAAAAAAAAAGAAATTACTCAAATTGAAGACTTAAAACCTCGGGATGAATCAAGCGTTGAATCAAAACAACCATCAAAATGGGCATTAGAAACAAATAGGAGCTGGTTTTCAGACAATAATATTGACATAGGAGACAAATTAGATTTTAACTCTGGTCTTGTGAGTGTTAAAATAGTTAAGTTACCTCCGGAGGCTAAAAAACTTCAGAAAAAGATTGAGGATGCGTTAGTTAATATGACTTTGAAAGCTCTTGATACAAAATTAAGCACAAATGGGGACTTAAGTAAATTAAATTTAGACGTTGAAGTAAAATAAGGAAAACAATTATGAAAAATAAAAATTTTAAATTAATAATGGAAAACTGGAGGCAGTTTAAGGGGAGAATAGATGAACAGGAAACTGCGCCAAAAACATACTCAAACGATCAAGTAGTGGCCGCGGCGAGTGCGTACGAGGACACGGCCGAGGATTCGCGCGCCGAGGACGCGGCAGAGGCGGCCTTTGTTAAGGCCTTTCGTAACCGGGTGACCGACGCCGACAAGTTGGGAACTCAAGAGGCGCGCTACGCCGTGGTGCGCCAGGTCACCTCATGGATAGAATGGATTCTAGTAATCGATGGTGCGGAGACCCCGGGCAATGACGCGGACATATGGGAATTGGAGGGGGCAGCAGAGAAAGACATAATCAAGGCACAACTCCCAGAAGCGGTCCTCGCGCTGGGTTGGAGAAATAAACCAAAAGACGAAAAGAAAGCCGCCGAACCCAAGAAAGCCGCCGAACCCAAGAAAGCCGCCGAACCCAAGAAAGCCGCCGAACCCAAGAAAGCCGCAAAAACCGAAAGCGAACCGGAGAAAACCGAACAACCAGCGCCTGCTGGGGGGGACTCCGGAGATATTGTCAAGAAAGTAAAAGATGGGAGTTGGAGATCCGGCGGGAAAGCTTTTCCAAAAGCAGATCCAAACATAGTAGCTAAGATATGGGAGCTTCAAAAACTCATCGGTGCGACACCAGATGGTGTTTTTGGTAATGAAACTGCTCGCGCCATTAGGGCAAAGTACCATGGTAAGTAAAGATGTGCATAATTTGTGTTGAATTAGACAAAAAAACACTCTCCCCATGGGAGGCTGAGCGGAATTTGGGCGAAATGACTGAAAAAATAGGAGAACAGCACTCCGAAGAGGTAAAACAAAAAATTTCAGACCTTAAAACTCAAGAATTTAACTTAAATTTCGATGAAAATGATGATTTAGAAGAGGAAATTTACAATTTTTACACTTGGGCACATCGTGATTGATAAAAAAATAAAATTTTTATCAATTTTCTTAATTTTTTTCTTATTTTTCGTGAATTTCTCTTTTGCGAGCCCAAAAAAGCAAAATACTAAGACAAAATTTTACAATTTTGATGATCTTTTGATAAATGGAGAGTACAGGAAGCCACAAATCTTATATACAGACGCAAAGCAGAAGGTTAAGTTTGAAAAATTGCTAAAATTAAAGAAAGACTTCCTCCCAAAGTTGAAAAGTACAGAAAAAGACCCTTCTTTACGTTAAAAAATACTATTTATTTTGTCAAAGCTGAAAATTCTTTATATTCGGGAAAATTAAAATGAAAATTAAATTGAAAAAGTCAAAATTACACAATCTCATAAAACAAGAAATCAATAATGTGCTTTTTGAACAACAAAGGTCCAAAAAGCGCCGCAAAATGTACCCAAACAAGGTCCCAGAAGGCTGGCTTGTAAAAAAACAAAGTGACGGCCGTACATATCCTATAATCCAAAAATTCTGGGATAAAAAGACTGCACAACTGATGGAGTCTATAAATAACCTAATATCTCGCCAAGGGGGAAAATGGTATCAAACAAAAGATGCCGATGCCGAAGATTTTGAAATTGCATATCAAGAATTCCTTCAAATGAAATGGTTTTGGGAAACTTTTAACAAAATACAAGGAAAAAGGAAAAAACATTTTGAAAAAATGCACAAACCGTTAAAAGAGTGGAGCTTTGAAGAGAACTACGGTACCGGCGACCCAGAATCAAAAAAAGAACATCCGTTTTATATTACAAAAATAACTGTTGAGAAAAGCAACCTTATAAAAGGCGGAGTAAATCCAAGATTGTTTTTTAATGACGGGACGGATGTCGTAATTAAAACACCTGAAAGAAGGCTCACCGCAGCTAATGCTACAAAGAAAGCCTGGAAAAATAGTGTTTTGGTTTTTGATGGATTTGAACTATCTTGGCGCATCGGAGGCCTAGGTGGCGAGCCGTTTGATAGTGATTCGCCAATAGGTGGGCCATGGAAAGCCGGTTCTGGGACTATAGGTGATTATGGCGCGTTTGCAAATTGGTTTCGAGGATTAAACCGCGGACGAGAACAACAAAAATGGAATAGAAAGCAAGCTGAATCTGACGGGCAAGCTGGCCCTATACCCGAAGGGTGGTATACTGTTGGGGGTGATAAGATGCAATCAGTTCCCAAAGAATTGCTTGGTAATATGAGAGATACGGCGGCAGTCGAATATTGGAACTTGGATGACGACATTAAGAAAAAATTAGTACAGAAATTCGATCCTGATTTTGGAAGAAATTTTTATAAGAACAAAAAAGACAAAGGACTCTTAAAATGGGAGCGTATATGGCGGAACATGGCTTGGGGAAGACATAGAATTGCAATTCACGGCGGCGGGTTAGGAACCTCGAAGACCGGGCCTGATGGAAGGCGAGTGAAAAACTTAGCTCAAATTTACGGAAGAGGCATTTTCTACATACACGGAGGGGCGAGCAGAACTTCAAGTGGTTGCATTGATTTATCAGATGAAATGCCAAAGTTTCATGAATTTTGGGTTAAAAAATGGTTACAAGCTGGCCAGCCAGGTGAAAAAATAAGTTTATATGTAAACTACAGAGATAAGGATATGGAAAAGATTTCAAAACTAATCTCTCAGTCTGAATTTAGAAACAAAGAAACTGAAACTTTGCCAAAAGATTCTCCAAAGGTTAAGGCTGCAGCCGGAGGGGATGCATCCTGGGAGATACCTGCGAATCACATGAGAAAAGTTGTCGGCTGCAGGGACGGCAACCCTGTTGCTGGATCACTTAGATGGTCAAGTAAGGAATTTTACAAAGTAATAGAAAGAGCAATCCCAAGCGAATTGCTTTCTCAGGACAGGTTTAAAGGCTGGAACGTAGGAAAACCAGGAAAAAAATCTCGACTATTAGTAGCAATGTTACAGATGAAACTATTTAATGGTGACTTAGAGCAAGTTGATGGCTGTTTTGGCCAACGTACTTATAGCAAATTAAGAGGAAAATAAAAAGGAGATTATATTGTGAGTCATAAGATAATATTTGAAAATTGGAGAAAGTTTGTCAAGTTAAACGAACAGGGAGTTGATGAATTCGGAAGTCCCCTGACTATTGGATCTGCTAGAGAGCTAGCAGCAGAGAAAGAACGCAAGGCTAGTGCAGGAGATAGTGATTTGCCAAACTATGGTACTGTGGATGTTTCAAACATGGATTCGTTCGGAGACCAGAAGCCTAAATCTGCAAAAGAAGCTGGAATGAGAGTCATGAAAGGCATGGGTTTTGACTGCAGTGATAACGGTACGTTTGATCTGATGGACTCTTATGGTACTTTTCGTGAGAAGGTAATAGAACCCTTTTTTGATTCAAGAGCAGTTGGTGACGGAGATGGTTCAACTTCTGGTCCGGTGGATCTGTTTCTCGGCGCAGTAGAAGTGGCCTTTTCGGGGTGTGCAGGTGAAGATGGAGAGCGCACTGGTGGTGATTATCATGGCTTCGATCTAGTTACTAGTGCAGAGGAAAGAGAAAATAACTGGCAAGCATATTCACCAGATCAATCACCCGGGGATATAATACCTAAATATTTCAAACAACAAAATACATGGGAAGGAGTTGGAAGAGCTTTCACTATAGCTGTTAACATGGCTAGAAAGAATGGTCACTCTCCCTTTATGGATAAAGATGGATCCGTTTATCGCGGAGCGACTGGTGGCTAATTATCTATAGACAATAATTCTCGTTCCCTTTTTGAGAATTTTTAATAATTTCGGCATTAGATCATAATCAAAAGATAAACATCCAGCACTATACCTACAATTACATCCATGCAAAACGACCGCCCTTTTATATACGTTTGAATTTGTTTTGCTTAAACCATGTAATTTCAAAGAAGTGCCAAATTTACCCCAAGAATATGGAATTCCAACCTTATACAATCCCAGCGAGCTTTTGTTTGAACCTGGAGTATTTGAGAAATCATTTGCATATATAAGCCCTGATCTATACGCGTGTCCTACTTTTGACTTAAATAATACTTTCTTTTCTTTGGGGCTTACAATATAAAACCTTTCGGAAAAAATTGATTTATCGTAATCAACAAGTCCTACTATTTTATGATTTTGTAGGTTATATTTCTTTATTTGATTATCCATTTTTGTTGTATATTTGTTCGATGCACAACCAAAACACAAAAAACTGATTACTAGTAGTCTAAATAATTTATTCATTTTTAATTCCTTTCCCAAAACACTTAAAACTAACTATTTATACTAGTATAATACCATTGGAAGTTACATATGTCAACAAAAATCGTAGATAAAGAATTTATAAATTTTCTAGTAAGAGAACAAATGAAGATGCAAGAAGCAGCTGTACGGCACACTATCGTACCCGGCGCCACTCAGCCCGGAGAGAAAGCTCTCAATGCAGATACTGATGAAATATGGGAATGGGTTGACGCGGCAATGATCGGTTTGGATATTGTCATGATTATTGCAGCAATTGCAACCGGAGGACTCGCTGGTATTGGGTACGTCGGCTTGCGCCAAGCAATAAAAATTTCCTTAAAAGCTCTTGTGAGAAAAGGTGGAAGAAAATATGCAAAGAAAAAGTTTAAACAGCTCGCGAGAATTTTAAAAAATAGAGCAAATCCAAAAAAAGTTAAAGATAGAATTCGTAGGTCTCTAAAGAGAAGCAAAGGCGCAACAGCGTGGAAAGCTGCAAAATATGGAGTTGTTGGAAGTGCTTTGATTAATTGGCAAGACACGCTGGATATTATTCAAATTTATCGTGATCACTGGTCTGCGATGGTGGAGCAACAGCATGCCTCCAAAGTTGCTGGAAACAAAGCAAGAGTTGCAGTAGCGTGCAACACAATAGCCGAGGATCCAAAACTAGATTATTTTCTTAAAACGTTTTTTACTCTATATACACAACACCAAACTTTTGATCTTGGCTCTAAACAAGAAAGTAAAGAAAGTGAAGGACTAGGCGAGAACTACAACATGGATATTGATCCAGGTCTGTGGAGAATTGACGACCAAATGTTGTCTGCGCTGATGGACGATGAAATAATAAACACATTTAATAATGGACTGGGGGAAATATTTAATCGAAATGTGGTTTGGCACAAAAGTCATATCCCGGACAAATATAATCGAAATTCATTTGATCAATCCCACGCGCAAATAAACATGGGTGAGTCCCCTCGGCAACTTCACAGAATCTTAACCAAACAGTATAAAAATGTTGCTTTATATATGGGCAAAAAAACAACTAAATCTTTAGCTGTTCTAAAAGATGTTGTTGATGGGGGTGTAGAGGCGGATTACCTCTTGACTGGTGATGAAAGAATTAATATTGCCGCTAGTGCTTGGGCGAACATGCTCAAAGCTGTCATAAAGTCAGGAGATGGAACAAAGTTAGGCATCGCGCATCCACAATTTTTTGCATTATGGTGTTTGCAATATATAAGCGATGGATTGAGTAGGGCTGGAATTAATCAAGTTGTGACTCTTTCCCAAGATAAGGTTTCAGAGGCCTTTCAAGAAAATATATTTGATGAAGCAGGTATCGAGTTTGATGTGATGAAGACTTTCCAACCTGAATTGCTGGAATCGGGGAACCCTCTTGATCGAGATATCTTAGACGTCGAGGAAATACACAAAAAGTTACGAGACGACCATGACCTTAGAGATCAAGAAGAAGAAACAGGCAGTGGAAAATATACAGATAATGATTATAGTGGTGTCGAACCAGGAAAAGTGTACGACGAACTGCCCGCGGGTCTCACTCAAATGGATGCGTCAGGGGTCGAACTGACTAACATGCGCGGCGCAATGTGGAATCAAGAGCAAGACGTCGAACTTGAAACTATTGAATTTTCTGTTGAGAATATTTTTTCAAACAAAAAAGAATCCCTCAGGAAAATGATGAACGCGATGGGGGAGCAATTTTTTAATTTAGAAATAGAAGAAAACTGGTCTGGAAAACAAGAGATATTTTATGAAGCCTTTCAAGATTTTGCCCACACTATCCTCTTGGATCCATCTGGTCGAGGATTTGGCGGTTATGAGCAAGTAAAAGAGTGCCGTAAATGGCTCACTGGAGATGCAGTGGAAGGTTTTGAGAAAATCATCGGCGAGACTGGGATGGGAAAGCAACTCTTAGGAAGCATGTTGTTTTATTATCAGGAAGTCTATATTATGAACAAGCCGGTTGCGGCGATGTGGACAAAATTTGTAGAACAAAAAAGAAAGCTTCCCAAAACTTTAAAAATTGGAACTTGGCAAAACACTGCCCTTGTAATATCCGGATTCGTCGCGATGGCGTTTCTCGATCCAATTAATAAGCTCGATAAGAGAAAAATTATAGGAATATTATCTAAGGCCAAAAACTTAGCGATAAAATTTGCAGAGATTCAAGCAAAAGAGCCAGTACAGAGGGATTGTGGAACAAGGCCAGAAAAAGAAGAAGTTAAGAGGCGCGCTGCCCCTGGGCATAACATCCCTCCTCCGACCGCCGTGCCGGGCCAAGGGAGAGGCAAAGTAAAAGAACAAGTGGATGTTATAGACCCTGGATTAGGAGGCCAGGCTGAACCTGGTAAGGAGAATGCTAATAGGTTTTGGGAATTTACCGACGAACAGAACGATGCGGTTATCCAAGGTCTTTGGTCTAGCATGGCAGAACTTGAAAAAGAAGTAAACCAAACTATTAGTCAAATATTTGAATGGTCAAATCAAGTTCAAGATAGACAAAAGATGGACAGAAAAGCAAACATGCAAATCCCTGGTGGATCCGCGGAATGTGAATTGTATTTAACCAGAAAAGCAACAAGAGCTGCTATTCAAGGACTCCAAGCAGAATTAGGAGACTCAATTAGAGAACTTAGTAAAAACAATTTTGGGTTCAAACTAGACTATAAAAACTTTAACCAATTTATTTGTTTTATGGATGAAGCTGAAAATAAAATAACTTCTCTGTTTGATGCTATAAAGCAGCCAGATATTAGCCCATTAACAGGGGACCACACCCTAGAAGAAAAGCAAAATAATTATTTAAAATCATATATCTTAGAAAACAAACATTTGCTCGTGGAAGATCCCGAAAAAATCCAGAGTTTAGGTGATTTTTACACTCACTTAAAAGATAACAGGGGATGGCCAGCTATAGATGCTTGGATGGTTTGTAAAATTCTTGATTTTATTGGATATAAGAATGTTTCTAGTCCACAAAGTGCAAAAAGAGAATGGTTCTCGTGGGAGACTGAGGTGAAAGGATTAGATGAAGGTTTAAGTTTTGACAATAAGGCAATATTATCAGAAATGAAAACAAACTATAAAAAAATTAGAAGAAAGATTTTACAACCGAAAGGTAGTTCCCTCAATTATAAATTTTGGAAAGATAATGTAGACCATCTTCATGGATCTGTCTTAAAGGGGTCTGGTGGTAAAATGTATCACTTGACAGAAAAAGATCAAGTGGGAACCTCCAGGTATCACATTGTTGGCATGTCTAGAGCATATGGTTTTGATGATTTATATTTCCAAAGTAATTTAGTAGGAACCTTTGTTAAAGATATTGATGCAGGCGCCTTCGCACAAGAGAGGAGAGTAAAGCTTGGCGTAAACCCTCTAAGGCTTGAGGAAAATTATATGGATAAGAAACAACATGAACCCCATAAGCTTAGCGGCGGAAGGTTAACTGGGCTGAATATGAACATACAACACTCAAACAAGGGCGCGGACTATTGGAACAGTATAGACCTAACCGGACCAGATCTGAGAGTTGGTCATGACCATGCAGATGCAAAAACCAACATACTTACAGCTACTCAAAGTTATGTAGAATCTTACGCCAAACAAGGATTTGTAGACCTCAGCGCTAGCGCTATACGCGATAAATTATTATCAATAAGAGAAAACCTAAACAAATGGACTCCTCCAAACAACCCAATAGATAAAGCTGATAACAAACGGCTGGATTCTATAATTAATATATGTCATTCTGCTGCTCCTGCTTTTGAAAAGTGGGAAAGAGCAATAAAAGACACTTCAAAATTAGCCAAAGTCGGCCTTGGGGATTCACTACCTGCGGCTGCAGGAAAAGATTACGTGACATACTTTGAGGATTTTCTCAGTAAGTATTACCATAAGAAAATTAAAGTTATCGGACCGAAAGTGCCACTCGAAAAGCTGTCCTTAAAATGGTATAATCAAGAAAAGCAAAAAATCATAGAAGAACAGGACAGAATAGATACATATCTACTTAACATAGAGAAACTAATTAGAATTGATAAAAAGATAGCTGAAATGAATTAATACTATTTAATAGTAAAAGGTTTTATAAAAAAATGACAAACAAAATTAACTTAAGAATTATAAAAGAACAAAAACACGATCGCGATACATTGAATCACTATTGTCCAGACTTAGAAGACAAAATTTCAATCGCAACGCAGAATGGTGATCCGAACCTCAATTTCTTAAAAAGCCTACGCTCTCATTGTGAACAACACAGGGCCGTGGTTGATGCAGAGAGAACAGTTGCTGACCCAAAGTCTGACCCAAAGGACCGCGAGAGGTCAAGGAGAACCCTTCAAGCAGTAATCGAAGAAAACAAAATTGATGCATATGCTAAAACATTTCTTACGTATTACAACCATTTCAGGCAAGAAATGGCAGATTTCCAATTTGGCGCTGCAGACACAATAACAGGGCAAGATCCAGACGTCGTGCAGCCTGCCGATAAGAATGATTGCTTTTGGCAAGTGGGCACTCACGCTGGCAGAGCAGCGGCTGTTGTGGGAACGTATGTTATTGCAAACAGTCTTTTTGGTTTTGTAACGGGACCTGGATTTAGGAATGCTAAATGGTCTTGGGCTCGGACCCCTTTTAGGGCCGTAAGTGAACTATATGAGAAAGGTGCCGGACAGTACGGCCGGAAAAACAGGGTCAGTAGAGAAGAGTTAAATGCTGCAGCCAGATCTGCGATCGGAGACGGAATGGGCACTGCCGCGTCTAGGAAAAAAGCTGCTGCCGCTTTAGCGGAGGATGGTTGGGTACCCGCAATCGGCCGGGGTGCTGTTGGAGGGACAAGGGGTGCCCTTCGCATCGGCGCTTGGGGTGCATTAGCCGCTAGCGTAGGAGCACTCGTTCTTTACCCAGATGACAAAGGCAATTATTCTTCTGATGCTGTTGCAACAATGGATGGTATTTTTACTCTTTTAGCAGTCCAGGACTGGGCTCCAAAAATACTTGTAGCAGATACGATTTATCCGGGCGGACAGCAGGGGGTTGATGCTAAAGATCCTTGTACTTATTTGGGCCCTTTCTTCGCCGGAATCGCTATAGCGGCATTGAGGTCTAGGTCCTTTGCAAAAATAGCGCCTACAGCAGCTGGATGGGCTAAATATGGGTTTGTATCCAAAGGCGCGGCTCAACAGGCGAAACAACTTGATTGGGAGAAATATTTTCAGACAATTGCGACGCGCACCGGGCGCGCAGTTGATGACGCAGTGGACAGCTTTGGTACGTTCTTGGGTAAAAAAATAAAGGATTTCACAGAACAATTCGTCGCTAACGTTAGAAGACAAAATTTATACCCCAATGTTCCGGATGAGGTGCAAGATGTGTATGTTAAGTGGGCCCAGAAGCAAAACAATATTCACAGAGGATTGGATGATTTGGCATCGAGGCAAGGAGATGACGCCATCGGCCTTCATGATGACCTACTTGCAGCATGGGGTAAAAATGCAAAAGAAATAACTGACGCTGAATTTGATGATTTAATATTTTTTATGAAATCTTATAATGCGGGAATATCAGAAGTAACTGAACAAGCTTCTAAAAGATTTCATAATTTTAACCTCAGAAAAGCGCAAGGTTACCGCGATAGAGTGACAAATTTAAGTGCCAAGGCAAAGAGTGCAATATACAAACTGTTTAAAGCTGGTGATACCACTTCCGCGGCAGATGATTTGGCTCCTTTAGCACCAAGAGAGGTTAGGTCAGTGTCTCCAAAATCAGCAGATGAAGCCGCAGAGCTATTAGATACTCAATACCGTGCGCCGCATACCGAATTGGAATCACTAGCCAGAAATTCCGGAGCAACGCAAAGATCAGCTGCAGCCAGGGCAGGTGGTCGAGAGGGTGAGGATACATGGCGCGGCATGCTCGATCTTGCGTTGGGGAACCCAACTCCTCTACTCGTCCAGTGCGATGATGCGGCGGATGCCTTGAGATTACATCTTGATGAACTATTTGAAGATGCTGCCGTCGCTGGGCAAAAATCTGCCGGCGATAAAATGTCGACATTGTTAGGATATTTAAATAGAAATAAAGAGACACGCACAGTATTAATACAAAGGATTTTTAAAAAATACTTTCCTGATGAGGTTTTAGACGATGCAGCTGCAGCGGGCGCAAGGAACGCTGATGAAATAGATGTTGCCTCTACCATATATAACAATTTGATGAAAAAGTTTGGAAGTCTAGGGGATGATGCAAAAAAGGCTGCGATTCGAAAAGAATTAGATGACATGGTCACAACAGTTCAAAAGGAGACAGGCGAATATGTTAAAAAGACATGGATTGCGAAATTCGGCCGTGAATCGTTCGATGTTGCATTCCGAGGTGGGGTTTTTCAAACTGTTGTGGCTGTTACAACTTTACTCACGGCAGCTGGGATATTGTGGGGATTTTATGCAACCGAAAAAGTTAAGTTCACAGCAGGTGAAGATGGGTATTATTATGTTGGAAACGATCTGATTTCTTCAGGCGCTGCAGAACTATTTAATTCTTGGGGTGGGCGTAGGGCTCTAAAACAAGTATCAATAGTACAGAAAAAATTACAAGGTAAGCTTGCTGGTCGCGGTGCATCTGCGGCCGCAATGCGCAGGGCAAATAAAAAGATAAGAAAAAATACGTTCAGGAAATTTTTACTACCACCAGATATGAGTGTTGGGGATTTAATTGAAAATCCCAAAATTCCGCTGGGGTTTAGAGGTAGAATCAACTTTTGGAAAACTTTAGTTGATAAACCCAGCGAATACAAGGGTATGGATATAAATACGGTATATGACACTTTTCTGATTGGCGTTCAGGATGATATGAAATATATGCAAGATACTGAAGCTGGAGATCCGGAGTCAGTCATCTCAGAAATGGCTTCAAAAGATTTGAACCAACCAGAAGTTAGAAATGCTATATCTTATCAATATGGAAATTCAAATAAACTCAAAGAGGCCATCTCAGGTTATCTTAGAGCCACGCCCCAATACAAGAGGATGAGAGTTGAGAGAATTGATGAAATATTTGGTCATGGCAAGGCTGGTATTTATGCTTCTGATAATACAGGTAAAAAAATAGAAAAAACAGTTGCAAAAGTGAACGAAAAAACGGATGAAGCTCAAGAATCATTTAATAGGGATTTTACTCAAAATTTTATGCAAACAGTGAACAGTTTTATGTCGACCCCTGAGTCTGGGGGAATTAGTCTTCTTAAGGCGGCGGATATTGTAAGAGAAATAAAATTTTTAGATGCAAAAAAGTTAACGAAAGAACACAAAAGTTATCTAAACCAACTAATCGGCCAAATTGATGCGCATCGTGGATTATCGAGCGGCGAGAGGAAAATAATCAAGAGAGCCCTTCAGAAAAAAATTAAACAAATTAAGGAGAACAGACAAATGGAAGATAATAAATTACTTTTTCTTCAAAATATCGTACGAGAAGTCATAAGTGAGAATTACGGCCAAGGCTATTCGCAATACCCCTATCATTCTAATGTGGGCAACGAGGAAGAAGAGGCGGCGGATTTTATAGAAGATTGGAAAGCTTTTGAGCTATCCGTCGTCCGAGATGAAACGAGAGATACTGCTGTCCAACTTGCTAAAATTTTAGTAAAAGATTTAGAATTGTTTGGAGATGTTGTAGATTTAGTGGGTAAAAATCAATCTGTCGCTACAGAAATTTTAAAAAAAATGAAAGAGAGCGAGGGCTCGAAATCATCTTAAAATCTACCAAGAGGGGTAAATGAAATACTTAATTGAAAAGAACTGGACCACTGGTGCCGATAAAGAGATTGATTTTTATGAAGTGCTGAAAATAATCAAATTTCACACCCAAAAGGGATCAAAAATTTTTATAGGCTCTGATTCCTTTTTAACTAACAGCCAAGTTTGTTTCGCTTCTGCCATTTGTCTTTATGGCGGCGATGCATCGAGTCGATATTTCTTCTTTAAAGAAAACCTCAGACCTTCTCCATATCGGGCGCTTGTTTCAAGAATAACAGAAGAAACAAGAAGGTCAGTGGAGGTTGCGTGTTTTCTCATAGAAGAATATGGGTTCAGTTCTTCTGCTATCGAGCTCCACTTAGATGTGTCTCCATTTTCGGCAGGTAATGCGACTTCTAAGTTCTCCGATATGTTGAAGGGGTATGTACAGGGATATGGATTTGACTATAGACTTAAGCCCGATGCATGGGCGTCTCAATCAATTGCTGATAGGCACTCGAAATGAAATGGCAAGATAAAAATTTTTACCAACAAACTTATTCAATATCTATGGATGACCTTATGGGGGTATGGATTGACACATTTCATGCTTTCGGGACTGTTCTGGTCATTTGGGATGCTGTAAATCATTTTGAATTATTAAACAAGTGCGGTATAACTGTAAACTCGATTGAATCGTATAATAATAAAGCTCTAACAATTGAACTTCCAGATGTTATGGACGCTTATGAGGTAATGGATAGTATTCAAGATGAAGGGTATCATCCATTTATGCAAGTATATCATCAGGGAAAACTTCTTTCGGATAATATAGGTCCTATTGTCTAGTTACTATTGGTCGGAGACCTTAAAGAATGATAAGAGTTAAGATTGTGCCAAATGACACCTCAACAGTAGCAAAAGTGGTTTTAATAGACCAAAAAGAAAGAGTGCTATTTCTCAAGAGGTCGAACTATGTGCTTAAGTTTTCTGGAGAGTGGGATCTCCCCGGTGGCCACATTAAGGCTAACGAAAGTTTAAACGCAGGGCTGGAACGGGAAGTAAAAGAGGAAACTAATCTCGATATTAGTGATGCAACTTTTTTTCACAAAATAGATAATTTAAACTTTTTCTATGCAATGTATGATTCACAAGAAATAAAATTAAGCCATGAACATGTAGACTACATTTTTTTTGAAAAAGATCAACTAAATTTAAACGAAAAGTTCCAAAAAGTCGCACATCTTGCATTGCAAAAAAAAGGAGCAATAGATGATTAATTTGTCAATAAAAAAATCTGTACTGGATTTCGGACACGGATTCAACACCAAGCTTTTAAAGCCAAAGCAAAACCTTTTTTCAAAATTCTGGAAAAGCGGAAGATCTGGTTCGTTGAACCCGATAGTTTCCAGAAAATTAATGGAAATTGCAGATAATATAGTAAATTCTCTGAATATTGATGTTGAACCAAAGGATATTATCATAACAGGCTCTATTGTTTCATACAATTGGCACGAGATGTCTGATATTGACTTACATATTCTTTTTGATTTTAACGAAATTAATGAAGATTATGATCTGGTAAACAAAATGTTTAATGAGACACGAATCAACTGGAATAAGAAACACAACATCAAAATAGCAGGAAAAGAAGTAGAGTTATATTTTCAACACGCTTATGAGCCGCACGAAGCAAATGGTATATGGTCTTTGACTCTTGAAAAGTGGCTAGCGCAGCCAGTATTGCTGAATCCAGAGTTAGATTTAAAAACAACTGAAAAAAAAGCTGAATGTATTGCAGAATGTGTTGAGCACCTGTATAAGATGTTCTCAGATAAAGATTTTAAAGGCACTTATCAGTTTGCAATTAAGCTGAAAAACAAAATAGCGAGAATGCGTAAAGCAGGTCTTAATAGGGAAGGTATTTATTCTCCCGAAAATCTTGCCTTTAAAATGCTTAGAAATGCTGGCTATTTGGAAAAACTTTCCTCTTTAAAAATAGAGGCATACGACAAAATGATGTCCGTTCAACTATAGTTTAGGAGATATAATATGAATAACAAGTTTAACAAGTTGGTACAAGAAATAAAAGATTACTTCAACAACAAGAAAGATGAGGACTATATGGCATTTGACGACCATCCCTTGTCTTCTATACAGGATCTAATGGACCCTACAAAACCAGCGCCGTGGGATCATTTAACTAATACCGACGATGATCATGACATTGATATTGATATAGAAGAGACCTTCTCAAAATGACGTTTGTAGATTGGATGAATATTAATATGATAATTGATATTTCTTTTATTGTCTTTTTGTTTGCTTTTTTGTGGAAGTTTCGAAAAATAGATAAAAAAATAAAAGAAATAGAAAATAATACTGTATTAGTAGACAATAAAATAAAAGAAATGGAAAACAACATTGTACTGGTCGCGGGAAACCCAAGATTAGCTAGAAAAAAGTTAAAAAAATAATCAAAATATATTAAAGTATTATCATATCAAGAAAGGAAAAATATGATAGCCGATGTAGTAGTAGATTTGCAATACGGAGATTGCGGTAAAGGCAAAGTTGCACACGAATTGTGCCGAAAAAATGATTATACTCATGTCATTAGATATAATGGAGGCTGTAACGCCGGTCACACAATATATCATAACGGCATTAAATTTGTCACTCACCATATTCCATGTGGTGTTTTTTTTGGAATAAAATCGATTATAGGACCCGGGTGCGTGATCCATGTTGAGACTTTTCTGGAAGAAATTGAAAAACTTGAACAAGCAGGGATCCCCGCCTCAAAATTAGTACATATTGCAAGTAACGCACATTTAATTACAGATTTCCACAGAATAGAAGATAGTAAAGATGTCCAAATTGGAACTACGAAAAAAGGAAACGGACCAGCTTATAGAGACAAGTACGCCAGGAAAGGGGTAAGAGCAATGGAGGATCCCAGGATCCAAGAGTATATTATCAGTATGTACCACGAACTTTACGAAAATGAATTTTATTCAAAAATAAAGATTCTCTTTGAAGGTGCTCAAGGGTTTGGGCTCGACCCAGATTGGGGAGACTATCCGTATGTAACATCTTCTCATTGTACTGTCGGATCTGCACTGCTAAATGGAGTACCTGCGAGCGCAGTGAGAGACGTTTGGGGTGTTGCTAAGATATATGAAACATATGTCGGAAAGAAAAAATTCGAGGGCCCTGATGAGGTTTTCAAGGATATAAGAAAAATAGGACAAGAATTTGGATCCACAACCGGTAGGCCTAGGCAAGTAAATTGGCTAGATTTTGATATGCTAAAGATGGCCTCTAGAATAAACGGAGTAAATAAATTAGTCTTTAATAAGATGGATGTTCTCGAAAAAGTTAACAGGTGGTGTGCTTATGAGGGTCCAAATTTATATGAGTTTGATTCTCGGGGAGATATAGAATATTGGCTCACTGGAAAATTGGAACTTGAAACAACCAAAGGTATCGAAGTGATGTTTTCCGGTGATAAAGAATTTATATAATGAATAATTAACCCTATTATACCCTATATATTATATGACAACAAAGCATATAGAAAATGATTACACAATTTCTTTTTATTCCTCGTCTATGGGAGAGTATGTAACAACATACCCATCCAGTTCAATTTCACAAAGTGTCACAACACAAACAATAACAGAAAGTGTTTTAAACAATTATTCCTGGCTGGAAGGTACCGGATCGACATATACTGGATGGGATATCATTTCAGGTACCAGCGAAATTGGTGAAAAAAATTCAAACAACTCAGACGCAACGATGAGCACCGCGGTGATTGGGTATAGAAACGAAATACGTGATGATGAGGTGTTTACCAATATGTATGGAGCTCACAATTCCGAACGTAATCGCGGCATCGTAATTTATAAATCTTCGTCGAGCGGTTATCTTCTTCATGATTATATTAACATTTTAACATCTTCCGTTGCGCACTCCACCAGCAGGACCTACTTAGCCAGAGAGTTTAGTTTAGATAAAGAACACCTTATTGTTCCTATTGAAAAAAATTATGCGGACAGTGTTGGTGGAGAATTACAGATCTATAAATCC
>Ga0115011_10000635_pt1 | contig 27701 bp, 26 predicted proteins | sample TroAtlMetagenome_2_FD_88705 | JGI IMG/M metagenome (GOLD analysis project Ga0115011, IMG submission 88705) | Marine eukaryotic phytoplankton communities from Atlantic Ocean - Tropical Atlantic ANT8 Metagenome | ecosystem: Environmental > Aquatic > Marine > Oceanic | place: Tropical Atlantic...
AGCCTTGGAGAGACCCTCTCTCCTCAAGCAGCAGACTACCTTCGTGTCCCTGACATTTTCGTCTTCAGCGAGGGCTCACACGTCGAGGAAACCCTTGAGGCCCTTCTGCCCGCTCTTGATGAAGCATTGGACAATCTCATCGAGATGCGAACTGAGGAAGGGGCTGACCTCCGGGCTGAGCTGGCGCGAATTCTGAGGACCCTTGGGGAGCTCACCCAGGAAATCGAGGATCACTCTCCCTCCATCGTCATTGGACATCGAGAGAACCTCCTCTCCCGCCTCGGAGATGCAGGCCTCGAAATTGACCTTAGTGACGAACGAATCCTCAAGGAAATTGCTCTCTTTGCCGATCGCTGTGAAATTACGGAGGAGCTGACTCGACTAAAGTCTCATTTTCGGAAGTTTCACTCCTATTTAGAGGCCGCAGGAGTGGTAGGTCGCTCGATGGACTTTCTTTGTCAGGAAATCAACCGGGAGTTCAACACTATTGGGTCAAAGGCAAACGATGCCGTCCTTGCGCAGGCCGTTGTAAACGCCAAAACGGAACTGGAAAAGATCAGGGAGCAGGTGCAGAACATTGAATGATTTCCGGCCTGTAACGCTTGTCTCTAGCCATCGGCGCCACGTTGGGTAAGATCGGCTCCACGCTGGAATCCGGCGTCTCTTCCTCAGCTCTCGCCCTGAGACAACGAGACGGCCTTTTCCAAACCCATGTCTCCTTCCTTGTAACAATGCAGCTTCCAGTTCCCCGGCACCTCCCTCCTCTGGATGAAGACTTTATCCCTGCCGCACTCTGGCACAGGGCCTACCAGCGCCAGGTAGAGAACGATCCCAGAAGCAGCAGCTTGCATTTGGCACTCACTCGTAAGGATGGCACCACCTTCCGACACCAGCTGCGAATCCTGCCCCACGAAGGAAGGAACAGAGCGCTCAACCATACATATGTTGAGCGCACCGTTAAATTCCTCCTCTGGATGAAGGGCGGGAGCCGCCTGCTGGTAGCAGGTGAAGAATCCATCGCGAACATGCTTTCGCAAACCTACTCAGAAAGTGGGCCTCGTTCTTTCGACCGGGAGGTCGTTGGACAGGGAATATTCGACGAACCAATTACCGCCGCAGCCTGCCCGCGGGAAGAGCTCCCACCTGCTTCAGAGGAGAACGTAGCGCTGGGAAGAAATCTCAATGGCTGCCGGATTGGGTTCGATCTTGGCGGATCTGACCGAAAAGCTGCTGCCTTGATTGACGGAGAGGTGGTGTTCTCCGAGGAAATTCCTTGGGACCCTTATTTCCAATCAGATCCGCAATATCATCTGGACGGAATCCGGGACACCTTGCAGAGGGCCGCCGCACATTTGCCGCGAGTGGATGCCATTGGCGGATCTGCGGCTGGAGACTACATCAACAATGAGGTCAGAATTGCTTCCCTTTTCAGGGGGATAAAGGACCAGAACATCTTCAAGAGGGACGTCCGGCCGATCTTCATAAAACTTCAGAAGGAGTGGGGGGACATTCCCTTTGTAGTAATCAACGATGGGGAAGTAACGGCCCTTGCTGGATCCATGAGTATGGGCGCTAATGCCGTCCTGGGTATCTCAATGGGCACTTCGCTTGCAGCCGGGTATTGTACCCCCGGGGGGCGTATCACTCCGTGGATTAATGAGCTCGCTTTCGCTCCTGTAGATTACCGGGACGATGCGCCTCGGGACGAATGGTCAGGAGATGCCGGGTGCGGAGTACAGTATTTTTCCCAGCAGGCAGTCGCTCGCCTGGCCCCTGCGGCCGGATTCACCTTTGGTGACATGCCCTTCCCCGAACAACTCCTGAAAGTGCAACAAGCAATGAAGGACGGCCATGAAGGGGCCCGAAGGATTTATCAGTCGATCGGGATCTATTTGGGTTATACCATCGCACATTATGCCGATTTCTATCATATCAAGAACCTCATGACGCTCGGCAGAGTTACCTCCGGCCGGGGCGGAGAGCTTATCCTTGAGACAGCTTCAGAAGTAATCCGGGACGAATTCCCCGAACTAACAGAGCAGATCACAATGACGACCCCGGATGAACAGATGAAACGACACGGCCAGGCCGTTGCTGCTGCGAGCCTGCCAGTCTGCGCCTCAGAATAAGCCAACGATCCCATGAATTTTTTAAATTCCACCGCTACCACCTTTATTCCATCCAGTGAATCTGAGGACTCTGCACTTGCCCGCATCACGCACCTGGGCATAGGCGCTCATCAGGACGATCTGGAGTTCATGGCCTTTCATGGGATCGAAGCCTGCTACAGACGGAGCGAAAAATGGTTTGGCGGAGTAACCTGCACTGATGGTGCCGGGAGTGCCCGGACGGGCCTCTACAAGGATTACTCCGATGAGGAGATGCGTGGAGTTCGACGCCGGGAGCAGGATCACGCAGCGGTTGTCGGCGATTATTCCGCCATGATTCAACTCGATTACCCGAGTCACGCCATAAAGGAACCATCTAACGAAGATCCAATCGAGGACCTTGTGGCCATCCTCAATGCTACAACTCCAGATCTGGTTTACACTCACAACCCCGCAGACAAGCACCCCACACATGTGGCAGTTTTCGCAAACGCCCTGAAAGCACTCCGGACGCTTCCTCCCGAGAATCGACCCAAGAAAGTCCTGGGATGTGAGGTCTGGAGGGGGCTTGATTGGATGCTCGATTCGGACAAAACCATTCTCGATGTAAGCAGGCGCTCAAATCTCGCGACCGCCGTCGGAGGAATCTTTGACTCCCAGATTGCAGGAGGAAAACGATACGACCTTGCCGTCGAAGGCAGGCGAATAGCGAATGCCACCTTTTATGACTCTCACTCCGTAGATGACGCCGAAAAGCTGTGGTTTGCCATGGACCTGACTCCCTTGGTCGAGGACCCCGGCCTCGATCCCATCGAATTTACGATGTCCTTTATCCAAAGGTTCGAAGGGGAGGTCCGCGGAGCACTCAGAACATATTTTTGAAGCGCGCCGTCCACGATTCGGCCGGGAGGCTATAGGCCACACGTCTCTACTCTCCAGAGCCTACCCCATTTGGGTTTTGCAATGGGTCGTCAGGAATGGCCCTTTGACTCTTCTCTAATTTAATCCATCCTGTAACCTATCTTTCACCCCCCTCTCGTGGCTAATGCGACTTCTTTGCGCTTCTCGCCCTGACACCCTCTGCGCCATAATCTCTGCCTCCCTGATGTCTGCAGGAATTCTTGCAGGATCTGGGTTAGAAAATGGAGAAGTGCAGGCCAATGCTCAGTTTCTGTTCGGCGGAACGGCAATTGGGCAGGAAGAGGAGTTATCCATGGAAGTGCAGTCTCCAGGACCCGCTCAGTTCCCTCCGCTTCCCAACGCAGCACCAGCTCTGGCGAGAATCAACGCCTCCATGCTCTCGGTGAGCCACTTGGCAACCTCCGGATCAAACAGCGCCCTCGGCCAGTTTAACTCTGCTGCTCAGACCCTTGTTGAATACGTTGATAATATCGTTGTGAGCGCCGAGGGAGTCGCTCCGGGAACCGAGCTGATCCTTACGGTGGCGTGGGATGTCTCGGGGCAGTCCGTTTTCAATGCTCCGGATCGTATCCGGACTCGTAGCAGGCTTCTTCTCGATGCGGCCGGCATCGACCTTGACCCCGATCCAAATGCCCCTGAGCCCCCAAGGCAGATATGGTCCCGAGACTTTTCAAACTACGAGGAAACAACAGAAGGAGAATTCGGCCAGATACGATTTGATTTTCTTGTGCGAGCAGAAGTTCCCAGCCCTGGAAATATTCGTATGCGGAGTGCAGCAGGGGTGCTTGTCGGCGGTTCGGGGTCCAACTTCACAGGTAGTTACAACTGTCAGGCAACAGGTGAGCTCACTGCTGAAGTCGTCGGGGCTGTGGACCTCAGAACCAAAAGCGGTGAAACCATCTATCGATGGACAACTAACTCGCACTCCGGGATCGACTATGGATCCCGCGATGACGATCCACCCCAAGCCCCCACCCTCACAGTCAACCCCTCCGAGACCGGGGCGGAATTCACGGCGCTATCGTGGGAATCCAGAGAGAATCACTTCTACCTTGTCGAGTCTACCACCGGCAATGGTATTTGGGCGCTCGTGACCGAAGTAGCTGGGACTGGACTCCCTGTCAGAATTGATCTGCTTACTGACCAGCGAGCCTCAGGATATCGCATCCGGGAAATTTTTGGCTCCCAGTCGAGTAACCATGTCGTGAAGCCCCCAGTCCTGAAGGTATTGAGAAAGGACAATGACGGACTGAGCATACGGCTCGCCTGGAACACCCATCCTCAGGAGATCTACCAGCTCAATGAAATCCTTCCCGACGGAAGTGAATCCCCGGCCTTTGCAGTTTCCGGCGACGGAGCTGCTACCTGGTTCGACTTTTCCCCCGAAACTCAGGGCCGGGTATTTCAGGTTCGAGCCATTAAAAATTAAATGCCAGTCCCGGGGGTAGGCGAGGCCGCTCTCAGGCAAGTTCCCGGGCCGCTTCCTTGGCGAAATAGGTCAAGATCACATCGGCTCCGGCTCTCTTGATCCCCAGCAGGCTCTCCAGAACAACCGCCTTCTCATCAAGCCATCCTGCAGCACTCGCTGACTTAATCATCAGATACTCACCACTGACTTGGTAAGCAGCGAGAGGGAGGGAGGTCTCCTCCCGCAGAGTCGCAATAACATCAAGGTAGGGACCCGCAGGCTTGACCATGATCATGTCCGCTCCTTCTTCCTCATCCAGGCGAAGCTCTCGGACCGCCTCCCTTATATTGGCAGGGTCCATCTGATAGCTTTTCTTGTCTCCCTCTTTGGGAGCGGAATCGAGAGCTCCACGAAATGGGCCGTAATAAGCCGACGCATATTTAGCTGTATAGCTCTATATAGAGACCTGCTCGTGACCTGCACGGTCCAAAGCCGCCCGAATCGCGCCGACTCGCCCGTCCATCATATCGCTGGGTCCCACCATATCCGCACCTGCCTCGGCATGGCAGAGAGCCTGACGGCAAAGGACCTCGACTGTCTCATCATTCAGGATCTCGAACGCACCGTTTTCTCCCCGGCTCACTAAACCATCCTGCCCATCAGAATTATAGGGATCGAGAGCGACATCCGTAATAACAACGAGAGACGGGTGGGCTTCCTTGAGAGCCCTGACAGCCCTTGGAACGAGTCCTTCTGGATTCACAGACTCCTCCGCTCCGGAACTTTTAAGGATGTCGTCAATCGCGGGGAAAAGGATAACCCCGGGAATCCCAAGGGCGTGAGCCTCGCCCGCCTCCTTGACAAGACCAGCCAGCGACCAGCGCCTACAACCCGGCATGGAGGTGATGTCTTCGTTCTCTTCCAGATCGTGAATGAAGAGCGGGTAAACAAAGTCAGACGGAGTGAGAGCGGTCTCTCTCACCATTGCTCGAACTGCCGGTGACTTGCGGTTGCGCCTGGGACGCTGATGGAGGTTCATGACTATGCTCTAAAGTGGTTTCAATTCGTAGCCATCCTGTCCGTCTTTGACGGCCCACCCCATATTATTGATTTCGTCTCTCAGGATATCTGCTCCTTCCCAATCCCGGTTCTCACGAGCCATCTGGCGCTTTGCCGCCGCAGCAACTACCTCAGGTGGTGCCTCAGGGATTTCCAGCTCCGGCAATCTCAGTCCAAGCGCTGCGAGAACAGCATGAAGCCCAAGCCAGTTCACCCCCGGGTCACCCCCAGTTTGTGCACTTCGGAGTCCCCTGAAAAGCTGTCCCAGTCCCTCCGGAGTATTCAGATCATCATTCAGAGCAGCCAATGCCGGATGAAACACTCCGAGGTCATCCAGACCACAAAGATCTCTATAAGGAGGAGCACCCTGCCCCTCCTTCCCGGCCGCCTGAGCAAGAAGGGCCTCCGCTCTGGCCAATTTAGACAAGGCTTCCCGAGCCGCGTGCAGCCCATCGAAGGTAAAGTTAAGCTGCTTCCGATGATGAGCCCCTATCAGAGCGTAGCGCACTTCCATCGGCGTGGCCCCCGGGTCTCTCTCCAGATCTGCCAAGGTGTAGAGGTTGTTGAGAGACTTCGACATCTTCTCACCGTCGACCATGAGAAACCGCGGATGAAACCATGCCCGTGCAAAGTCCCCGCCACACGCACACCGGGACTGCGCGATTTCATTCTCATGATGAGGAAACTTGAGATCCTCTCCCCCACTGTGAAGGTCAAAGCTATCACCCAGGTATTTATAGCTCATCGCAGAGCACTCCAGATGCCAGCCCGGCCGCCCTTCTCCCCAGGGGCTATCCCAGTAGTTTTCTCCATCTTCAGGCCGACGGCCCTTCCAGAGAACAAAATCGGATACGCTATCCTTTTCATATTCATCTGCGTTTGCCCGCTCGCCCTGCGTCTTTCCCAATTCAAGATCCTGCTGATCGAGACGAGCAAGTTTTCCGTAGTCCTCAAAGGAGGCAATTCGGAAATAGACCGATCCGTCCTCTGATCGATAGGCGTTCCCACTTTCTACCAAAGTCTCAATCATCGCGATTTGCTCAGGAATATGCTCAACCGCACTCGGCTCTATATGGGGCACAAGACAATTGAGAGCCTCGCAATCCTCGTGAAATCGTCTTGTCCATTTTCCAGTGAACTCCGCAAGGGACATCCCCGACAACTGCGAATCACGTATGGTCTTGTCGTCGACATCCGTGATATTGCGGACGTGCTTTGTCTTCGTTCCTCCAACTTCGAGGGCACGGCGGAGGACGTCATTCAGGACAAAGGTCCTGAAATTGCCGATATGCGCCGGCCCATATACAGTCGGCCCACAGCAATAAAAGCCAAAGACCTTGCCGTCAGCTGGCTCTAACACACGCATCTCGCGCGTCATGGTATCGAACAAACGCACGCTGTGCTCTAACGGGGCCACCCCTTCTCCGCAAGCCTCAGCTTGATATCGCAGACAAGTCCCCGGGCGGTATCCGGAGGGAAACTACCGCAAATTCCTTAATATAGCGGCCTAATCGAAAAACCGCCCTTATCCCCCATACGGGAAAACGACCCCTTGCAGAGACTCTTTCTCTTGCTACACATTCTCGTGTGGCTGCTCCCGAAAAAGCCAAGTTTGCACCTGAACAGAAACGGGCTCTTCTCATAGGCGGAGGGGTGATTCTGGTAGCTGCCGGCCTTCTGTTGCTTATCTGGCTCGGCATGTTCCTTCCAGGGTTTGCTGGTGAAGTCTTCCGCAAGCTAGCGGGGTTTCTCTGGACTCCTCTCATTCTTGATTTCTCTCTGTTTATCCTCGGGGTAATTCTGGTCCTCTCCCTTAATTGGTATATCCGGGTCAGAAAAGGAGACGAATGCGTTTACCTTGAGCAGGTGGAAGACCCCCCAGACGGACTCCCTGAGCGGTCCCGATCAGCGATCTTTAGTGAGGAACCTGAGCCCCAGGGACTCGCTCCTAAACTTGCAGCCATCGAGGGAGCTCTTGCGCTCAATGACCTTTCTGAAGCAACCAGCCTCCTTTTTGAGCTACCTGAAATCCACCTTGAAGACCCTGATGTTCTTGCCCTGAGAATTACATTGGCTCGGCGCAAAGAGCATACCGACAAGGCAGACCTTCTACTGCAAAAACTCATGGCTAAGTCTCCCCAGCATCCTCTCGGTGAGAACTCGGAGGGTCCGAGGCACTCTCATGGACATTGAGCCGTTCCCCACAGCGGCGGCAGTAACGCGCATCAAGAAGGTGCCCGTGCACCCCACACGAGGGGCAGGCATCTGTCGTCTCATCCTGCCTATTCATTGCCGCGTTGACCGTTTCCCCGATGACGATACCGGTGGGAACGGCCATAATGGAATATCCAATTAAAACACAGAGCGCTGAGAGAAATTTTCCCTCCACAGTAAGTGGAGCAAGATCACCATAGCCCAAGGTCGTAACCGTTACTATCGCCCAGTAAATACTGACTGGAATATTGGTGAATTTACTCTGCGGCTGGCCCGACTCAAGGAGGTAGGCGATGGTCCCCATAAGCGTAGCCAGCACCACCATGGCGAAAAAGAACACCGTGATTTTGGCGCGGCTCGCGAGCAAGCCACGCATGATAATGCTGGCTCCCCGCATATGCCCGACCATCTTTAAGACCCGGAACATTCGCAGAAGCCGGAGAATACGAATCACCAGCAGGGACTGACTTCCCACCAGGAAGATGCCCAGAAAGGTCGGAATCCAAGATAGGAAGTCGATGATTCCAAAGAAGCTGAAGATATAACGGGCAGGGCGGCGCACCACCCAGATTCTCACGAAATATTCGGCCATAAAAAGCAGGGTGAATCCCCACTCCGCAACCTTGAGAGCCCCTCCCCAACGCGTTGCGAACGAGTCAATACTATCCAGCATGACCGCCACAACACTCAGACCGATGGCCCATAGCAACAACACGTCAAAGGCTTTCCCAAGCTTTGTTTCTGCCTCAAAGATAATCGTCCAGAGGCGCTCCCTTATACTGCTACGCCCTGATGATGAAGAATCGTCAGCCATCAGGTGGTATAATGCCGAAGTTCTTCCTGCCCCGAAACCTGCCCCATATCAGGGCACTCCCCCCTTTTAAAAAGCGATAGGCGAACGCAGGCGTTCAGACTGCCCTCACTTCTCTCATTCATCGCGCCCCAGAAGATTCCTCGTCTGCTCCACCGATCGACGGTTATACTCATCGTCACTGATGATTACCGGCTCCGGAAAAACCCCGCGCCTGAAGTCCGTGTGGCGATCAACCGGCTTGTCTATCGAAGCTTCACCATCCTCCCGCGCTCCCTCGGTGGCAAAGGATCCAGTTTTCTTTCTCTGGTTATCAAACCGTGACTTTCTGGCAAGATGAGCAGGACTGGTCATTGGAACCCCGGGCTTCTTTTGGAAACGGCTTTGATGATCACTTTCCCGGTAACTCCCTGTCGGCACCTTGCTGCCCCCCCCCCACTTGGCAGGCTCATAATTACCAGCCCTGTAGACGGCTTTTCCTACTCCTCCACCAAATGAGACATTCCGCTTCTTGTCGTATTGACTTCGAACGGCCCCGGTAAAGTTACCCTGCTTGTCCCTTTTCAGAGAACGGGAATCAAAAGCAAAGCGCTCCTCGAGGGCCTTGAACCCCTCAGATTCTCCCAATGCGATAACCTGTTTATCCCTTTTGCGTGGCTTAACAGTCCCCGTGCCGCTATCGGAACCCGAACCGCTAATGCTGGAACACGAGCTGACCGCGACCACCCCTGCTGCGAGATAGCCAATCCAGATAATACGAGGGAAAAAAATCAACAGGGAATCGTGGAGGCCCTGAAAACCCTTGTCAATGGCACAGGCAAGGCCGTTTGACCTTTCCGAATCAGAAATTTGATCTCCCGGCCTCAAATTCATATACTAGCGTTGTGAAACCCTCTCTTTTCAATCAAACCCCGGACGAACTCTCCGCGGTTCTTAGTGATCTGGGAGAGCCCTCCTACCGAGGAGAGCAGATTCTGGATTGGCTATGGAGAAAGCGAACAAGCTCCATCGACGAGATGAGCAATCTTCCTGCCAGATTGAGAGACCAGCTGAAAGCCAGCTTCTCACTGCAATCGCTTAGTCCCACCCGGGCGCAGGGTTCCTCGGACAGCACTCGTAAGTTTCTCTTTCGCCTGCATGACGGACGCTACGTCGAAACCGTCCTGATCCCCGCTTCTCCTGCGCTTTTCGGGGAACGTTCGGATCGGCGCACTCTCTGTGTTTCATCCCAGGTGGGCTGCGCTTTCGGATGTAAGTTTTGCGCCTCGGGACTCGATGGGTTCACTCGAAACCTCTCTGCTGATGAAATTGCGGGCCAAGTCCTCCTCGCCGAGGAGTTAAGCAAGGAAAAGGTCAATAACATCGTTTTCATGGGGATGGGAGAACCCTTAGCCAACATGACGCAACTTCTCAGAGCCCTCGACCTGATAACTGCTCCTTGGGGCCTCGGTATCGGAGCCCGCCACATCACGGTCTCGACCTCAGGACTCGTACCTCAGATCCGTAAACTCGCGGATCACCCCCAGCAAATCCGACTCGCAATTTCTCTCCATGGCGCAAGCGACGAAGTGCGAAGCCAGATTATGCCGATCAATCAGAGGTGGCCGGTATCCAAGCTTTTCGAAGTCCTGAAGTACTGGGCCACACGCAAAACCCAGAAAATCACGCTGGAATATATTCTAATCGACGGCCTCAACGCTGATGCTTCTCAGGCACACTTACTTGCCAGGCGTGCACAATCACTTAACGCCAAGGTTAATCTCATCCCCTACAATACGGTTGAAGGCCTGCTCTGGAAACGCCCAAGTGAGGACGCATGCCGCGCCTTCCGGGATGTCCTCACCGAATACGGAGTTCCTGCAACCCTGCGCCTCGAGAAAGGGCATGACATCGACGCCGCCTGCGGCCAACTCCGATTGAAAGAGGAGAAATCCGCAAAAGGCCTCCAAGCTTAAAAGGGGATTTCGCCCCCGTCATCATCGAAATCAGCCCCAGCCGGGGAGCCGCCCTGAGGTTGAGAGGCCGGTGGAGAAGATTGCTGTCCGGGAGACGAACTCTCACCACGTGGCTGTCCTCCTCCTCGGCCATCGGAAAGGAACTGCATGTTCTCTCCCACCACCTTGAGTTTACTCCGCTTCTGCCCCGTAGTCTTGTCATCCCAAGTGTCCATCTGGAGGCGACCCTCGATATAGACCGGACGACCCTTGCCAAGATATTGCTGGGCAAGCTCAGCCTGCCTAGCCCAAAGCGTGACATCAATGAATGTCGTCTCCTCTATTCGCTCCCCCTGGTCATTATTCCGTACCCGGTTAACCGCTAAACCCAATTCGGCAACTGCCGTTCCCTTGGGAGTGTAGCGCAGCTCAGGGTCCCGGGTCAGATTCCCGATGAGCATCACCTTATTCAAATTAGCCATAGCCGGGACCGTAGCTGGGGATAAGCCGCTACCAAGAAAAATTTGAATACAGCCGTGCGGCGGCCCCTCAACAGCTCAGCCAGAATATCAAAAACGGCGCGCTCACGCGCGCCATTGACAACCGCAACTCTTTACAGTCACGGAGCGTTCCAGAAAACTATTACAACTAGCCCAACCGCTGGTAATGCTGAAGATGAACCAGGGCGTTGAGCTTCAATTTTCCTTGGATCTTCTGAACCTGCTGAGCGTCTGCTTGAAAAATGTAGTTCACGTAGTGCCCCCCATCCAGATGGCGGGCGTTGTAAGCGAACTTGTGTCGGCCCATCTGCTTGATTTCTTCAAGCTTAGCGCCTTCTGCCTCCATCTCCTTCGCGACAGATCCCACGAGATCGTCTACACTATCTTCCTTCCCTTTCGTGTTCAGAACAATCAGGCCTTCGTATTTCCTGTCCATCGTCTGTTTTCTTGGGTTGCGATTTAGAATCGGGTTTTAGTTTTTGCGCTTTGGGGCGCGAGTTAAAGCGGTTGGCAGCTTTGCCAATGCCTTCAGCGAGGGCAAACTGCACAGCATCGACAGCGGTGGCAAGCGCCTTTTCCGCCACTTCTCTCTCATCGAGCCCGAAACGACCAAGCACATGCCCGCTGAGTTTCGCCCCCGGAGCCCCACCAATTCCTACTTTGAGGCGAGGAAATGCCTGGGAACCCAGATCCGCAAGAAGGCTTCCAATCCCATTATGACCACCGGCACTTCCACTCATTCGAAACCGGAGCTGACCGAGAGGCAAGGCCACGTCATCATAAACCACCAGGATACTCTCAGGGGCAATCTTGTAAAAACGAGAAACCGCCGCAACCGACCGACCACTGAGATTCATATAGGTCTGGGGCTTGAGAAAGAGGAGGCCGTCGGCAGAACGACACATTTCTCCACTCCATTTCCTCTCCGATCGAAATACCAATCCCGCAGCGGTCGCCACCCTGTCTAGGATATCGAAGCCAACGTTATGCCTGGTTCCAGCATACTCCTTCCCAGGATTTCCCAAACCTACCACGAGTTGCGGAATATCAGACACGTGTGTTTCTTACCGATTCCATGGAGGAAATGCGCCCCGAAAATTTTCCCGGGTCATGCCCTTGCCCCCTGAATGAAAAACCCGGGGCCTACCCCGGGTCTTGTTTGAGCCACCGAGGCCCATGGGATAGCTTGTTAAATTATCCTCCGGACTCTTCAGATTCTGATCCGTCAGCAGCCACTTCAGCGTCAGAGCCTCCTGCTTCCTCTCCCGTGGCTTCCTCACTGAGCGCAACCCGGGTCTTCGCCACCAGCGCAACCACCACATCTTCTCCAAGAGTCGGCGAAACCCCTTCCGGCCACTTCATCCCACCGACACTCAGAACCTCTCCGACGTCCAGCTCACTAGAATCACCCTCGATTGTCTCGGGAAGGTCCTTAGGCAGACACTTAATCTCGAGGCTGTAAATCATCTGTTCCAGCTGACCACCAAGCTTTACTCCAAGAGCCTCGCCAACCAGCGAGACGGGAATCTGCGCCGTGATCTCGGTCTTGTCGTCGACCGCAATAAAATCAGCATGAAGCACGTTTCCACTCAGTGGGTCATGCTGAAGGTCTTTCAGGAAAGCTAATTGGTTGCTGCCGCCGTCCAGTTCCAGGTCAACCAGCACGTTAGCAGATGCACTTGCAGACAGCATCTCACGAAAACCCTTCGCGCTTACCTTAACGTTCCGATTTTCGGATCCGCCACCATATACGACGGAGGGGATGAACCCTTCCCGGCGCATGCGCTTGAGCACACCACTGCCTGTGCGCTTCCGATCTTCCGCTTTAAGTGAGTGCGTTTTAGCCATCCGTCTATGAGGTTTGTTACTACCGGAGAGCTTTTTACACTCCGCGGGGGGGCGGTTTGCTACACGGATCCACTGTCGATGTCAAAGAGAGAACTGACCGATTTTCCATTGTGGATTCTCAGGATTGCCTCTCCCAGAAGTCCTGCAATGTCCAGAGTGGTCACCTTGGCGCGGCAGGCCTCGGGCGGAGGTGGAGTGGAATTCGTGGTAATTAGCTCATCTATCGCAGAATCCATGATCCGCTCACAGCCAAGATTTCCCAAGACCGCGTGAGACACTCCTGCGAAAATCCGCCCTGCTCCATTACTCTTCAGAGTCTCCGCAGCAGCACACAGGGTGCCAGCCGTCTCCGTCATATCGTCCACGATAATGGCATCGCGACCTTCAACCTCACCGATGAGCTTCATCGGTTCTACCACCGTGGCTGAAATCCTCTGCTTCGCTACGATGGCGAGCTCAGCACCCAGAACGTCCGCATAGCTTCTTGCCATCTTGACGCCTCCCACGTCGGGAGAAACCACCGTGAGCCCCCGCCCGTGGCTCTGTCGCTGTTCCCGCAGATGCTTCAGCAGGACGGGCTTGGCATAGAGGTGGTCAACCGGGATGTCAAAAAAGCCCTGCACCTGAGAAGCATGCAGGTCCATCGTGAGCACCCTGTCGACCCCTGCGGCTTCAATCAAATTGGCTACCAGCTTCGCCGTGATTGGGGCCCGGGGCTTGTCCTTCCGGTCCTGACGAGCATAACCAAAAAATGGAATCACTGCGGTTATCCGCTCAGCACTGGCACGGCGCACAGCATCAACCATGATAAGCAGCTCCATAAGATTCTGGTTTGTCGGAGGGCACGTGGGCTGAATCAGGAATACATCCTGCCGTCGGACATTTTCGTCGATCCTGACATACGTTTCTCCATCAGGAAAACTGCTAACCTCGGCGTTGGCCAGGGGGCTTCCTATCTGGTCTGCGATTCCCTGAGCAAGAGAGGGGTGGGCGTTCCCGGTGAGAAGTTTCATGAGGTTAATGGGGACACTTTGGTTATTCGTTTCGAGCCCACAGGGCGAGTAGAATCGATCATAGCCTGCACTCTGGCCTGTAATTCCGCTTACTCGGCAAATCACCTGCTACCTCGCCTCATGAGCACGACTGGGATGGTGCGGAGAAGGATCTTCAGGTCGAGAGCCAGAGACCAGTTGTCGATATACTCAAGGTCCAGCCTGACCCACTCATCGAAACTGGTAATCTTATTCCGGCCTTCAACCTGCCAGAGGCAGGTGATTCCCGGCTTCACGCTCAAGCGGCGCCGGTGCTCGGACTTGGCGAACTGCTCAACCTCGTAAGTGGGAAGAGGACGCGGTCCCACCAGGCTCATTTCCCCGCGCAGCACGTTCAAAATCTGGGGCAATTCATCAATACTGGTTCGACGAAGAAAACTTCCAAATTTGAATACTCGTGGATCCTTCTCGAGCTTGAAGACCGGTCCTGACATTTCGTTGCCTTGGGCCTCCTTCACTTCATCGAGCTGGGACTCAGCACCAGGATGCATCGTCCGAAATTTCCACATATTGAAGGGTTTTCCGTGACGCCCTGCCCGTTTTTGACGAAAAAAGATCGGGCCCTTGGGGCTGCTTATCTTGATCACAAGAGCGACCCACCACCACACCAGAACGAGGGAGCCGGCGAGAGCAACCGCGGAAAGGGCAACATCGATCATGGCCTTGATCCAGAGAGCCCATGATAATTCCGGAGTCGAGCGCAGAACCAGCATTGGGTTGCTTCCCATGCTGTCAAAATCTGGTCGTGCCACCTGTGCCTGAAGAAAGCCTGCCGAGATCCATGCCTCTACACCCTGTAATTCACAAATTTCGATCAACTCCGCCAGCTCCCCAAACTCGGTCTGCTTGGGAGCAAAGATTGCCCGTGCGACCGATTCATCCTTAAGAAGGGCACTGAAATTATCGGAGCTATCCTTGGCGGGGTGATAGTGAGCTACCACCTTATATTGAGCGAGGACTTCCTCCGAGAGGCTTGCCTCAAACTCTGTAATAGACTCCTCCGACCCAACATAAATGACCGCTTCCTTCGCATCTTCCGCACGCACGGAATGCAGGACGAAACTCCGAACCAAGCCCTCACGCGCCAGCACGAGGCACACTGCAATAGGAATCGCCACCCCCAGCGTAAGTCGGGGAGTGTCGCCCAGTTTTAGAAACACCACCAAGGCCCCTACAACCACCCCAACAATAATCAGGGATTTAAACATCTGGGATAACGAGTCCCTGATACGTTTACGCAAGGGGTGCCGGTAAAAGCCAAAGGCCCCAAGTGCGATCGGGGTAAAGGGCACGATAACGACCAACAGGGGAAATAGTTCTCCAAGACCAAGTTGGACGAGGTCACCCTCCCCTGGCCACAGACCCCATTTTATAAGAGTCCCAAGAAGATTCTCCCGGACTGAAGCACTGATCACAAATGCCAGATAGACCAGCGCGGCATCAGCGAACTGCAGTGCCTGCACGGAAAGAGCTTCTTTGCGTCCTTGAGCCATTAATCTTTTGTAACGCCATCCGGCTTTGGAAACCGATTTAGAATATCCTCCGGAAGGTCAGGCCGAATTTTTCCATCCTGCAATGATTTTATGTAGAATCCCAAGATCTCGCGTCTCTTCCGAAATTCCTGTGGCTGATTGAAGCGGTAACCCCGACGGATCGAAAGCTCGAGGTATTCCTTGGAGAGCAGAAAACACCCAAGAGCCTCCTCTGGTCTGCGTCCATACCAGAGCTGCTTTCCTCGAAGGGCCAGGTGGTGGGAAAGCCCCGCAAACGCCCCAAACTTGCGCTCTCTTCGTCGGGCAACCCGGATTGCTTCCCGATGGACATCCGCTGCTTCGGAAAAATCTCCAAGCAAATCATGAACGAGTCCCAACTCAACAAGAGCCCGAGCATCCTGGGGGTGGCGCCGAAGCGCAATCTCCAATCCCCAACGAGCTTCCTGAAGACACACGCCGAACTCGGCGCGATCCTCCTCTGGCGTGCGTGCGTAGACACTCAATTGCAGGCGCCCATACAGCTCGGCAGAAAGGTAATGAGGGCTATCTTCCACAAGTTGCCGCAACCGCGGTAGCTCCGTGAGATCCACTTCGTAGTTTCTCGCCCTCGCTTGTTCCCAGCGGAGCCATTTCACCACATGCAGACTCTCCTTGCCTGTCGCAACCATTCCCAGAGAGATCATGGTAATTAAAAGAGCCCCATGTGCCAATTTAGTTGAAGTCCCACGGGTAGATCCTGGTGACGGGAAAACTAGTCCGATCACAAGCGCGGCCAGCATCAAAACAGGCAGAAGGTGTGTCTGGAAATCAAAGGCCGCATGGAGCATCCCCCCTGCCAAGGCCGCCACACAGCCTATCTGTAACCCACGTTCGAGGGGAGAACTCTTAGATCTATCCCGGGAGATCCTAACCACCGCTCCTACAAAAACCGTCACCAGGAAACCCACGATAAGGGCCAGGCCAGCAATTCCGTAATCGCAGAGCACCTGAAGATATTCGCTATGCGCAAGCTCAGGATCATTTACCCAGCTGGGTATGTCCGTATCCCAGTGCTGGACCGCAAGATACCGGTAGCTCTGGCTTCCATTGCCAAACAAAGGCTTCTCCTGCCAGATTTCAAAGGCGACCGCTGCCAGACCCAATCGTGAGCTGGACCCCAGAAGGTTGCCCATGTCCGAGTCCTGACCCCGCTCCTCGCTCAGGGCCGAAGTGGACAGCGAGACCGCAGCAATGGCAATAAGACCGAGAGCGGCGAAGGCCACGCACCCTGCCACCCACGCACCCAGAGCACGATTTCGTACCCGCAGAAAAACCGCCATTGCGCAGGCACAGCCAATCCCTCCCGTCATAGCTGCGAAACCAGCCCGGGATTTGGTCAACCATGTGAGCCAGATCCCGATGAGAACAAGCATCAGAAGAGGCCCCCTTTGCTTCCATGAAGACCTGCAGAACAAAAGACCAACACATAAGGGCATTACGATGGCGAGAAGACCGGCCAGATTGTTCCACTGCCAGAAGAGCCCACTCACACCCTCGCCACTGGGGCGCTGGTGCCGAAAGAAGGTATAGTCCGGATCGATGAAGTGCTGGTAAAGCCCGGCAAGCAGCTGCACTCCGAGAACGAAGCCAATCCCGATCAGGACAAGGATCCGCCGGCGGAGACCAATCGCACAAGTCGACACCGTCGCCAAAGTCAGCCACGCCATGCTGATCAAATGAAGGTCATGGCGGCCAAGATCCCAGACATCCGAGAAGAGGGCTCTGGCGGCGAAGTACAAGAGCACCGGCCCTCCTCCGATGAGCAGAGGCAGACTCATGGTCTGACCAGATCGAATTGCGTGGGTTAGCCCCAGAAGTGCACCGAGGCCGACCAGAGGAACGGCAACGGCACTGCGGTGGAGCTCGAGTCCCCCGCCAAATAGAACCGCAATCACCCATCCTGTGATAAGACAAAACAGTGCGGACCAGGGCAGCCATCTGCTCTCTGTCTGCTGGTCTTGAGGGGTTAGGGTTTTCATCACTTAGGAGCCTTGAAGCATAGGAGGCGGCTGTCTCAGCGAATTGCCGTAAACCACCCAACCAATAATAACCACCCTCCCAGGGAGATTAAAAGGCTCCTGCTCCTCAGAAGTAAATACTCTGGAGTTTCCACGGAGGTCGACCCCCACGCCAGTTTAAGATAGCTCAGCAATCCCGCCAGGGCCGGAACAGCGGTAAGGACAAACGGCATACTGTCCGGACGGCTGAGACAGTAGGCAATGTAAATGGATCCCGCGAATAACGCACTGCACCCTATCAGGACGTTCAAAAGATCTGTCGTGTAGCCCCGCAGAGCCCGACGGGTTGAACCAAGGGCCATGCCCGAGCTCTCCATGAGCAGCCACTCTCCCTTTCTCTTTCCGAATCCCAGAAGAAGGGCAAGAAAGTAGGTGCACCCCACAAGCCATCCAGTGGGATGAGCAGTAAAATCAAAACTCTGGAGGGCAAACGCCCCAGCAGCGACCCGGGCAACAAACCCAAGCCCTATGACAAGAACATCAACGAGAGGAAGACCTCGAAGACAAAAAGAATACAGCCATGAGAGCAGGTAGTAGGCAACCAGCACCCGGGTCACGCTGCCATAGCCATAAAACACAAAGGAGAGGCCAAGCGCAGTGATCACCAAGGTAGTTACCGCCACCCAGGCTGCCCGCACGGAAATATGCCCCGCGGCAATAGGCCGATTCCGCTTGTTAGGATGACAGCGGTCTTCCTTTCGGTTGAAGATATCGTTCGCCAGATAGACCGCGCTCGAGACCAGACAAAAGCATACTGCAGCAGGGACGACCGCAAGCCAGGCCGATGCATCAAAGACCGCTCCATGGAAAAGGAGCGCGGCCAGACAGAATCCGCTCTTCGTCCAGTGATGCACCCGCAAGGAAACCAGCCACCTGCGGATCGGGGCTTGAATCACTTCTCCTGTTGTTTTTCCTGACATTTAAATTCTCACTGGAGAGGCAGTATTCTCCGGATCACTCGCGCGCGCTCAACGCCTTGAATCTGATCCCGCGTAGTTCCTCACATCCATGAAGTCCGGTAACGTTCCAAACGCCAGCCAAAGATTCGCCCTCCCGGGTTCAGAATCTGCCATCACACTTTTCCATTCTTCTGCCGTAATTGGGACTGTCCACCATATGGCCGGATCATAAGAACTCTCCATCTGTTCCAGTTCCCGGGAGGCATCCAGCCCCCTCACCAGATCCTCAAGGACACCCCTGTCGCGCCCCGCAACAACCCCTCGGTGACCTGCCAGCTCCTTGGAATTCCAATGTTCCCACCCCCATGGCCGCACCCTGAAGTCATTGCCATTGTAGTAGCCGTGAAGTGCCAACTTGATACTGACTCCATTATCCGGTTCCCGCGCGGGAAGGTCTTGATCGTCACGGGTCCAGAGAAAAACGCGCTCGCCAATCTCTCCTCCTAGCGGCCGAAGACAGCCCTTTCCCAGCAATGATATCAGTGTATTACGATTTGAACCCTCGGACGCATTCACTCCACGCTGCCTCTTACCAAGGGTTCTCTCGTCGAAGAGAACATAATCTGCATCCTCAACCGAAGAGGCCTTTTCTCTTCCAAAAAGCGCGAGATGACATGCCCCATAAGAAACGAGCCCACTACTGAGCACAGCCCCCTTTCCCCGAGGAAGATTTTCCGGGACAACCCTACTCCACGCTCCCCAGACTCGCTGATTGTGGTCAACAGGCTCCTCCATGCCATTGGCCAGGCGGCCCAAAAACCAACCGTAGGCTCCCATCGGCCAGAACCCATCGGTCGAAGGGTATAAAGTCGGCGCAGAGGTGACAACGCTGGCCTGTTTCCACCCGGACATCCGCACCCCGACCAACCATGGTAGCGCGGTTCCCAGCAGGGTGACGAGCACTGCCAGCCGACCCCATCGCCACTGCCCCAGACGATTCCAGCAGTCGCGACCACGGTCGGAAAAGAGGGTCAGAAGAATGGCCAACGCTGGCAGAAAAAGATGGCGGGGAGTATAAAGCACACATCCATAAAAAATCAGAGGGAGTAACACCGACAGGGCCATACCCCCCCGGAAGAGTGATCCCCGGGATACAAGACCGGCCGCAAATGCAATCAGGAGGACAAGAAGTGCGCCCAAGCCCCCTCCAACAAAGGCGACAAAAGTGGGCAGGACAAAAAACGGGGCAGGCAATACTGCAAAATTTTTGCTGAGCAGCAGCCCAAGAATAATGGCAAAAACCGTGCCAACCATCATAGCCTGCACGCGCTGGTCCCGAAGAGTAGCGCGAAGAGATTCCTCCCGCGCCGCAAAGAATGCCAGCAACGGCATGAGCAAAAGAGCGTCCTGACGCGCTGCGGTAGCGGCCCAGGCAAGCAGGCCCACAAGACATATTCGGGACCTCGAGAGACTATCCTTAGGCTTCTCGAGCCCTTGACGCGCCGGCTCGTGTCGAAGCATCACCGCAAGCAGGAGGAGAAAGAAGGCCGAGAGCATGTTTGGCGAGAGAAACACCCCGGAGAAAGAGAGCACGGGCGTGAAGAGCGCTCCGTAGAGAGCCGCAACCTGTATCCCCGACCATCTTTTACGAGCTCCTACTGCGGCAAGAAGGGCCAGAGCAAAGAGCGTGATCGCCAAAAGGTTCCCCTCACGGACTATCTCCATCGATCTCCCCTCCCCGGACATCCGCAGTTTGAGCCATGCCGCTGTGATCCAGTACGACAAATACTGCTTATCGTAGTTATAGCTATCGTTATCAGCTACCGCCCTGTCCTTGGCCAACAGGTGCAGCGACCCCTCCAGAAGCGAGGCTTGATCACTTTCCCGCATGACTGGGCCCACTGCCCAGATTTCCATGCAGATCCAGAAGACTACTACCGCGGAAGCAGCGAGTCGCATTGTCCCAGGATGGCTCATTCTCATCAGGCTGTCGCTGGTTGCAGAACGGCTAGATATTGCAGTTTTCTTCCGAACAACGCGTTCAAGAAAGAGGGGTAAATATTGAGTGATTCGTGCTCTTCGTGAATCGAAAGGCCCGATTTGCTGAAGAGATCATGCCACCCTCCAAGGTCGGGATAGCGATAAAGGCATCGAACGCCGTAGCCTGCATTCGCGGCCCAGTCCATAAGGCAGATACGAGGCCACGCCAGAATCCCACCAGTCTTGTGATCCTTGACGATGACTCTCCTCCCCGCAACCCGGCATGCCTCCTGGAGAAGGCGCAGGGGATTTTCCTCGTGATGGAGAACATCCGCCAGAAGGACATTATCGAAAGAGTTGTCGTCGTGGGGTATTGTCTCTCCGTCATAGGGGTCGACTGGAATCACACACTGCTCCCGGGGGCAGGTTTCCAAACCCCGGGCTTCCAATCGATATTCCCTGGCAAGCGCCCCGGAAAGAGCCCCACTACCACAACCAATATCGAGCAGGGACTCACCCGGAGAGAGCCCGCCCCCAATAAGGCTGAGAAGAGCCCTCTGGCGCCGGTCGTATACCGGTGCGTGTAACTTTCGCAGAAGAGCCTTCATTCAGGCTCGATCGCGCCAAGGGATTTCTGAAACATCGGGGCATGTTGCCGGACGAAATTAAGTGCCCGCGCGCGCGCCTTCTTATCGGATTCTTGAATCTCCTCCAGAGTCATCCCTTCTTCCAATTCGTCATAAACCATCACGCTGGGATATCCCCAGCGATTGTTTATGTTTTTAAACATGTTGTCGAGAACGGTGAAGAGGATGCGCTCGAAATCCGAGGGGGTCGAACGCTTTGCTCCTATCCACCAGTAAAAATAGTGGGCCCGGATGTTTCGAATGACTCCATCCTTCTCGTTAAGCTTCCTGACAATGGTAAAATCCGTGACACTGAACTTCTGGTCGCCCACGGAAACGTCCACGACCTCTTTACCCGCAATCCTCCAACCCTGCGCACGAAGGCATACTTCGGGCCGATGAAGGCTTCTCCGGTCCGTGCCACTCAGGATAAGGCTTGCTGAGATTCCCGCCTCCGTCGCCTCGGATTCGTTTGAGGCCTTTGACTCTTTTGGCACATAGAGCATTTTCAGAATACCGGTATCCTCAGGAAGCCATTTCTTTTCCTCCTTGGTGACTGGCCTCGCAAACCCCACATGCCCACTGACTGCGTCCCGGCCAGGAAGTTTCAAGATCATCCCCGCAGCGGAATTTTCCGCGGCGTTAGGAAAGCACACACAAAGAACTATTGTCAGGGAAACAAGGAGCAGCGCCACTCCGCTACGCACTATGGCATGTCTCGTGGTCATCATTGCGCAGCGTCCTCTAACTTTTCCTCTTTTAGCCCGACCACTCGGGATCGCACACGTTTTCTCCCCAGAGACTTGAGGCCCCGGTTGAGAACTTCCACGAGAACCAACATGCATAACAGGGCAACGATAAACACCGCGATACCAGCTCCCATATGAAACGCCGAGGGATGTTCGTCGGACCCAATGGCAAACTCCTTGGAGACCCAGATTGTCCCGTAATAAAGGAGAAGCATCCTTACAAGGTTCCCAAAAATCGCAAAGGGAATGGCGCAAGCTGCAAGGAGAAGCCGGTGCCATCCTTTTTTCAGGGAAATATACCCATAGAGAAGGCTCACCATTCCCAGAGCAAAGAGCGACCGGAGGCCTGAGCAGGCAACCGCAATTCCCAGTGAAAATCTTTCTCCAGCGGCCAGAGACTCAGTGGGCGGGGAAAACAGGGAGGTACCCGAGCGAATGACCTCAACTCCGGTCAGCTTGAGATAGGCCTCGGTCAGCCGGGTCATGAGAAGCTGGAGTGGGCTGGCAATCGGTTCGATTAAAAACACCAGCGGCCAGGTTAGGCCAAAGAGAATCCATAACCACAATGCCCGCTTAAAAAACTCCAGTCCCAGGAACCAGAGCGCGAAGCCTGCCACGAAAAGCTGGCCGGCAAAATAGCCCACGTATTTTTCATTCGCCTTGTAGCCTCCAAAATACACAAAACAGGCCAACGCTAGGACCACGAGCCCAAGGTAGCTGGGCCTCGGAGTAATATCCGCAAATCGCTTTCTGGTAACATAAAAGAGAATCAGCACCACAGGGGGCACGAAATACCCAAAGGCCCACTCTGCCTGCTCCATTCTGTAGCCCTGGCGCATGTTACTCCAGAGGGTCGATCTCTCGAACATGTATCCCGTGGAATAGCCAAATCCAAAGTAGAGGTATCCCATCACTGAGACAGCGCAACAAAGCATGACCGCAAGCGGCACGCGATGCCCTTTGTCGAAGAGAGTGAGGGAGCTGCTCATGAGAGGGGCATACCCAAGACCGAACGGTCAGGACTGGCAAGAATACAGTAGCCGCGGGCCATATTCATCGGTAATCAAAAAGCTCTAATACCTCGGCGAGGGCTTCATTGAGCGAGGCTACGGTCTCTGGCTTCAGCTTCTTCAAGTGATTGCCGGGCTTGACCGACCTTTTGTGCGCAAGGAGGTTTTCTTCTGAAACTTCGAAATCCGCCTCCTCGAGAATACGGGCAACGGCCTCCTGATCTTGGTCCAGCCCCGTATGCGCAACGACCTTCCGAAGAAACTCGGGAAAAGCCGTCACCATCTCCTCATACCGGAGGAAAAGCACGCCGGGCTTCCCAACAAGCCGGGCATGGAATTGCTCAAAATCTTGCGCATACTGGCTAGCCTTACCGAGGACCCATTGGTCTATATCGGTTCGAAGCGCCTCTCTACGGGCTTCCAGATTTCCACGGTTATTCAAGGTATGCGAATCTCGGACCGAATAATAGTGCGAAACAAGGCAGTCCCGGGGATCTCGCAATAACAGGACCGAGCGGTAGCGTTCATGAGAGGGGATAGGATAAGCCCTCCGCAAAGTACCATAGTGGCATCCGCTGGGGTGAAAGGCCCTGGCTAGAGTTTTCTCGTCAAACAGTCGGGATCCCTGTTCCGGATGCACCTTGACGAAATAGCTGCAGTAATCGAGGTGCTGGAGCCCATTGGCAACCGCGAGCTCCCGGAGAGCCCGCGAGAGAAACATCGAGCCACACCGATAGTAACTGTAGAACAGGACACTCGGAGACCCTTGCGGCGCAACCGCTCCCGCAAGGCCCCGTTTCTCTCTCTTCCAGAGGCAGGAATTGTATGTCCGGGAAAGCTTCACGTACGTTCCCGGAAACCGCTTCATGACCCAGAGCCGGGCACGGCGAGAGATGCTGGTCGACTTACTCATGATTCAAGGGTGGGGTTTTTGGGGGCGGCTATTACAGAGTCCTGGTCGATATACGGACCCTAGATCTGTGCTTCTTTGTCTCGTCCTACTACCTGCCTGACGATGTTATCAAAACGCATTTTCCATTCCCCGGGGTCCGCCTCTTTTTTGAGCCATTCCCGACCAGCAAGACCCATCTGCCATCTTCTCTCCCGGCTCATTGCCTCCATCGTTTCCACAGCTCCAGCGAGCGCGCTCGGGCTCCCGCTCTCATAAAGTAGTCCTGTCCCTCCGTGCTCCACGGTCTCTATTAAGCCCCCTGAGGCGGCTGCCAGCATCGGCTTCCCATGATCATAGGCCTCGTAGGTTACTAATCCAAGTGGCTCCCACCATACCGAAGGCGCAAGCATCGCCCGGCATCCTGCAACCAGATCGTCTTTCTCATCTCCATCAACATAACCGACGTATTCCACTTTTCTACTTCTTGAGGCCGCCGCCCGCACGAGCTGTTCCTCGTCCCCGGTTCCCCCAATTTTTAGCAGAGGCGTGGAATCTCCGAGCGATCTCTCCAGGATCTCCCATGAATCCAACAAGGTCCTAACCCCCTTCTCCCTCACCAGTCTCGCAAGATACAGGTAGTAGCCCTCATCCCTTTGCTCTGGCTCTTTCTCCTGATGATCCCATGAGTGTCGCAGGGCAAACACCCGTTCCCGAGGCAGCCCTGCACGGAGAAGAGTATCACGCATGAAATCAGAAATTCCGACCCAGCCCTTAATCGCGTCCAGCCAGCCACTTTTATGCAGCCGCTTCAAAGCGAGGGCAAAAAGGCCCGACTTGAGGGCCGAGCCCTGCCAAGACCCGGCTCTTACTTCTGCCCAGTAATTTCCCTGCAGGCTCTCCTCAGCAACTCGCGTCCCCGTCCATAAAGTTCCGCCTACGGAAAAAGGCCGGAAATTATGAACATACTGGACCACCGGGACTCCTGCATCCAAGGCTTCCCGATAGATCGAGGGGGACCCAACCGGATACACATTATGACAGAGTAAAAAATCAGGCCTTACGGTTCGGATCCGTTCTCTCAACGCGCAAGCGGTATCCTCATTACAAAACATTTTCCGGACCTGCCCCAGCTTTCCCGGACCATTGGGTCCATCCCAGTCCCTGCTATCCCACCAGAGCTTCTCAATCTCAAACTTTTCCCCGGCATGACGGAAAATTCTCTCCGCCGACTTTTCCTCTCCGCCGCGATGCCGGTAGCGATTAAATAGTTGAATTACTTTCATCACAGCCAGCACTTCGCATGCTCTCTACTGGAGCCATGACCTCTCGAGCAATCGAGCCCACGTAATAGCATTCCTTTCATGCGAGAAGCTCCCGGTAACAAGCGAGGTGACCTTTCATCGTTTGATCCCAACTGTAACTACTGCTATGTTTCAATCCTCTCCTAACCAGCTCCGACCCTCGTGAGAGCGCTTCGAGAAGGGCTGCTGCTCCTTCCGCAGGGTCCGTTGGATCAAAATATACCGCAGCGTCCTGACCAACCTCGGGAAGGCTCGTAGCCTTGCTGCAGACCACAGGCGTCCCTGCTGCCATCGCTTCAATCACAGGCAATCCAAAACCTTCGTAGAGCGAGGGGAAAAAGAAGATCGTTGCATGCTGATAGGCCGGCACAAGAGTCTCATCTGGAATCCGCCCAAGCTCAATCAGGCGCTCCTTTCCACACAGCCGGCAGAATCGCTCTCGCAGTTCGGCGGGAAGAGCCGCCCCAGCCCGCACCAAGACAAAATCCGGTTCCTGCGACAGGAACTCTGAGAACACCTCTGGCAGGATTTCAAGATTCTTGCGCGGAATTGCGCTTCCCACACTGAGAACGTAGGGCCGATCTGAGAGCCTCTGGAGAGCTGCAGGCAAATCGATGGGGGTGCGAAAGACCTCTTGGTTGATCCCATTCTCGACTACCCGGATTCTCTCCCGCGGAATTCCGGTGAGCTCCATCACTTCACCGGCAGTAAATTCTGATACCGTGGTGAGAAGGTCAAAACGGCGCAGCCGTTCGGTTTGCCTGCGAACGCGCGCAACTTGAGCCTTGGTCAACTCTCCCGGGAACCGGAGGGGAATAAGGTCGTGGACCGTGGCAAGGGTGCGGGGGGAGCCTCGCAAGTGGGACAGGAGATGCCCCAATCCGTGAGAAAGCCCGTGTGCTAAGTCGTATTCCCCTGCCCGACTAACCCGCCATCGGTACAGCGCCCATTTATCAAGAGCCCGGACCATCCGGGAGCTTGAGCCCGCCATCAGTCCCTCATAGGGAACAAGGGGCGTAATCTCGAACTCATTGAGCCCGTCCACGACCTGCTCACGCACAACAGAATCAAGGACTCCAAAATAGCGCTGCATACTCACGCTCCCAAAAGAGGGCGGAGTTGGAATCCACAGGACTGAAGGCATGGGGATCAAGGTTTGCCAGCTAAGTAAGCCAGTAGGACTTATCGCCGGACAAACGAGTGGTTACTGAGATCTGGCCTCACGAATACCAGAAGGAGAGAGAACCGTTGCTTCCTCGGAGTCTTCACCGGTAACAAGGGCCACCTCCTCCCGGTCCTGGCGCTCCCGCGTTAGACCAAGCGCTGCAACTCCAAGGAAAAACCCAAAGAAGAAGGGGTTGGGGTAGGCCGTCAGCGAAAGAACGCCCAGAACCGATGCGGCTAGGATAGAGAAGGCCAGAGAGGAGACCAGCCGCAGTAGAAACACCTCGTAGTTACCTCCTCTCGACATGCGAATGAGCCGACGGTGCAGGAAAAACAACGATGGAATCAGAACCGCCAAGGCAGCACCAATAGGCACGTAGCCATATTGCAAAAGGAGACGGACCGGTAGCACGTGGGCCCGATAACCGTCTTCTCCTTGTGCAATCTCAGCACCAAATGGAGCCCAGTTGCGACTTTCAGACATCATGTGGAATTCCATGAGGCGCACGTGGAAGGTCCGAACCCGAAACAGATCTGCCTTTGCCCCAGAATTTCCAAACAGGTCGTAAAGAGCGCTTTGCCACCCGGGGAGATTATCCGAGATGTCATCGCCGATGACAACGAGGAGGGCAAGCGCGGTCGCGGCAAGACCATAGGTGGCCAGAGTCAGAACCCCACTTCGCAGAACCACCAACCCGAAAATCACTCCCGGAATAATCAGCAGAGGCCCCCGCTTCAGGGAAAGAACTGCAGTAGTCGCAAAGAGCAGGAAGAGAAGCAGCATCACCACTATCGGGAAAATTCGATACTCCCGCGGCACTGCTCCGCGAAATAACAACGGAGAAAGACAGATTGCAGCGGAGATGGCCATCGAGGTAGAGAGGGGCCCCTGCGCGGAGAATGGACCAAAAATCCCCTCTCCCCAAAGAAGATATTTCAAGTTAATGGAAAATCCCGAGTGCATATAATCGTGCTCGAAATCAAAGAGGCCAAAGAAAAAGTGCCCTAGGGCATGAAGAGCTGCTGGCACCATCAGGATCAGGACGAATCTAAAGAATTTCTGAACGTCAACTACTCCCGGTAAGGCGAGCGGAAGCACAAAGATCAGCCCGTAGTAGGCCGAACTGTTTGCGAGTGGCTTAAGGGCCTGCATCCCGATTCCGGTGCGTAGCAGGGCAGCAGCAGCAGTGACCCCGACGAGCAGAAACGCAACACCCAGCAGCGTGGTATCCCTGCGCGTCATCGGCCGCACCCGAAGCGCAAATCCAGCAAGATAATGAATGAAGATCCCAAGGAGCATCACCGGGGGGATCGCCAGAATGAAATAGACGTCCCTGAAGTCCATATGGAGAACATTGGCCGTAACGAGCAGCTTCTTGGGCACATCAAGGAATACCGCAAATACTGCCAGCATATAGATTGCTGCACGGGGCGCAACGCAGCCAACAAGCAGAGCGGGGATCCAGAGAAACCGGTAACTCGCGCCAATGACATTTCCCGTGCCAGTCAAAATGGTCATGACGACGAAGAGGCCAAGGGCCATCATCGAAATCATAAGAACAATTGGTGCTATCCGGATAGTTCCCATCGAGCGGCATTCAGTTCTTCAAGGCTGCCGGCACAGGACGCATCACGCCCTGAACAGCACTTGGAATGAATAGAGTTTTCCACAGCT
>Ga0115011_10000636_pt1 | contig 27682 bp, 24 predicted proteins | sample TroAtlMetagenome_2_FD_88705 | JGI IMG/M metagenome (GOLD analysis project Ga0115011, IMG submission 88705) | Marine eukaryotic phytoplankton communities from Atlantic Ocean - Tropical Atlantic ANT8 Metagenome | ecosystem: Environmental > Aquatic > Marine > Oceanic | place: Tropical Atlantic...
ATAGCAAAATATAATTATCGTAAGTCAGAGCCTTATCCAATGGATAGAGAGACTTCCCAAGTACTCAATACAATAACTAGTGAGTTAACTTCAGAAGGAATGAGCCTAGACGATATTGCTAAAAAAATTAATCTTAGAAAAGCTGATATAACTCCATTGCTATTTCAACTTGCTGAAAGCACAAAGCCTTTTCATTTATTTCAAGTTTTAAAATAATGTGTAAAAACATGAGTAAAGTTTAGCTACTAGTTTGATCAGCTAAACTTTGCTCGTTCTTTTAATCAAGTATTTATACAGCTTCTTTAGCATTCATTAAATCAATAAACGCCGCCTCAAGCACACCAATCGCCTCATCATCAACGATTAACCCCTCATCTATCTGGCGCTGTACCCATACATGAAGCGCCTCATCATTATAGAAAATCGGATTCACGCCCAATATTTTGGCCAGCTGTGAACCTTGCTGTATTTGTAAGTTTTCAATAAGTTGCTTGGTTAAAACCTTCACTTTGTGATCAAACCAAGATGACGTTGTTGGTTGCTGCGCTGACGTATACATAATAACCTCCTGTAGATTAATTAGATTTCTTAATTAACTAAATGTTCTGCTACAGGTAAAATTATACACGCATTTTGACTCATTGCAAGATAAAATAACCTACTGTAGGTTATTTTATGTGTTTAGAGATTAGATGTCTGAATCGTCAGTAAGTTCATATAGATCGCCTACCTCAATTTTAAAATAGCGGCATAGCTTTTCAATCACTTCTAAATCTACTCGAGTGGCCTCTTCATGATACATACGCGTGATCGTGCCTCTGTTGATAGAGGTATCTCTTGCAACGTCTGCAATTTTCAGGCGCTTCTCACCCATTATCGTTGATAAATGACACTTAACCATTACCATCTCCTATTTCAAATATAGTGCTATTAGCATACAAATTATTCGCTAGATACGCATAGTGCTATCAAGTAGTGCATTTTACTACGTGTCATATCGGTTTAATAGTAAGACCTATCCAATACTAATAAGCATAGTACTTTCGGTTGTACTTATTAGTGGTTTGAGATAATATACTTATATAAGTATTTACTCATTTGAGTGTATGAACACATAATCATCATAAGGCTTTTACCATGAAAGTAATCGCAGTACTGAACCAGAAAGGTGGCAGCGGCAAGACCACGATAGCCACGCATTTAGCGCGTGGATTGCAGCTTCAAGGTCATAGTGTGCTATTAGTCGATAGTGATCAGCAAGGCAGTGCTCGCGATTGGAGAGCCGTTGACGAAGACAATCCTGTACCTGTCATCGGCCTTGATAGACCAACCCTAGATAAAGACCTAAAAAACGTCTCTAATAAAGAGTTCGTTGTGATTGATGGCTCGCCACAAGCGACCAATCTGGCACTATCTGCTATCAAAGCCGCTGACTTCGTTCTGATACCAGTACAACCAAGCCCTTACGACGTGTGGGCTACAAGCGATCTTGTTGAACTTGTGCAGCAGCGCATCGAGATGACTGATGGCAAACTCAAAGCCGCATTTGTGGTATCTCGCGCTATCCAAAATACCAACATCGGTAAAGAAGTCGCCGCAGTGCTACAAGATTATAATTTGCCGGTACTTGATGCCAGAATCGTACAGCGTGTTAGCTACCCAAACAGTGCTTCAGTCGGCAAAACCGTATTTGAGACAGAATCTGCCAAGAGCAATGCCGTTACTGAGATCACGCAGCTGGTCAACGAGGTTAAAACGTTTTTTGATAAGGAGAGTGCACTATGAAAGCTGGCCGCCCAAGCAAAGATAAAAAAGACGCACTTGAGTTATCTGACGTCACTGATAAGTCCAAAAAAACCACACGAGTCAACTTCAATCTTGATGAAGACACCTATTTTGAGCTTAAACAGTACGTGCTCGATAATCGTACAACCGTCACTAAGCTACTCACTGAGATGATTGAATCACGGCTTAATGAGCGTTAACAGCACACCTATATTATTGATTTATAAAAATTAATTTTTAGGTGTATATACACCTATACACCTATACACCTATACACCTATACACCTAACGATGTTAATTTAGGATAATCATGAGTCAATCACAACAGCTTCAACAGTTAAAAAAGCAGCTTTGGAATATTGCCAACGATCTACGCGGCAAAATGGGCGCAGATGAATTTCGGGACTATATACTAGGGTTTATTTTTTATAAGTACTTATCAGATAAATTCATCCGCTTTGCCAATAATATCTTGGCTGAAGAAGATGAAGGCTTCGACAACTTTGCAAATTTTGACATCAGTAATCCTGAGCATCTTGAATATATCGAGGAAGTCAAAGAAAACGCCATTGATGAGATTGGCTACGCGCTTGCACCCAATCAGCTGTTTCATCAATTGGCCAAACGCGGCAAACAAGACCAAGCGTTCATTCTCGATGATTTGGCTCATACACTAAAAGCCATCGAGCAGGGCACACTAGGCACAGACTCAGAAGAAGATTTTGCCAACCTATTTGAAGACATAGATCTTACCTCAACCAAGCTTGGCAACAGCCCTGATGACCGCAATGAGCTGATCGTCAAAGTACTAAGCCACCTAGATGCCATTGATTTTGATCTGAGTAACACCGAAAGCGATGTGTTAGGTGATGCTTATGAGTATCTGATCGGTGAGTTTGCCAGTGGCGCAGGCAAAAAAGCAGGGGAGTTTTATACGCCGCAAATGGTATCTACACTACTTGCCAAGATCGTCACTAGCGGCAAGGACACCATAAGCTCAGTCTATGACCCTACGTGTGGCTCGGGTTCTTTGCTGCTGCGCGTCAAGCGTGAGGCGAATGACGTAGATAGAATCTACGGTCAAGAGATGAACCGCACCACCTATAACCTAGCACGCATGAACATGATTTTGCATGACGTGAACTTTACCAAGTTTGATATCAAGCAAGAAGACACGCTCAAGCGTCCACAGCACGTCGGAATGCGCTTTGATGCCATTGTGGCCAATCCGCCTTTCTCTGCGAAGTGGTCAGCTGATCCCTTGTTGCTTCAAGATGAGCGCTTCTCAGACTATGGCAAACTTGCGCCCAAGACCAAAGCCGACATGGCCTTTGTCCAGCATATGCTACATCACTTAGATGATAATGGCACAATGGCAGTGGTATTGCCACATGGCGTCCTGTTTCGCGGTTCCAGCGAGGGCGATATTCGTGAATACATCATCAAAAACCTCAACGCCTTAGACGCAGTGATTGGACTGCCTGCCAATATATTCTACGGCACCAGTATTCCGACCTCTGTTTTAGTCTTTAAAAAGAACCGTAAGCATGATAAAGACGTCTTCTTTATCGATGCCAGTGACTGCTTTGATAAACAAAAAAATCAAAACATGCTACTGCCGGAGCATATCGATACCATCATCAAGACCTATCAAGCCCGTGAAAACGTCGATAAATTTGCCCATGTCGCCTCTTTAAAGGACATTCATGATAACGACTATAATCTCAATATTCCGCGCTACGTAGACACGTTTGAGGCTGAGCCTGACGTGGATCTCGCAGCCGTTGCCAAAGCGCTGCAAGATTTAGAAAAAAAGAGCCAAGAAACGGATGCTACCATCAACGGTTTTTGTGAAGAGCTGGGCATTGATTCGCCCTTTAAGGTAGGGTCATGAGCACTATAGACAGTCAAATCCAGCTATATCAAGTAGACAACCAAGTCAGCCTTGAAGTGAATGTTGAGCAAGACACGGTATGGCTAAGCCAAGCCCAAATGAGTGATCTGTTTGGCCGTGATGTTTCAGTGATTTCACGCCATATCAATAACGCGATTGGTGATGAAGAGGTGGATCCAAAAAGCAATTTGCAAAAAGTGCAAATTGCTTTTTCTGACAAACCCGTGACCTTATATGATTTGGACGTCATTATCAGCGTGGGTTATCGCATCAAATCCAAGCAAGGCGTGATGTTTCGCAAATGGGCGACGCGCATCTTAAAAGAGCATCTCATCCAAGGCTTTAGCATTAATCAACAGCGTTTGCAGCAAAACACCGCTGAGCTTGAGCAAGCCATCGCCTTAATCAAAAAAACGGCTCAATCTGAGCAGCATAGCAAAGACAGCGCGCTGGGGTTGGTCGAGATTATCAGCCGCTACACCCAAACTTTTTTATGGTTGCAGCGCTACGATGAGGGTTTGTTGCATGAGCCTGTGGGGCAACCAGGCGGCGAGGTTTTAGACGCACCAAGTGCCATGCAGGCACTGAATCAGCTCAAATCAAACCTGATGGATAAAAAAGAGGCCACAGAGCTATTTGCTAAGCCTCGCGGTGATGGACTGGCTGCCATATTGGGTAATATTCAACAAACGGCGTTTGGTGAGGAAGTTTACCCCAGTATCGAATCCAAGGTGGCGCATCTGTTATATTTTGTCGTCAAAAACCATCCTTTTGCTGATGGTAATAAGCGCAGTGCGGCATTTTTGTTCGTTGATTTTTTATACCGTAACAACCGCTTATTCAATGACGAGGGTACTGCCATTATCAATGATACGGGGCTTGCAGCGCTCACATTGCTGATCGCCGAATCAGACCCCACTCAAAAAGAGGTGCTCATCCGTCTGGTGATGAATCTACTGGTGATACAAGATAAGGATGTAATGTGATGGCAACGCCAAAATTGCGGTTTAAAGAGTTTGATACAAGTTGGGAAAGAAAAAGCTTTGGCGATATTACTTCTAAAATAGGTAGCGGTAGTACGCCAAGAGGTGGCTCAAAGGCATATACAGAAGAGGGTGTTGTCTTTATAAGAAGCCAAAATGTGAATAACAATCAGCTTATACTAGAAAATATTGTTTATATTCCTCAAGAAACTCATGTAAAAATGTCAGGAAGTAAAGTAGTAGCGAATGATATTTTACTAAATATAACAGGGGCTTCTATTGGACGTAGCTGTGTAGTGCCCAGTGATTTTAAAGAAGGCAACGTAAACCAGCATGTTTGTATAATTAGAAGTCAAAACCATAACCCTTTATTTATACAATCTTTCTTAAGTTCAAAGAAAGGACAAAACGCGATCCAGTCTAGGCAAACTGGCAGTGGCAGAGAAGGTATAAACTTCCAAGCAATTCGTTCAATTGATTTTGACTTACCTACCAAAGAAGAACAAACCAAAATCGCCACATTCCTATCCGCTGTTGATACCAAAATCGACGAGCTGACCCAAAAGCATGAACTGCTTATCGACTATAAAAAGGGCATGATGCAGCAGCTTTTTAGCCAAAAACTGCGCTTTAAAGCTGACGATGGCAGTGATTTTGAGGATTGGAAAAACGTTAAACTTGGTAATATGTTATTAGATTATAAGTTGGGTGGAAATTATAAAAACTCAGAAAAGCCGACTATGCACCCTTTAATAAAAATGGGAAACATAGGAAGAGGATCAATTCATTTAGACAAAATTGAGTATATTATTCAAGAGGAAAGCATTGATTCAGACGACATCGTAAAGCTAGACGATTTATTTTTTAATACCAGAAACACTTTAGAGCTTGTAGGGAAAGTAGCAATTTGGAGAAACGAGATACCAGTTGCTTACTATAACTCTAACTTAATGAGAATGAAGTTTGAGAATAATAGATTTATGAACTACTTATTTAATGAAACAAGCTCTTTAAAAAAATTAAAAGCTATTGCCTCAGGTACTACAAGTGTAGCTGCAATTTATACGAAAGACTTACTCAAGATAAATTTAAGTATTCCATCGGATATTGAACAAACCAAAATCGCCAACTTCTTAAACAGTATCGACCAAAAAATTGATAACGTCACCGAGCAAATCGACCACGCCAAAACGTGGAAGAGAGGCTTATTACAGCAGATGTTTGTATAGGATACCTAATGACTGAGCAAAGTGAGTACCAACTCGAAGACAGCCTAATGACGCAAATGGAGCGCCTAGGCTATGATCGCGTTATCATTACCACCGAGGCGGCACTCCTTGCCAACTTAAAGACGCAAATCGTCCGCGCCAATCAGCTTGATAAGCCGTTGTCTGATGATGAGTGGAAACAGGTTATCAGTCATCTTGGCAGTGGCAGCGCCTTTGAGCGTGCCAAAAAACTGCGCGATAAGTTCAACATCAAGTTCGATGATGGCAGCTCACGCCATATTCAGTTTTTTTGGCCGAGTGCCGACGACAATATTTGGCAGCTGAGCAATCAGATTATGATTGACCACAGCAGCCAAAATGGACGCACCAGCCGCTTTGATGTCACTATCTTAGTTAACGGCTTACCTCTAGTACAAATCGAGCTCAAGCGCCGTGGCGGCATCGAGATTGCCGAGGCATTCCATCAGACCATGCGTTACTCAAAAGCCGCTTACAAGGCAGGACATGGCTTATTTGAGTTCATTCAGCTATTTGTCATCAGTAACGGCGCAAACACTCGCTACTATGCCAAAGGCACACAGCACTTTAATTTTACTTTTCCCTGGGCGGACAGCGACAACAAGCCAATCAATGAAATCGTTGATTTTGCTGAGGTGTTTTTAACCCCCGCGCATTTAACCGAGATGATCGCTCAGTTTGTCGTGCTTTATGAGTCCTCCAAGACCATGATGGTGCTCAGACCCTATCAAGTCCATGCCACCAAGCGCTTAATTGAGCGCGCCACCGCCTCAGACAAAAACGGCTATATTTGGCACACCACAGGATCAGGCAAAACGCTGACCTCATTTAAAGCCAGTCAAATCATCATGGGGCTACCTGATGTTGAAAAAGTGGTGTTTGTCGTCGATAGAAATGATTTGGACACCCAAACCGCCAATGAGTTCAACGCCTTTAAAGACGGCAGCGTAGACAGTACCACCAACACCAAAAACTTAGTCAAGCAGCTCGGCGAGACCCACGACAAGCTGATCGTCACCACCATTCAAAAGCTCAACCGCGCTATCAAATCAGAGCGCCATCAAGAAAAAATCCGCTACTTACAAGACAAAAAAGTCGTCTTTATCTTTGATGAATGTCACCGCAGCCAATTTGGTGAAACGCACCGAAACATCAAACGCTTTTTTCAACAATCGCAGATGTTCGGTTTTACTGGCACACCCATATTGATTGACAACGCTCACAACAAAGCTGGGCTTAAGCTCACTACCGCCTACCTATTTGATGAGTGCTTGCACCGCTACACCATCGTGGATGCCATTCGTGACAGAAACGTGCTGCCCTTTCAGATTGACTATGTGGGTAAATTCACCAAAAACGACAGTGCTGCCGATGAAAAAGTCACCGCCATTGACACTCAAGAGGTCTATAACGACCCTAAACGCATTGATGATATCGCTCGCTATATCATCGAAAAGCATGACACCAAGACCAAACGCCGCGAGTTTAACGCCATATTTTGCGTTAGCTCCGTTGATATGCTCACGCAGTACTACGACGCTTTTGAGCGTATTCAAGCGCAAAAGCAAGCCGACGACCCTACATTCAAGCCACTTACCATTGCCACGATATTTTCTTATGCGGCCAACGAAGCGACCGATGCCAGTTTCGAAGAAAATGGGCTCATTGAAGAATCAAGTTTTGAAACTCCTGCCCAAGTCGATGAGACCAGCCGCGACAAGTTAGATCGCTACATTGGCCAATACAATCATACATTCGCTACAAACTTTGATTCAGGCAAGAACTACTATCCTTACTATCGTGATATTGCCACCAAAGTAAAGCAGCGCAAGATCGATATTCTTATCGTTGTGAACATGTTTCTCACAGGATTCGACGCCAAAACCTTAAATACGCTATACGTGGATAAGAACCTAAAGTACCATGGTTTGGTGCAAGCTTTCTCACGCACCAATCGTATCTATAACGACAAAAAACCCTTCGGTAATATCGTCTGCTTTCGTAACCTAAAGCAAAACACCGACGACGCTCTAGCCCTGTTTGCTAACAAGAAAGCGAAAGATATCGCCGTCATTCCTGAGATGCATGAGCTCCAAAAGCACTATGATCAAGCCGCTAAGAATCTCTTAGATATCTGTGCTGATTATAAGGCCGTTGACACACTAGAGACTGAAGACGAGCAGTTGGCATTTATCAAAGCATTTCGAGAAGTGATGCGCTATAACGAGCAGCTAGGCACTTTCGTGGACTACGACCAAGCTGATACAGATCTGAATAAAGAAGACTTTGCCAATTTTGCCAGTAAATATATAGATCTATACCGCAATATTCGTACCCAAAATAAAAATAGCGAGGATAAAACCTCAGTACTAGATGACATTAACTTCCAGATTGAGATGCTGCACAGCGACCGCATCAACGTCAGCTACATATTAGAGCTACTCAAGCAAGCCAATAAACAGCAAGACGAGGGTAACGAGGAAAAGGCAGCCCAGTACCAAGCCCAGGTGGACGACTTAATCATGAATGAGCCGACCTTCCGTGACAAGCAGGAACTTATCCAAAAGTTCATCAATGAGCAGATGCCTAAAATGCCAGATGGTCAGACAGTAGAGGAGGCTTTTGCACACTTTTGGGACGTAGAAAAAGAAGCCGCCTATCAAGAACTATGCAAAGACAACAACCTAAAAGCCGACGTCATGCAGGAGATCCTCAGAAAATATGAGACTAGCAAGAGACTACCTGACCGTAACGAAGTGAAAGCGCTACCTAACTATAAAGTTAAGCTATTTGAGCGCAAGCCCCTTCACGAGAGACTCATGGGCAAGACTCGTGACTTTATCCAGAAGTTTTATGCTGATATGTAAAAGACTATCCATGATCCTGTGCAACTGCACTTTAATCTAAACCCATCACCAGGGCATCATGGTCAATACACGTTGGCCATTTATGTAATAGCTCATCAGCATCAAAACCTTCTCAGGGGGCAGAGTCAGCTCTTTAGTTGTTCCATTGAGATGAGTTATGCAAGTGATATCCTCTGTATAAACCTTAGTCTTTTTATCATAAAACCCAAAAATTCCACCAACTAGCCGAACATCACTCAAAAGCTTTGCATGTTTTTTATCCACTGCCTTACTTATGGTAAGGGTTCCTAATGGCTCATCAGCTATTAGCATCAGAGTAACGAACTGCATCACACGATCATATAATTTTGGATTTTCCATCATCTCATTGTAAAAAGCGTATGCTTGATCGCTTGTGCAGAAGTTTTCAAACAAAGTAAATGCACGAGCTACCATTTCCGCAACGCTATGATCATTTTCTGCAAATTTAATGGCTATCGTATTTCTTGCAAGTGGTAGCATCACAGATAAAGCGCCTTCACTATCTGCCACTACACCATCGACCATATACGGCTCTATATCTGCGTCAAAACTTGATAGCGCAGCTTTGTGGCTTTCAATAAACATAACCTATTACCCATGATAGTGTGGATTACTTCCACCAGTAGCATGACTATTGTCATCTAGTAGCGAATCCTGTTCTCTATAATTAGCCAGAGAGTCAGATTGCGTTTGGTTATTGCTATCAATATTTCTGCCTTCAACGCCTGTATTTTGAGCAGTAGCTTCTTTATTATTTTCTTTTACGTTGGCTAAAAATGGATCCTCTTCCTCACCCAATCCTATATCACCACCTAAACTCTCGATCATACTTTTGAATAAAAACTTATCTGACTTTCTTGTTAAAAAATCTGGAAAGTGAATGGCGAAGTAATCTCGAATCATTTGCTCAGTTTCACCTTCAGTTGCCAATACTTGACCCAAAAACGCCCCCATCAGAATTTTCTGCTTGTTCAGTCGTTTATCAAGCTTTACTTGTTGAACCTTAGCTTGACGTTTTAATTCTTCTAATCGTTGGCGTTCTTTTAACTCATTGGAATCTTGGCTATCGAAAATAGATGTAGGTGACTTACTACTAGATGCTGACATCAAACTTATCCTTAATGATTAATTTTATTCAGCATAGCAAGCACTAAACAACAATTCAATAAATTATGATATGCTTTAACACAGCTGTATCTAGCTCCTAGAATATTTTATTTTTGCGATTGATGGTGGCGTCTCCCTGACTAAGGGCGAAGTAACGACTCATTTTTTAATCTATCCACTTCGTTACTATACTAATAAATGAATCATTATTCGTTGGGGGAACCCCAAACCCCGCACACCACAAAAAGCCGTGGTGTGCAAAAACCTTCAACCTAAGGCAAATTATTATGACCATGGTTCATATTGCGACAAAAGCAATTTCTCGAAAAGCAGGACAGTCCGCTGTGGCCTGTGCAGCCTATCGTGCTGGAGATATTCTTGACGATACCAAATATGGTAAGACCCATGATTATGGTAAAAAGTCTGGGGTTATGAGTAGCGATATCGTTTTACCGTTTTCGTTAAAGGCGCTAGGTGTGAGTGTAGATAGAGAGACACTTTGGAATACTGCGGAAGCAGCAGAAACAAGATCCGATAGCCGTGTGGCTCGTGAATGGCTCATTAATCTGCCTTACGAGTTATCAGAAAGTGAGCGCCATCAGCTAGCAATAGATTTTGCCCAAAAGATTTGTGATGATATGGATGTAATCGCTGATGTATGTATTCATCGTCCTGTAATGAAACTTCCATTCGATCCGAACGCTGAGCCGAGCTCGAAACGATTACGTGAAGGAGAAGAAAATCCTGACCCACGTAATTTCCATGCCCATATTATGGTAACCACTCGAGCGCCCACTATTGGGCCTAATAAGACATTGGCCTTTGATCCAAAGCTCAAAGTACCATTTGAATGGTCCAACAAAAAACGTAAGGCTCATGATCTGCCATCATCAATGCAAGAAATTAAGCGTATTCGTGAACTCTGGGTAAATACCGCCAATAAAGTGTTAGCCGAATATAATCTGCCGTTAATGGATGCACGTAGTTACAAAGATCAGGGGCTTGATCAGCAACCCACCATTAAAATGGGCGTAAAAGCGACAGCAATGGAACGCCGCGGCATTATGACCGAAAAAGGCGATATTAACCGCGCTATTAAAACACGCAACAACCTAGTGGCTGAGAATCATATTAGACAGGAAGCAGACAATGAACGACGAATTAGCGCACTTAGAAAAGGACTTGCTTGGGCAACTGAGAAAAATGCAAGACTACCTGGACGCATTGGAGGCACAAAACAACGAACTGACTTTGCAAAACAACTCTCTGGAAGCTCAGAACCTCTCATTACATACTGCACAGGACAGTCTCATAGAACGGCAGCTCGAGTTGACGACACAAAACGATGCGTTGAAGACGCAAAATCAGGCATTGCTTGGGCAGCTAAACGATGCGAAAACCTACCAAAGCGATGTGATGATACAAAACAAAGAATTAATGGCACAGCACAAGCAAATGATAAGCTCACACAACGAATTGACGACGCAAAACAAGCAATTGAGGGAATCACTGAAGCTATCAGAAAGTCAGATATTGAAATTAACAAAGCAACTGAGCGAAGCGCAAAACCAAACCCCAGCCCCTTCGATGACAACGCACGACGAACAAGAGCTGCTCGACTTGATCGACAGCAAAGACAAGTTGATCGAGACACTCGAGCAAACCGTCACAAAGATGAGAGAATCTTTGAGTATGCTGAACGTATGAAGCTGCACTTAGCCATGCGTTTAATTCAACGCCATCACAATTCAATGGCAATCAGCTGGGCACAAGGAGAAACGATAGAGGATGCCCCTGATAAATTTGATCAACGTCAAGTTGCGATACTTAGCGAGTTTGCAAAGCGCCTTGGTATTGAAGATAAAGATAAAGCGCTAGGGTTTAGAGATCACTTACAGCAAGTGGGCAAACGTTTTGATTACACGCTGGTTGAGAACAACAAATCCATTATCAAGCTTTTGCGTGATCCTAAAGCTGAACGAGAGCGGTATCTGGCGCTTATTAAGCATTTTGAGGACTTTAGGGACGATATTGATCAAAAGCGTGCGACATTTAAAACTAGTATCATCAATAAGCTAGGCGGTAGCGCAGGAGACGTTGGTAGACTGACTCGAGACGTTGTCTCCTCATTCAACTATACAGAATGGTTAACTGATTATATTGATAATGATAATCACCCAGCTGAGGCGAGGAAATGTGCTAAAGAACATTTAGCAGATACCTTGGATAAAACCTGTCAGCAATTCAAACTTGCGTTGCGCGATGTTAACTCCCTACCAACAACCCAGCGTAAGACCTATTCAGAGGCTCTTAAATCCACTTTAGAGACGTTTACTGAGCAATATGGCAAAGATCTGTCTGAAAGCCAACACAGAGCCCTACAGGGCGGTTTAGAGTCGTACCAACATCAAGTTAATAAAGCACATTCACCTAGCAGAGGATTTAGCCCTTAATCTACTCCTCAAAAAACCGTTACTGAGGGATAAATTGCTTAGGCAAGCTACGTTGTTTAAATGATGATTTTTCACTTATCCACAAAAAAGTTTATCACCCGTTTCTTTAAGGGGTTTATTTAATCCTGTTTACTCCTGTTTACTCCTGTTTAAGAGCCTTTTTTCACCTTTAAAATCAATACCTTACAAGAAAGAAAAAGAGTAAATGAGCAGAAAACAGAGTAAATGAGCAGAAAACAGAGTAAATGAGCAAAAAACAGAGTAAATGAGCAAAAAACAGAGATAAATAAAAAACACTCTTTTTATAACTCTATTTTATGATAATATCTTGTTAAATGTAACTATGGGCGCAGAGTTGAAATGGAAAATAACTTAGTTGTTCAGTCAAATGATTTAATCCTAGCAACGTACACAATGCAAAAGACGGATAAAGAGCTCATGCTTGCTTGTATTAGTCAGATTGATAGTAGGCCTGATGCACCAAATGTCACGCAAGACACAGAATACAAAGTAACAGTTGATGATATTAAATCATTGTTTTTTGGTAAGAAGTCTAAGAACGAACAGAATGTTTATCGTGACATAGAGAACGCAAGCAAACGTTTATATGACGTCGATATTGTTATGAGCTTGCCCGAGAATAAAACGCTTCAAACAAGGCTTGTTAGTAGTATTGTCTATGATCCGGATAACGGAGAAGTCGTATTATCATTCGCAAATAAAATACTGCCATATTTGACGCAACTTAAAGCTAATTTCACTAAATACAAGCTATTAGAAATAGGTGAGTTATCGAGTATTCATTCAATAAAAATGTATGAATTGGTGGTAATGTGGGTTAATCAATACCAGTACAGCAAAGAGTTTACGATAGAAGAGTTTAAACACGTAATGTGTGTTAAAGATAAGTATAAGCAATTTAGTGAGTTGCGAAGATATGTTATTGAAACAGCTATCAATGATATAAATGAAAATACGAATTATAAAGTCAGTGTAGAGTATCAAAAAAAAGCAAGAGGGAAGGGCTATAAAGGCTTAAAGCTCAAATTTCACAAAAAGTTATTAGATAAAATTGCTGGTAAAGACGGTAAATTGTCAGAAGATAAGATCAAATCAATTGTTGATAATGTGCAGTTTATGAACGACTATAACGATCACCCAGGTTTAAGCTATGACGGTAAAATGAGTACTGATATTTTTAAGCGTGAAATGATTAACCTCATACAGCGGGAACCTGAAAGCTTTAACAAGCCAAACAAAGCGCTTGAGAGCTACTTACCAAAAGTCAGTCAAGGTAGGTAATTACTATGTTTACTACCAATTATGATATATGGCTTACTTAAGAGTCAAAGGCCAATGCTTTTGCAGTGTTTGAAATCTATGGCCTGAGGTTATACGCATTATCTCTGCCAGGCGTGCCATAAAGATTGAAAGGAGACAATATGAACAAGGTTAGTTATCACATAGATAAGTTGCCGCCATTAACGGCTAAGCAGCAAGCGGACTTAGAGTACTTAGCAACGCTTAGCGATGACGACATTGATCTATCGGACATTCCAGAAATCACCGACTGGTCAGGCGCGATCCGTGGCAGTATCAAACCACAAACGCTTACTACAGAAGCCAGTGTTATCAGCCCAAGCATTCTTGCTAAGTTTAAGGACAGAGCCAAGCAGACAGGCGGTAACTATCAGGACATGATCAATGATGCCCTAGAAGAATACCTAACTGATCATTAAGTCTTAGCCAACAAGTTATAACCTCAAGACGACTTGGGGTTTTTTTACACCTTGCATTGTAGTATGTTGTATATTGTATTATACTATATACAACATACTACAATGCACTATCAAGGAATACAAAATCATGGCACTCACCACACAAGATATTCATGCAGCAGCTGACCGATTACAGGAGCAAGGGATAAAGCCGACACTGGCAGAGGTGCGTAAGGCGCTAGGCGGTGGCTCATTCACTACCATTAGTGATGCGATGCAGAGTTGGAAGCGAGAACAGCAGGAAGAGCAAGAGCTGCAACAAGTGGATTTACCTAGCGGTATCACTGAACGCTTGCACACGCTTGGCGCTGATATGTGGCAGACAGCTATTGATATGGCGAACGATAGGCTGTCTAAGGAGCGTGAAGCTCTAGAGGTGGTTAAGGTTAAGGCACAAGCAGAGACGGACGAAGCGCAAGAAGCAGTTAAAACCTTAGAGGGTGAACAAGCAGATCTACTACAGCAGCTGGACGAAGTGGCCACTACTGCGGAGACAGCAACTAAAGCGGCTCAGCAAGCCACAGCTGACCATGATGCTACCAAACAGACGCTATCAGATACTAAGCATCAATTAGAGCTTGAACGAACTAAAGCAGAAACAGCACAATCACAGCTTGTAGAGACACGTAGCGCATTAGATAAGCAATCTGTAGAGCTTACTAGTAGTCTTGGTGAGGTAGCCACGCTTAAAGCTACAGCTGATAGCGATAAAGCAGAGATTGCACGTTTAAAGGCGGAGCTTAAAGCCACTAAGTCAGAGCTAAAGACGGTCACAGCTGAACGCAATGAGATACAAACTGCTACCGCAGAGATCAAAGGAGAGCTAAAGGCGGTAACCTTTGAACGTGATAAGCTATCAGGACTTTATGAGCAGCTGACTCAAATACAGGCTAAACTTGAAGCTGAACATAGTATATTGAATAAGCAATATGGCGAGCTATCGAGCCGTCACCTATCAGAACAAGAACAAGTGACTGTGTTACAAAATAAACTCAAGAAAGCTCAAGATAATCTAATACTTATTCAAAACAAAGATAACGCCTTGGATGTTGATTAAATAAAAGTATTCAAGGTTCCAAGATAAAGAATAGTTATGAGCTAGGAAGAGACTTTACCTAAAGCGTAGATCTCGTTCTATTCACACTAAGCTTATGAATCAACCATGACAATATCGACTCACTGAATAAGTGACTGCTGTATAATAACTATTCTAAATTTTTCTCTGGACTCTTATAGTATATAGCCGAGTGGGCTATATACTACTTAAATTAGCCTAAGTAAGTTCCGATGCTGATTTTGGAGCCTTGAGCAGATTTCAAGGAACACTCACCCTAAAGCATCTATGAGTATTTTCTAGCATACTCACAAACACTTTAGTGCATTCCTTGGATTTGATGTGATTAGTCATGCCGACTTCATCGCCCATCGCGTCATCAAGACCGTATCACTGTATCAAGCTACGGTTGTTAAGATTACGGCTGATAGCACCGCCTAGACACGCTCTTAACCGCTACTGTGCTGTCATACGCTAGCAAGGGCAATACACCCAATATACCGCTACGATATGCACAAATAACCACTCATTGCGTTGCTCAATATGTCTAGAACCCCCTGTCGAGAGCTTTACCCTTATGTCAAACGCAGTCGTCACCGAGGCCTGCCACCCATTTGACGGGTAACGGGTACAGAGAGAGCAGCACGAGGATGTAACGAGCGAACAAGCAGTTTTTAAAATGTATAGTGAATAAGGTTGATATGAAAGCAGTTTTTGGATAAAATGACCCTAAACGGGCATTTAATGCTGTTCAAATAACGCAGTCTGTGTGCTTATTTGTTCGTTACAGGGTGTTGACGCACACTGTAACCGTTAATTACATTAAAAACTAAATGCCTCTAGGAGTCAACTCCCAGAGGCATTTTTTTGTTTGTCATGTAGATTGGGTTTTTATTATCTACTTTTTCATTAGATTGCTTAGGCTTTTTTTGTCGTCATTTAGCGTAGGTATTTCAACCATTTTGAAGTTAGCACTTAGTACATCCTCACAAGACGTTAAGTTTCTGACAATACTGGGATAGTTTACTATGAAGACCGGCTTAGTCGTCAGATGCAAGGTTTTACACGCGCTGTTAAGAAGCGGTAAATCATCTTTCTGAGAGAATACGATAATGAAAAGACAAACCTACACTCCTGAGATTAAAGAACGCGCCGTTCGTATGCTGATTGAAGCATTAAACGATTACACCTTTATGTGGTCATGTCATAAAAAGCACACTAATGAAACTATACTAACCAACACTCAAGACTAAGCTACACATACTAAAGAGCTTGAACATGAGAACAAGAAGCTTACGTAAGCCAGTTAGATTACAGTAAAATCCGCTTTTTTCGCCCAAGGAGAGATAGGACACACAATCAAGTTGTGGCTCAGTTTATTGATAAAAATAAGTGGGTCTACGGTATTAGAGCAATATTGACTGTGCAATATAGAAAATATGTAATAAACTTATTTTCTACCTTTAATAAAATGCAGCAACCTAAACAAGGGTAAATTATGAGTAATTCAGATAACCACAGTCATCAAGCTCCAGACCCTAAAAATATGAATAAAGCTTTTTATATTGGGATTGGTCTAAATTCTGCATTTACGCTCATCGAGTTTATAGTGGGCTATTCAACTAATTCATTAGCTTTAATCGCAGACGCTAGCCACAACTTAAGTGATGTTGGCAGTTTAATAATCTCGTTAATTGGAATGAAATTAGCACAGAAAGCATCTACTACGCTTTATACCTATGGCTACAAAAAAGCTTCTATAATGGCGTCTCTTATTAACGCCATATTGTTAGTTACAATCGTTATAGGTATTGCGTATGAGGCCTTGGGTCGATTTGATACGATACCGGAAGTTGCAGGAAAAGTTATTATTATTACAGCTCTAATAGGTGTATTTATAAATACTGTTACTGCTTTTGCATTCTACAAAGGTCAAAAAGACGATATTAATATCAAAGGTGCTTTCTTGCATCTAATGGTAGATGCATTGGTCTCTTTAGGTGTCGTTATCTCGGGCATTATTATTTACTATACAAGTTGGAATATCGTTGATCCTCTAGTTAGCTTGATTATTTCAGTCGTTATACTGTTATCGACTTGGGGTCTACTAAAAGAGAGTATCAAGCTTGCTATCGACGGAGTACCTCAAAATGTTGATCTCAGTAAAATCACTGCTATCTTAGAGAGCTATAATTTTATTCAAAACTTTCATCATTTACATATCTGGGCTTTGAGTACCACTGAGAATGCTCTTACAGTTCATATTGTACCGAAGACCGATATAACGTTTGAAGAGACTATTACTATGAAAGAAAACATCAAGGAAGATTTGGCGCATCAGAATATACAACATGCAACTATTGAATTTGGTACTAAGGCAGATGACAATCAAAAATCGCGTGCATTAAATGAAAGTATCAACTAAAAGATGATAGACCGTATATAGCTATCTCTTTTTAAGTATGAGGCGCGTGCCTTATGTCAACATAATTTTTTCAATCAGTTCTTATGTGATCAATAGTTTAAAACTTTTATATTTACGTGCGTTAGGACGTTACCTAGAAAAAATAAAAAACTTACGCTGATTAAATTATTATGATTAAGTTTACTATTACCCTCGTCTTCTAAGTGTGGTTAGACCTTTGCCAAAATAGCTTAGTAGTAATAACAAGGTTATTATTATCAAGATAGGATAATTTCCCATAAGCATAAAGGGCGTGTTACCAACCCGTGCCTGTATCTCACCACGTAGTACAGTACGCTCAAACTGCGGTGCGCGTTTTACAATACGACCTTTATGGTTAATGATAGCGGTAACACCAGTATTGGTCGCTCGAATAAACCAGCGCCCGTTCTCAAGCGCGCGCATTTGTACCATTTGCAAATGTTGCAATGGTCCTGCTGAAGTGCCAAACCAGGCATCGTTAGAGACGGTCAACAAAAATTCAGTATCGATGGCATTTTTACGCGTGGTATCTGGATAAGCTACCTCATAACAGATAGCCGTCCCTATATTGTGTCCACGCACCTTTAGAGGTGACTGCTGATCACTACCACGACTATAGTTCTTAATATCCTGACTACCGGCCAAACTTGGGAAAATATCGAGCACGCCTTCAAATGGAATATACTCTCCAAAAGGCACTAGACGCTGCTTCTTGTATAGGCCTTCCGCTTCTACACCTCGAGCAATCACGCTATTGTAAAATGGGGGATACTTATCCGTACTGGCATTGAATGCCGCTTTATCCTTATAAGGGATACCAGTTATCCATGTCGTATTGGTCGCATTAGCCATTTCTATCATTTCACTAATAAAGCCCGCAGCCTCATCCTGAAACATCGGAATAGATGATTCAGGCCACACCACCACATCACGTCCCCACTCAGTGCGCGTTAACTTCGCATAAATCTTTAGCGTTTCTACTTGATATTGCGTCAGCCACTTTATATCTTGTGAAATATTACCTTGAATCAATGACACTGACAGATCAGGTGTGCCCTTAGGTTTTGTCCATTGCGGATTGACCAGCCATAATGATGTGCTAATGGCTAATAACAGTACAGAAACGACGGCATAACTACTGCGTCGAAGCAGTAGCTCTACTAAACTTGCAGCCAATAGTATGGCAACAAAAGAGACGGCAAAAACACCAGCAACGGGTGCTAAGGACGATAACCAATACTCTTCAGTAAATGCATAACCAACAAATAGCCACGGAAAGCCTGTGAATAACCAAGTTTTTAACCATTCTTGTAGCACCCAAAGAGCAGCAAATGAAAAGGGTTGTTTGCCTACCATACGGTTAAAGACTAGTGCTAAAAATCCATGAAACAGTCCCATACCGAGACCCATCAATCCAATCATAATCAATGCGAGCCACGTTGGAGTATCGCTATAATCATGGATGGCAGTATAGAGCCAAAAGCCGCCGACGCACCATAGCCCCATACCGTAAGCTTCACCGATAATAAAAGCGCGACGACCACTCATATTTGGTACCAACAGCGCATATAAAATCGCTGGTGACACTATTGCTAGCGGCCAGAACCCATGAGGCGCTAGCGCAAATAAAAAAATAGCCCCTGCAAGCCATGCTGCTACTAGCGTAAACCATAGCGGTAATTGATTTAAGTGAGTACTCAAACGCTTTTGTAGATTAATAGTAGACAGGCGCATCGCAAATTATCCAAAATTATGAGCCTTGAATTTTTAATCAAAATCCAAAACTTAGATAGAGCCGTTAATACTACAGGCAGTATTTTAAAATAAAAACTGCTTATGATACCAGCCTGCACTGCTCAATGGATGAATTTACGTACTCCGTTTAATGGGTTATTATGCTACATTACCAAACGATATGAAGTGTTACTTGATCTTCTATAGCTCACAATATCTACAGTACATGAGAAAGCACTATGCCCCCCTTAAAAATAAAATCCAGTCTTATATGCAATCGTTATCTGTCTAAGGGGTTGCGTAGTACGTTATTATTACTGGCTGCCTCATCACTATTTGCTTGTAGCCAACCGAGTAGTGGCGTATCTGATGCAAGCACAACATCGGCATCAACTGAAGATGTTTTGGCTGTTCCAAAGACAGCTGAACCAAACGTTATAAATAATTCTATGATGACATCAGTAAGTAAACCAGACTTACTAAAAAACGTATCAGCCACTGTCTATAAAGATGCCAATTGCGGCTGCTGTAAAGAATGGATAAGTCATGCAGAAGATAATGGTCTAAGTGCAACCGCGCAAGATGTTGCGGACTTAGCCGTATTTAAAGAGCGCTACAGCGTTCCAAATGAAATGCGTTCTTGCCATACTGTAGTCACTACGGATGGTTACGTCTTTGAAGGTCATGTACCCGCTAAATATATGGCGCAGTTTTTAGAAAATCCGCCAGTACAAGCTATGGGTCTTGCCGTACCTGGCATGCCTATTGGTAGCCCAGGTATGGAGTATCAAAATAAATTCATGCCCTATCAGGTTATGCAGCTCAATAAAGACGGGACAACCCAAGTTTATGCTGATATTGAATCGGTAGAGCAGCAATTATAGTGTGTTAGCAGTTAAGAATACTTTGATTATAGTGTTAGCGTTAAAAGTAAATGAGGTAGGTATAAGACTGTTCTATTGCTTATAAAATGATTCTTCATCAAAAAATTCATTAGCTATTGCGACTTTAAAATTAAAAATAACTTTGAATTTGTAACTTTTGATGACAATGTAAGCGAATTTATCGGTTATTAACCCTTAAAATAGATAAATGACTAAGGGTTAATACAAGAATATACAGGATGTATCGAAACAATTACGTAATATTACATAAGCTAGTAGGGAATTAGCATCTATATTAATATTATAAATTATTATATTATCTTAATAATTAGTTAGACCCTATATAGGGTAATTACTTCATCCAATAAAAAAACGTCTGAGGGTTAAATCTAAATTATAGATTTAACCCTCAGACGTTTTTTTTGCTTATAAAACAGTAGAAATTGTGGTCAATCTAGTCAGCTATATTCTGTACATGTTACACAAACTTACATTGTAAAATGTGGGATATTAGCAATTTTTTCAACATCAAAAAAGTATTTTTGGGGTTTTTAAGGGTGATGACAGGCTAAACAGCCTATGCTAAAGTCGGCTTTGTGTTTTGGTCAGCAGCTTGATTTGTAACAGCTTCGTAAGACTTCAATGAGCTGTGATCGCCAATAATTATTTTTTATATGAATAATATGCAGCAGAAGTATCAGTCACTATGACGTATATATACTTGTGTTGTTGAGATTTAATTGACTGCGCTGTTGTTGATAACAGACGATTTTGAATTAACCGTAGGTATTAGATTTATGAAACAGGCTTTATTGATTTTGTCAGTACTGGGTATGGGCATAGCACAAACGAGTGGTGCTGCTATCACAATCTCTCAAACAAATAATACCATCACCAATACTTCTGTGGCATCAAACTACGGTTCATCAAAAAACATCTATAGCACCAAAAGTGGTGCTTATGTTTCTAATAATGATGAAATTAGTCAAGCAATTAGCAACCTAAGTGCGCAGGCCAAGCAAAAAGAGAATCAGCTTTCATCATTAAACAGCCGCTTATACGCTGAAAAACAACAGCAGCAAGTCAATAAGGTTCCTGACAGCAATTCAGCCCCCGCTATCGCTGCTGCTCGCGCCTCAAAAGTGGCTTTATCTGGCAGCTCTGGATATTGTGCCCGTTACGTACGTAAAGCACTACAATCAGCAGGTTATGAGTTCACCCCCAATCCTTCAGCCTATCAGTACGCCACTCGTGGCACGCTTGATAAAGCAGGTTTTAGCAAAATCAGTAATGATATGCCAACCCAAGTAGGTGATGTTATTGTCTATGATCGCTCATCAAAGCGTCCACATGGCCATATCCAAATCTTTGATGGCGAAAACTGGATTTCTGATTTCCGTCAGAACAGCATCAGCCCATACAGTGGTGTCTATGCTTATACGACATGGCGTGATTCAAAATACGTGGATGACGCATCCGCATCAGATCGAAATATCTACCTTGCTATGAATGATAAATAAGACCTGATAAGTCAGCACAACATAGTTATTATTTCCTCCAACCCCAGTAGTGATCTTAATATCATTGCTGGGTTTTTTTGTGCTTAACATCAGGGCGTATTTAACCTTTCATGATTTGATCCGTCAGAAATGAACACTACTGATATCATTACTCATGACAGGAGTTATCGACAAGCGCGTTTAAAATGCCACATGATGACGCTGGTGCACTACTTGCACATTTCTGGCGCAAAACAGTCAAGTGATGCTTTAAGTGCATCAGTTCTTCCATTCGTATTTCCACAGCATGAATGTGCTCATCTAGCAAGTTATTCACATCGCCGCAGTCCTTGTCAGGCGACTCCCAGTATTCAAGTAAGATTCGCACATCATCTAAAGCCATATCGAGCGTACGGCAATGTAGGATAAATTGTAGACGCTCAATGTGCTCTTCATTATATAAACGATAATTCCCTTCGCTACGAAAAGGCTCGGGTAATAAGTGCTCCTTTTCGTAATAGCGAATGGTTTCTACTGTGGCACCTGTGCGTTTAGCGAGCTCACCAATTTTGATTGTCATAACAACCTCTATGATTTAAATAATTAAAGTGGCTGTAAAGACTAGCGCTAGAGAAATTAAAATTACGAAACTGTAGATAAATAACCTTGACTCTAAAGCCACTATAGGGTTCATAATATCATTATTCAAAGGGTAAATTATTATGAAATATCATATTGAAGGTATGGACTGTGCCAGTTGCATCGGCAAGATTGAAACAGCTTTGAAACGTATGCCTGGGGTTTCTGATGTTCAGCTGAATTTTGCTACAGAAACGCTAGAGCTAAATTTAGCCCCTGGTGCGCCGACTCAGGCTAGTGATATCGAAAAAACAATCAAAAGCCTAGGGTTCGGCATCTCTGCCAATACTGGTCAACAAACTGTATCGGCTATTGATATTGACAGCGACAATCAGATGGCTCCGCAGGATAAGCGGTGGTGGCAAACTCAAAAAGGCAAACAGGTTGTTGGTCTCGGTATTTTGATGGGCAGCGCTTATGCACTGTCACTACTGTTGCCCGCTTATGGGATATGGGTGTTTGCCATCGCTGTGATTGTAGGCGTTTTTCCATTTGCGCGCAAAGCCTTAGCACTGGCTAAAACAGGTTCATTCTTTTCAATTGAAACGCTGATGTCCGTCGCCGTGCTTGGCGCACTTATCATTGGTGAAGCTGAAGAGGCCGCAGCGGTTGTCTTTTTGTTCTCAATCGGTGAACTGTTTGAGAGTATCGCTGCTGATCGCGCTCGCGCTGGCATCAGAGCCTTATCATCGCTGGTTCCGAAAAGTGCGATTTTACTTGATGCTCAAGGTGGGCAGCGTAACGTTCCAGCGACTTCATTACAAGTGAATGACCTTGTGCTGGTGCGTCCTGGAGATAGGGTATCTGCTGATGGTTCCATTGTTCAAGGTGCGTCCAGCCTTGATGATTCGCCCGTGACGGGAGAGTCTGTTCCTGTTGCCAAGACGATGGGTGACAATGTATTTGCAGGGTCAATTAACATCGATGGTGTGCTCCAAGTGCGCGTAGAAAAGACAGCCGCCGATAACACTATTTCGCGCATTATTGATTTGGTAGAGCAAGCGCAAGCCTCCAAAGCACCCACTGCCCGTTTTATTGAGAAATTCAGTCGCTATTACACACCGGCAGTGATGGCTATTGCCGCCCTAATTATCATCGTCCCACCGTTAGCCATGGGTGGAGATTGGTCGACTTGGTTGTATCGCGGTCTAGCACTGTTGCTGATTGCCTGTCCCTGTGCTCTTGTACTATCAACACCCGCTGCCATCGCCTCTGGTCTTGCTGTTGGTGCGCGCCGTGGCTTGCTGATCAAAGGCGGTAGTGCTTTAGAAACTATCGGCCAAGTGAAGACGGTCGCTTTTGACAAGACAGGCACTTTAACTGAAGGCAAACCACGCGTGACCGATGTTGTTGCCTTTACACAAGAGGACTCAAGTATTCAAGGTCAGAATTCTCAAGGTCAAGATGAGATATTGGCACTTTTTGCCAGTGTGGAGACTGGTTCTAGTCACCCGCTTGCTGAAGCCATTGTCAGTCATGCCAAAGCCGCCAAAGTTGTCATACCTGTGGCTTCTAAAGCTTCTGCTACTGCGGGTAAAGCGGTACACGCAACTATCGCTGGGCGCGCGCTAGCTATCGGTTCGCCTGTTTATGCCGCAGATGAGGCATCAATTTCAGCCGAGCAACAGGCACAAATCGAGGCGCTGCAAAATGAGGGCAAGACCGTCTCAGTTCTTTTCGATGAGCAAAGTCGAGAAGTGCTTGGATTGGTCGCACTAAGAGACGAATTACGAGACGACGCTCATGAAGGTGTGGCTCAACTTAAAGCGATGGGTGTGCGCTCCGTCATGCTAACAGGCGACAACCGCTTAACCGCTCAAGCACTTGCCAGTAATTTAGACGTGGAATGGGAAGCTGAGCTGTTGCCTGAGGACAAACTGCGCTTGCTTAACGAGATGAAGAATAACAGCAAAATAGCGATGGTGGGTGATGGTATTAACGATGCGCCAGCACTAGCAACCGCTGATGTTGGCATCGCGATGGGTGGTGGTACCGATGTGGCCATTGAGACGGCCGATATCGCATTATTAAAAAGTCGTGTTACAGACATGGCCCATCTGATTGCACTTTCGCGTGCCACCATGCGCAACATTCATCAGAACGTCATTTTCGCTTTAGGTCTCAAAGGCGTCTTTCTGATCACGACCGTATTCGGCATTACTGGACTATGGATTGCGGTTCTAGCTGATGCTGGAGCAACAGTGCTCGTTACTCTCAATGCGTTACGTTTACTGCGCTTTAAAGGCGCGCCTCCACTGGTAACTCCGCCTAAAGTAGTTAAATAAAACCCTTCGAAATCAATTAAAAACTAGAGATAGCAGCAGATTTCGGGGGTGGGTTCTAATAATAAAAATTCCACCGCTACAGTAAACTGCAACCGCATTAGAGTAAATAAGGTTAGACCGTATGTTGATTACAGAATTGGGCTATTTTGCCTTGCTTACCGCTTTTGTATTGGCGTTATTGCAGGTAATTCTGCCAACTATTGGTGTTATTCGTAACCAAGTTGCTTGGCAACGACTAGCCCCTAGCTTAGCTTGGGCACAGTTTGCCGCCATGATAACGTCATTTGGCGCTTTGATAGCAGGTTTTTATTATAATGATTTTAGCCTCAGTTACGTCGCGCAGCATTCCAATACGCTGTTGCCTTGGTACTATAAGTTATCGGCGACATGGGGCGGACACGAGGGCTCTTTGCTGCTATGGATGACCATCATGGCCACATGGTGTGCACTGGTATCATACTTTAGTCGCGGCTTGCCGTTATCAATGCGTGCGCGGGTATTAGTTATTTTGGCCGGTGTACAGTTAATGATGCTAACAATGCTGATATTTACCTCGTCACCGTTTGAGCGTACCTTACCCAATCTAGCGGTCGATGGCGCTGATTTAAATCCTGTCCTACAAGATTTCGGTCTGATTATTCATCCGCCCATGTTATATATGGGCTATGTGGGTATGGTAGTACCTTTTGCATTTTGTATGGCGGCATTGTGGGAAGGGCGTTTAGATGCTGCTTGGACACGCTGGTCACGTCCATGGGCGCTCGCGGCTTAGGGATTTTTGACCATTGGTATTGCACTGGGCTCGTGGTGGGCCTACTACGAGCTTGGCTGGGGCGGTTGGTGGTTTTGGGATCCGGTAGAGAATGCCTCGTTTATGCCTTGGCTTGTCGGCTTAGCATTGCTGCATTCATTAGCAGTCACTGAAAAGCGCGGGGTGTTTAAAGCATGGACCATCATGCTGGCTATTTTCGCCTTTGCCTTAAGCTTGCTTGGCACGTTCCTGGTACGCTCTGGAGTCCTTACCTCAGTGCATTCGTTTGCCGCTGATCCGACGCGTGGTTTGGTCATCTTAGCTATTCTTGGCATTATCATCGGTAGTGGTCTATTAATGTTTGCCGTTCGCGGTTGGCGTTTAACCGTTGAAAGTCAATATCAGCTGATTTCACGTGAGTCCTTTTTAGTGATCAATAACGCCATCATTTTGATTGCAACCTTAGTGGTGCTGCTCGGCACCCTCTATCCTATTATCGCTGATGCCTTTAGTCTCGGTCAGGTATCTGTAGGGCCTCCATACTTCAATGCGCTGTTTGTGCCTTTGACATGGCTGTTGTTAATCGCTATGGGTATGGGCTCTAATATTCGCTGGAAACAAGATAAGCGTCCGTTACTAGGGGTGGGTATCGCCATTGCCGCTAGTAGTATCGTATTGGCTGCTATTATCGCCTACTTTACCAGTCCATCTGCTATGTTCAATATTGGCGTGACTTTAGCGGTGAGCTTTTGGGTACTGCTATGGATGATCGTTGACTTTAGAGACAAAACCAAGAACGCCCCTAATTTCTTTAAAGGTCTGCGTCAGCTGCGTCTTAGCTATTGGGGTCAACAGACTGCTCATATTGGCGTATTGGTTGCTGTCATTGGCATAGCCTTTACTAGTAGCCTGAGTATTGAGCGTGACGTAGCAATGGGTATTGGCGATACAGTCAATGTTCAAGGTTACGATTTTGAAGTAACTGAATTTTTTGAAATAAAGGGTAGTAACTTTGATGCAACGCAAGCGCAAGTGGTGGTATCCAAAGACGGTCGTGAAGTGGCGAAACTGACTCCAGAAAAGCGTACTTATATTATCAGCACGATGCCAACAACTGAAGCTGCTATTGACCCCAGTCTTATGCGCGATGTTTATGTCGCACTGGGCGAACCTATTGCCGATGGTAGTAACCAATGGGCATTAAGGATTTATGTAAAACCATTAATTCGCTGGATTTGGTTAGGGGCAATTATCATGGCTCTAGGTGGATTAATTAGTATGCTTGATAAACGATACCGCATCAAAAAAATTAAAGCTCCGTTGCTAGTTACTGGTAGTTTGGCTACTTATGGAGTCAATGAGGTAGCTATTGAGCAGGCAATCTCAGTATCGACGATGTCGACACTAAAGGAGAAATAAATGACTATGTCGAATAATACTCCTGAGCAAAAAGATAGCCAAAACAGTAAGCAGCGTAACCCAAAGACAATGAAAAAAAAGCAGACGAAGCTATGGTTCTTAATTCCGCTTATCCTCTTTTTTGGTTTGGTAGTTATATTGTACATGCGCTTAGGTAAACCAACAGACATTGTGACCAATACCGCTCTTGAGCGTCCGGTTCCTACCTTTGAGCTGCCGTTATTAGCAGATACTACCCGTACTATCACCAATGATAATTTGCCGGATAAGCCGTTTTTACTTAATGTTTGGGGCTCATGGTGCCCAACTTGCGTTATTGAGCATCCGTTTTTAATGCAACTAGAAGAGCGCGGCGTTGATATCGTTGGTGTGAATTATAAGGATGAGATTGGTAATGCGCTCAGTTACTTAAACCGAGGCGGTGATCCATTTTCTATGTCTATTCAGGATTCATTGGGTCAGTTTGCTCTAGACTTAGGCATAACTGGTGCGCCCGAAACCTTTGTTGTGGATGGAGATGGCATCATTCGTCAGCATATTGTTGGTGAGATTAATGAAGCCAATTGGCAACAGCGTGTTAAGCCGTGCCTGACAGTACTTAATAAGGCTAATAAGAACAACGATAGTCCTGATCTCATTCAGGTTGAGGAGATGTGCAAATGAACGCTACTCGAATAAGAGCTCCTCAACTAAAACCCAATATAGTTTTAAAACTAGGGTGTGTTGACAATTACCGTAAATGGATAATCGTCGCTGCTAAATAGATATTAGCAGCAAACGACTCATCCGTTTTTTCAGCACGCATGGCAATTTTCTTGAAATCTTTCAGCTTACAG
>Ga0115011_10000638_pt1 | contig 27662 bp, 26 predicted proteins | sample TroAtlMetagenome_2_FD_88705 | JGI IMG/M metagenome (GOLD analysis project Ga0115011, IMG submission 88705) | Marine eukaryotic phytoplankton communities from Atlantic Ocean - Tropical Atlantic ANT8 Metagenome | ecosystem: Environmental > Aquatic > Marine > Oceanic | place: Tropical Atlantic...
AATTTTTTTAATTGATTTGAAAATTGAATAGAAATTAATATAACATAAACTGTGATATAAATCCTTCTTGACTTACTATGGCTGGCTTCGCAACTAAAACTTTCTCCAAACACGATGACTACATGACCCCTAAATCCGCGTGGATTAACATACGGAATTATATTCCCAAAGACAAAGTTATATGGGAAGCCTTTTATGGTAATGGTCAGTCTGGAACTTACCTAAAAGAACTTGGATATAATACCATTCATAAAGATATTGACTTCTTTGAAAATAATCTCGGCGACATCGTTGTAAGCAATCCTCCTTTCACTAAAATTAAAGATATTATGTTTAGACTTGTTAATCTGGGAAAACCTTTCATTATGATTATGCCCTGTAGCAAGATGAGCACTCAATACTTTCGCAAGATACTTGAGACTACTACAGAAAAAATACAGATTATTGTTCCCAGAAAAAGAATTCACTTTGATAAAATGATTGATGGTAAAATTGTTGAAAGTCCAGGAGCTAATTTTGATTGCTTCTATTATTGCTGGAAGATAGGTCTTGATCAAGACATAAACTTTCTTGGCGATGATGAATGCGTTGAGATGACTAAAGAATGGAAGGACGCTAAAAAACAAGCCAAGCAAAGAAAGCGGGAGCAATAAAAAATGAAAATTGAAAACATTTTATAATAATGATAATCTTATCATATAACATTCTTGACTTCAGTATACACAGACTTATATACTATGCCAAAATCTAATCAATCTACGATGTTCTACGACGCTGGATTTACATGGACTTGCGGGATATGCGGGTCTATTATTAAAAATAAAAGCAACAGAGGTATTAATATGATGAAAAGACTTCATTTCAAAGCTAATCCAGACTGTAAAAATCAAACTTCTGCTGCGGAAATATCAAGAAAAATCCACGGGGCTGGAGCACAAGTTGTAAAGGGGAGTTATGATGAAGCTGTCGCTGCTGACGAAATAAATACTATTGGTATTATTAAATTAATTGAAGATGCTTCCGCTACTAATTTAAATGTTGAACATAATTCACATAAAACACATTAAATTATTTAATTTTATAATTATTATCCTTTCTTCCAGTTCCATATATACTTACTAACATATTCTCTATTGCTTTACTTTTTTTATCTAATTTATTATAACATTTACTACTACAAAAACCAAGATAAGCTTTCACATAATGTTCCATTTTATGACTATCCTTATGATATGGGTGTTCTTCATAAGTATCGTTGCACATTCTACATGTAATATAGTTCATTTTATATTAAATGGAGAGAAAAATAATAATAATCTTTCTTTATAAATAATAATATTAATAATAATAATAATAATAATAAATAATAAAAATAATAAAAATAATCAAGTATCCTCCAATCCTCCAAATTTCTCTCCAAAAAAATTTTTGTTTAGTTTGAAATTATAAAAATAAATCTACGAATGAAAAATAAAAAGGGCTGGGTGTGGAGGATTGGAGGGAGACTGGGAATTACTTTCTTGGCTCTTGTTCATCAGTTTCCTCACCTTTTAAGGGTTGGGGACGACTTGTTTTACTTTCACCTCCACGAGGTTCTTGTCTGTCTGTTTCACCTCCATCTCGGGTTCTGGCAACTCGCTCGGCAAACCTATCCGCTTCCTTTCTTTCACCCCTGTTAAAATCTCTACTTGTGCTATTATATGTTCCCATTTCAGCAGTAGCTGGAACAGATAATCTTGTGCTTTCCCCAAGTGGGTGAGGATTTAATTGATTTCCATCATAGTCCGCTATATTTACTCTTCCACTACCAAGCATATTGCTCAATACCGCCTGAACACCATCTAAAGCAGCAATCTGTAAGCTCTCTCTATCTGGATAATCATAATCAATACTTCTTTTACTTTCTCCCCCATCAGGAATTGACCTCGCATTTAAAAAATCGTCAAAAAGTTGGGTAATTCTTAATAATCCTTGTGAGGTTCCTGCTGTATTAAAATCAAAGTATGCTGTTGCTCCTGCTGTCGTCATCGTCTCTCCTTGTTGTATTGGTCTTCCTGTAGTTGGATTTATTACAACTCGTCCCAATAAATTAATTAAATCATCTACATTCTCATTTGTTTGTTCAAAACCTTGGCTTTCAGCAAGAGTTCTAATAGCTTCTAATCCTCCCATGCGTGTAAGCTCTTCTGCTAAATATTCTGTAAGTCTTTGAGAGGCGTTCTGTCTTGAAGCTTCATCTGCTGTAAGTGGATTTCTATCACCTGTCGCAGGAATTACTCCCCCTATACCTGCTTCATCATTTAATAAATAAACAGGATAATTTACAAGTAATCTTTGTATTACACCTCCTAACCAACTATATTCAAATTTTTGTTCTTCAGTTAAATCATCATTAGCATTTATATCCGCAAACATCTGTTCTAAAGCTTGTGTTTCTTGGGCTCCATCTACTATATTTAATGTTGCTCCCGCATTAGCTTCCGCTGAACTTATTAATAATCTTTGTATTCCTTGTAAAGCACCTCCTCCACTTGAACCCCCACCACTTGCTCCTCCACCTCCTATACCTGAACCTAATGCTCCTCCACCTTTACTTTTATTACTTTCTGTATTTTGCACTATCTGTTCTAATAATTGGTCTGTCTTGCTTGTTGGCTGTTGAATATTTAATGGATTTCCTAATGCGTCTGTTTGAGGAGGCAAAATGGTCACATCTCTTTGAATTTTATATATTATTGTTGAATTACTTGAACATTTTTGTAATCTACCTGTTATTGGGTCTCGCAAAGCTGTATTAATTAAAGATAATACTCTATCTTGATTTGCTGTATGCGTATATGAACTTCCATATCCATATATAAAACTACTTGCTTGATAATTCTTCATTAAATAAAATAAAACATTCTGTTGCGTTCTACCACTTCTATAATTCGTTTGGCATATATCACTTTCTATTAACAAGAAAGGTGATGTTGATAATATTGGCGGTGCTGATGCTGTTAATTGCTGGTTTTCTAATTGTAATGCTATACTTTCATCATTTAAAAATCCATTACTATACATGGGAATTCCATTCACTCCGCTCAAATCTGGGTCTAATGAATAAAATGTATTCAAAGCAGGGTCTATACTATTATCTACAGCATTACATAATATTAATGGCTTTGTTCCTTTTGGTATTTTATCTGGTCTTGTTTGATTATATGTTGTTGGATTAAATCTATTTTCTTGCTTACCATAAGCAGGTAATAATTCCCTATGTGATTGAAAACCTAATCTTGAAAATAAAGAATTCTCCCAATTATTCTCATCTGCTTCCACACAACTTTCTATTATTCTATCTCTATTTATTTTTGTTAATCCCCAATAATCTATTATCAAATCTCCATTCTCATCAAATGTCTCATCTTTATTATTCCAATAACTGGAGAGATTTATATTATTTGGTGGCTCATAATTTTCTGGACATAACCATACTTTATATATACCAATACCTGATATTTCTGCTCTTACACCTGTATTCCTACTTGGCTCCGTCTTCGCATTCGCCTGAAAATCATCTATTCTATTATTACGACTAAATACAGCATCTTCACAAGCAGTATTCACTATTCCTGCTTTCGTTCCCGTTGACGCTGACGGATTTGTTGTAGCATCACTATATGGGATTGATTTTTGATTTAATATATTATCTTCTTGTAATTGAGTGAATTGAACTCGACCTCCATCATATTGAAATGTTGGTTGAGTTGCTCCTGTCCATACATAATTTACTTTATTTTGCTCCAAACCAAGATTAACTGGAATACTATCACCCGCTGATGTCGTTGGAAATTTCCATACATATAAATGAGCTTGAGCATATTGTTGATATTTACCATCATCTGTATCATATTCACCATTATGAAATGCTCCTGGCTGACCTAAACCTTGAATTTGGAATACTCCTGGAACTGATGCGTTTGTTGTTGGATTAGGTGGATTAATTGGAGTTGTTCCCGTTCCCGTTGTTAAAATCCAAGTATTTGTTGCTGATAAAAGAGGATTTTTAAATAATCCTGTAAATCTACCACCTGCTGGTGTCGTTGCCGCGTTCCAACCTGGTTTGTCTGCTGATATAAAACTATATCCCGTCACCGCAGCTGCTGTTAATAAACTACTTTGTTCCCATATTATTGTCGTCTGTTCGTCCCATCTATAACCCTCGTTTAATACTAATTTCAGTCTATATCTACCAGCTACATCTGGATTTTCATAAGCAGGATTAGCTGGGAAATTCGTTGTAAAATCCCATTCACTCTTTGGTATTCCAGGGTCTATTCCTGCTGTCTGCGTATAAGCATTCGCATCTGCTGCTGGAGCTTGATAATTAACACTACTTTCTATACCTAATGTATTTTGAAATCCTATTTTTACCCATTCACCAGGTGTCGTTACGACGGTTGATAAAGGCTCACCTCTTTTTACTTGGTCATTATTTACTGGACATATTGCGTGATTATCATAAAATGAATTAGATATACCTATACTATTACCCCAACACATACTACCAAAATTTATTGTTGATAATTTCTCTTTCTCTGGGTGATAATCTGTTCCTACAAATAAAGCACAAAATGTCTTTGTTATTCCTCCACCAAGCTGTATTGTATAAGGATAAAAACCTAAATCAAGACTTTCCATAAATGTTGTATCTACTTTGTAATCAGGGTCTGGAGGATTATTGGCAGCCTGAAATCCATTATCATGGGGGTCAATTATAAATGGAGGATTTGTCTCTATTATTATATTTCCTTGGAAATTTTTTGCTTTTTTAACGAAATCTTTTTGAAATCTACTTTTCATTTTTAATCTTCCAAGTTCTTTTAATAATCTAAATTTTTCCTCTTGATCAAGATTAGACCTTGCTGATATACCCGCAAATATTTCACTTGTTGTTGTTGGACATATTAATGTTCTATTTGTTCCATATACTTGCGGTCTATAATCTGCGTCTGCTGGCGTCGGGTTAGGATTAACTATTGGTTGTGGTAAACCAAGGGCTGTTCCAAAAATAGGGTCAGTTGAAAGCATAGCATTTACATCAGGTTGATTTAACCAATCATATATAAATGGTCTATTTGACTGATATTTTGGTTGAGGAACACTACTTGGGTCTTGTGTCCAATTAGGTGGCGGAATATATGGGTGAGTTGGGTCTGTTAATGGAGGAGGATATGATGTGCTTCCATCTTGCGTTCTTAATTGTGCAGTTGTTCTATCATCAGTCATACCTACATCTCCATCAAATATCCAATTACCCACATCTTTCCTTTGATTTTTATATCCTACTGGAGGTTTATTAGATTTATTATAATATGTTTCATAATTTCTCATACATTTAGCAAATTCAGCCCAATTTTTCTCTCCATCATCTTCATTTGGAAAAGGAATATTTGTATAAATTATTTGGTTCTCATGTAATTTATTACATATTAATGAGATAGGTTCTTCTGTTGGAAATTTATTTAATGGTGTCGTATAATCATTATCACCTTGAGGAAAAGTAAAATTTAAAACTTCATATTCTAATTTATTATTTAATATTATTGTTTTTCCTACTTGTCGAGGTATTGCTCCATCTCCCCCTGTCCAATTTACTTGGTCGCAATTATCTACAGGTAAATTTGCCCATCTATCACCTAATAAATATTTATATAAATTTGATGTAGCCATATTTCCATATATTGGATTTGCCCAACCTTTGAAATTTACCTCTGCTAATTCATCTGTCGTCGTTCCATTTGTTGTTGCTGGAGCAGCATTATTTACTCTATTTTGACTACTCGTTTCTATCTCTCGTAAATATGTTGTCTCTTTTATATTATTTAATTGAGCCTGACTTGGTTTTACTGGATTATCTTCTCCTCGTGGTATTCCTCCATACTGTTTACCATATGATTGAGCCAAGTAATCTCGTCCTGATGTAAAATTCGCTGGCTGAACTTTCACAGTTCCTCCATTTTTTATAGGTATTATATCAGTTATTTCATTACGATATTGGCAATTTACAGGTTGTTCCATTAAAGTATTTTGGGCTTGTCCTGCCGTCACTTGCGTCACATCTTTATCATAAAATCCTACCCTATTATAATATGGAATAACATTACTTGCTGGTTTATAATCATCTGGATTTTCTATTGAATTTAATAATATTTTATTTGTTTGCTGTTGAGTTGTTCCTATTCCTGTTATTGTTTCTCGTAATCTTTCATTTATAACCGCCGTCACACTTTCTACATCTTGTAATAATTCCTTGAGAGAAATATATATAAATGCCGTCATAGGTTCTGCTAAAGGCATCTTCTCATTATTCATACCTCTTCTTCCACTTCCAAAGTGGTCATTCCTCATAAAAATATATGGGTCATTATTACATTCTTTCACTATATTCGCATTTCTATATCCAAATTGGGCTGTAGGTTCAAGTTCCCCATAATCTCCAGCATCTACCGTAAAACTTGTAGGGTCAAATACTGTTGATGGAAATAAATTTAAATCTTTATTTTGTCCCGTTTGAGGTTTTCTCGTATTTCTTGAATATAAAAACATAGCATTATCACCTCTCATATAACCATTTCCTTCATATTTACCAGCAACTATAGGAACTCCATGTAAATCCAAATTATCATAATTCATTAATCCTTCTTGACTTGAACCAGGTTTAATATTAAATAAAGGTCTTCTCCACCCTACATCATCTATATATGTATCACCCACATATACAGCACAATCCCCACACTCAAAAGGAATATTCGTTAAATATCCTGAATTTGTATCCTCTAATTCTAATTCTAAAACCCTAACATTAAAAACAGGTGTTCCAAGTCCTGCTGTTCCATATATTTGCTTTATTTGTCCTACCCAATCTATTTGTAAATCCGCCTCATCAGGTGTAGTATTATTATTCACATAAATATGATTACCAACATAAAAATTATTTTGATATAAATCTCCTGTTCTTCCCTTTATAACTCCATTATCATAATCTGTAAATAAATTATTTGAAGCATCAGGCAAAGGCGTCGTTTGACCAGACATTTCATGGGGTTGAATACGCACTCGACTTACTCTTCCAACTACAGGAGCTGGCAATGCGACACCTGGGGCTGACCAAGTAAATACACCTGGTGGATTTTCTACTTGATATTGATATATACCATAACATTCTCTTTGAGGTAAAGGGGTATTTCCTGATGCTGGTATACGCGAATTAAAAAAAGGACTGGGCGGACTTGTCCAAGTTCCATCATAAATTGGAAAAACATATCCTACACCCATATTTACTTCTCTATAATTTCTTATTTGATTAGTCACCGTATTTTGAGGTATTCTTGGATTTAAATTATATGGCGACACCAAATTTGTAAATCCAGAACCAAGTGCTCCTCCATCTCCATTTATACCTCCATTTGGGTGAATTAAAGGTAATCCTACTGAATATGTATTATTATTATTCATATAAAAAAATACTTCAAGTAATACTTTCGTATCACAATAACTCTTTGTTTCTCCATTTACTACCACATTTTGACCACTAAATTCTATTGTTGGAGCTGCTGTTCCACTACCTCTTATGTTTGCACAAACCATTTCCACGCTAATTTTATCTCCTCTTTTTATAACAAAGTCCGTTTCATTTGACCAAGAACCATTTGTATCGTCATCGTCTTCTACATTTATAGCACTATTTTCTCTTGAACATTCTATTAAATATGTTTCTGTTCCTTGGAAAGTCGTCATTTAGTATAATAAGATATTATAAAATTATACTAAATCTTTATTGTCCAGACATAAAAATATTACCAGATTTAATAAGCATCATTCTCTCCACTTCCGCCCAAATAAGAACACGAAGTTTTGATGTGTCTGTAGGCACACGAGTTCGGTCAAGCGTTACTATAACTGGCTGACGACCAACCTGCGTTCCATTACCAACATAATTCATACCAGCATCTTTGGAGAGATTTACACCAAGATAATTAAGAGCAAAATTTAGATTAGAATTAGCAACTCCATGGAAAAACTGTCCTGCGTCAAAGGCGGACTGATTAGCATCAAGAGCATAAGCACCTGCTCCAGTAGTCTGTCCATCAGCAGAGTAAAGACCTCTATTAATCTTAAGTGGAACATCGGCAACTTGGGACATTTCATTATATAATTTTGAAGTAGTATTAAGAGGAGAAGGAAAGACATTCTCATTATTAATACTGACCTGTAAAGTTGTTCCCACATTACTTGCCTTGGAGAGATAATTTCCTAAAATTGGATTGGCGGGGACGGAAGGGGTATTACTGAAATCAGGGAAAGCTGGAGTAGCAATTAAGAGATTGCGAACAATCTGGTGGTCAAGTCCAAGAAGAACCGAAAGCGGCTGGGAAAGAGACTGATTTGGTGGAACTACTACGGAAGGGAGCGTAGACATAACACTTATATAATCAGTCATTACAAGACTAACTCCTTTCTCAAGCTCTTGCTGAATGCGAAGCATAGGACTTGGGACGCCAACCTGGTCTTCATAGTAGATGAGGTCAGTAGATAATTTACATGAACCTTCAACAATATTATTACCAGTAGTGAAAGGAGGGGCAACACCTCCTGCTGCTGTATCACCAGGAACACATCTATTACCTGCTAAATCAGGAGAGAAATGAAAGACAAACCTAACACGCTCTTTGAGTGCGAACAAAGGAAGTGGAATTTGGCTTAATACAGGGAATATATCTTTGAGTTTTATTGTCCAGAATGGAGTTGTATTAGCACTTGCTGTAGTGCGGAAATGGTCTAATCTATTACATTCTGTTGCTGTAGTTTCAACTAAACCAAGAACACCTTGAGATGCTTTAGTATTAGCATCTTCTTCAGTATTTAAAGCATTAAGAGCAAACTTACCCCAAGCATTAGCACCTATACCTTGCTGTGTTTTTAATCCACTAAAAGAACCAATATAAACATTATGGGTTTGGTCTCTAATATCCTGGTCGACCAGGCAATTCTTCATCTGTATGAGATGAGGACATTCTTCAACCGAATTAATAAGAGTTGTTCCAAAGAACATTTCAACTCTGTCTAAACAACCAAGAATACCAGCCATTAAAGGAAGGTCATTACGCTGATTTCCATTCGTTTGACTTGTAGTAAGCTGAAGCTGTAATGCCACATCATCACTTAAAATACCTTCTTGGGGAAGCTCAAAAACAGCCTGGGACTGACTAAAAGAACGGGGTTCAATCAGGCGGGTTTCAACTCTTTGCGTTTGACTTTCTGCCGCCGATATACCAACCATTTGTGCTAAATCACTTTTCTTTCTGCGAGACATTTATATAATACTAATATAAAATAAATATTAATATTATTTTTAAATTATGTGATTATTTTTACAAGATTTCTCTTGATCAAGAGCATTAATTTACAATACTTACAAGACCCCTATCATCATAGTTAATAACTGAACGGTAAAGGAAGAATGTATATGAAGACATAGGAGAAGAGCCATCAAGTTTGGATATAATGCGAGTAGAGTATGCCTGGTTCTTAAAGTTTGCAGTGTTGCCCACTCCAAGCATATCACCAACTCTAATACCAATACCATAAACATTTTGGAAATAATTATCAGTTGTATTACCAGCAAAATCTCCTGTGAGAGCATTATGTTGTTCATCACCATTAGCTGTAGGCAAGTTTTCACTATTCTGTCCTGCTAATTGGTCTGTAGCTCTACTTGTTCTTGGACGAATACTCATAGCATAATAATACTGACGCTGGGCATCAAAAGAAGAACCAGCATATTCATCTGCTACAAGAGTGTCGCGAACAATTACCTCATTCTCATCAACCTGGAACTGAAGAGGGAAAAGAACTCCGCCTCGCATAAAACTGACTTTAGTAATAGGAGCAAGTAAATCATAAGCTCCACCTGCGGGATTTCTATTAAGTAAAGGTGTTGTTTTCATACTATCTTCACCATAATTAGCAATATGAGGTGTAGGTAAGAAATTAGTAAAGGTAGAGACAACAGCAGATAAAGCAGGGTTAATCTGGGAAGTCTGGTCGTTATTATTAATTACTGAATAGAAAGAACTAAAGCCAGAGAAAGGATAGGAAGAAATCGCAGGGAGACTTCCACCCTTGGGCATCGCATATTCTCCCATGAGACTTACATTAGTAATTTCATAATAAGAGTTAGGAGTAACCAAAGAACTTCCATATAGTGCCTGAATAGATGACTGGAGAGAAAATTTAAGATTTAATCCACCAACACCATTATTCATAGAAAGAGGAATATCAGCTCCCTGAAGAAAAATACCAGCCATAATAGGCATAGCAACCGACATCTTGCGATTTAAATAACGACCCTGAACCTGCTCATTAGAACTTACACCAAATTCATTAGAAAGATATGTAGTATATTCATTCCAACCCGAACCACTTGGTAAAAGCGATGCGAGTAAACGCCCATAATGTCTAATTGTTTCTAAATTTTGGTTCATAGCATTATTGATTTCAAGTTGCTGAAATAAACTTGCTACACCTACACGAGAATTGAGGCGAACTTCACGCTCTCCTGTGCCGTCTTGGTCATTATTATTAGGTAAAGCATTATTAGCATCTTTTAAAACAACATCAAAACAAAGTTTTAAATTTTTGGAACGGACATAGTATTCTTGTGGAGCTATGCTAAAGGTAATGATAGGATTACCTTGACGATAGGAATATTTAGTATTGCCAGATGTTTGATTATCTGGAGCTATTTCAAATTTGCGAACTGCGGAGATATTCGACATTTAATATAACTATATAAAAAAAAATCTGGAGAGAAATTATAATTTTTAAAAATTTACTTGTGTTATTCTAAATCTAAATCATAATATTCACTAACTAAAAAATGGAACCATTCATAATCAAGTTGAGTAAATTCATCATCATCATCATCACTATTTAATGTTATATCACCACTACAGTTTTCCATTAACATACTTGTTGTTATGGGTCTTATTTTCGCAGCCTTAAATGCTTTACAACTGGGAGTTTCTTGATATAAAAAAAGTTTATTTACTATCTCCGTTGGTAAATTCTTCCACATATTTTTATTCATTATATATATTTAAATCATAAAGATTTTTGCTTGCTTCCTAAATTTAATTGCTTTTTTGTTTATTTTTTTTGTTTTTAACATTTTCCAATAATCGCCCCTACATTCCACTATTTGAAAATCAAATTTCTCATAGAAGTTAATAGCGGCGTTGTTAGATTTTAAGACTTTTAGTTCAATCTCTTCCCAGCCATCAATCTCGGTTTTCATAAGGAACATAGTCATGAGCATCGTTCCAGTTCCCTGTCTGCGGTTCGCAACACAGATTTTTTCAATCCTCCAGCGTTTAGGATTGCGTTTTCCACGCCACCAGCTGAAGTAGTAGCCCAGAAGCTCACCCTTATTCATAAATATAGACCCACGCTCGATTTCCTTCTTCAATCCTCCAGCGAGGAAGCGGAAATATCCAGGAGGGAATATGTCTGGGTAAGCCTTAAATAGCTGTTGCATGTCCTTAACCTTCTGTTTGAGGTCAATCTTCGCGTCCCGTTCTTCAGGATTGTTGTGGCTCTTGTTGTTGTTGTTCATAGACATAGTATAGATTATGTATTTAGATGTTATGATTATTTGGTTGCTGAATACCTACCCTCTTGTCATAAATTAAAATTTTCAATTTTCACACTTCTCCTAAAAAAAGTGCATGTTTTATTTTAGTATTTATAGCCTTATTATAAAACTTTAACGGATATATGACCAGCTTATGCTGTCTTGGGTTTTGACCGATGCGTCTTGACTTTTTGCTTGTCTATCTTGACTTGTCTTGACTTTTCAACATTTTCAATTTTTCATATCCCTAACTTTTTTGAAGACTAATAAGTATTGATGAACCTTACAGGAATATCCAAATTTCTTCGCATTATATCCCATGCGTAGATAATTGTATATCTTTTTTTGATTTACTATTACCTTATCCCATGTCTCAAATCCTATACTATTCATTATTCTCTCCGTCTCATAACTCAAATTATAATATTTATGCTTCTTCCTCCAGTCCCCTACCATTATACAATATGTCGCTCCTATATCAGCCTTCGCCGCCGCTCTCTCAAATATCTTTTTATAAAATTTTAAAAATTCCTCCCACGATTTTATACTCGATAATCCATTCCCCTCATACTTTTCTAAATTCCAATATGGAGGACAAGTTATTAATCCGTTATGTTGTGGAACCTCATCTATTAAACTATCGCCTAAATAATTTTCAACTTTAAATTTATCTTTGGCATATTTTATCGCTGCTGGACTTTTATCATATCCAAGATAATTTCTTGATGCGTCAACACAACATTTATGTCTTTCTCCCCAACCCGCAAATGGGTCATATATTAAATAACTATCTCTACAAAAAAATTCAGCACACAAGGTTCCTATTTCCATCTGGAATGGAGAGAATTCTGCTCTACTACTTTGAGTTATACCATTCTTTTTTTGACTTCCTCGCATTTTATATTTCGGCTTCGCACAATCTATTACGCTTACAGGATATATACTATACGGCTTCTTGGACATAATGATATATATTAATTATATATTATTATGATTATTTTACTTTATTCATCTTCTTCCTCTTCTTCCTCTTCCTCAAATTTAAATCCCAAGTCTTGAGCTTTGTGGAAGAGCTGTAATACTATATCACTATGCTCCCAGGTTTGGAGACCATTTACTTCATTTATACCATTTAATTTCAGTCCCATTATCCATTTACATAATTGTAATTTTCTATCAAAGAAATCCATCTTATCATTCATAGCCCTCATGACTGATAATGCTAAATTGTTCTTGGTCTCCCTCAATTTTTGATTTTCCTTTGTTAAATCTTCAATCGTTTTAATCATTTCTTTTTTCATCATTCCAGACATCTTATAATAGTTATTCTCGTTGTGTTTTTAAATTCAATTTTAAAATATTTTAATTAGTATTTAAATTATCTAATCTTTCCTTTGCTAAATCAAAATGTGTTTTTTCTAATTCTATTCCTATAAAATTTCTATTTAATTTATTACAAGCTACTCCACAACTACCACTTCCCATAGTCATATCCAAGCAAGTGTCTCCCTCATTACTAAAATATTTTAATATAAATTCTAATAGAAATTGAGGCTTTTCGGTAATGTTTTTTATCACTTTATTTTTCCTCACACTATATTCCTCAATTACATTCGTTGGTAATGTTGGTTCATATACCGCTTTCTTTGCGTGATACATATTTCCTTTTCCTATTATCAAAGGTGTATTATTTAAAGACATCTCTTGATCAAGAACATTCGTCGGTAATAGGGGCTCATATGATATTCTTGGAATTTTTATTTTTTTATTTACCATATTTAATCCTGTTGATGTATTATTCGTCATTATATTTAAAGGCAAGCTTGGTTCGTATGATGTTCTTATACTCTTTTCATAATGGAACATCATTCCCTTTCCTTTCTCTACCTTTTTATTATTTGTCTTTCTTGAACATTTTATTTTATGATATTTCGCATAATTATATATTGGTTGATGTTTATAAAATATAAATACATATTCTGTTGCTTTTCCAAGTCTTTTGCGTGAAAGTAAAGGTGTTGTTGTTCTTTTTTTATTCCATACTATTTCATATCTAAAATACTTGGGACAACTATTTATTAATTTTACTCCAAATTTCATATCTCCAAATAAAAAAACAGGACAATTTTTTTTTCCTATTCTCCAAATTTCTCTCCACATTTTTTCTAAATCTATCTCATTATCCCATGATAAATGTTTAAATCTTCCATAAGGTAAATCTGCTATGACTATATCCACACTATTATCGCTTAAGTCTTTCATTTTTTCCAGACAATCTCCCTGATATAACGATTTCATTTACATTACCTTTAGATTTTAATAATTCTTTGTGGTTCTCAAATCTATCATATAAAAAATATGCGAAATTTGTTGGGTCGAGTGAGGTCTCATGTTCATTTTCCCACGATTTTATTATTTTTATATCAAACATATCTGGTATAATCTTATATTTTTTGATATAATATTTTATTTCATATATTTTTTGTTTTTCCATTTTATTATTTGGAGAGAAAAATATATAAAATTATCTTTATTTAAAATTCAACAGCAACTGAATTTGGAGTAATCACACAGGTTCTAATATGATATAACCAAGTTCCTACAAGTTTATTAATAACATTCTCTCCAGCTGCTGAACCATATTCTACATTTAATCTTATTTCATTTTCATTAGCATTAAAAGAATGACCCTCTTTCGCAAGTTGGCGAGGAATACAGAAATTTCTGGCATTTTCGCATAGATTGCGAGGAACTATATCTAATCTACCTATTGCCTTCTCTGTCTCATGAAGATGAATAGCGTCCCAAGATAATCTCTGGGCTGCTTCCTCATTTGCTGTAGCTACAAGACGAGTGCTTACTCTACGATTAGGTGTAAGACGATTAGCAATATTCCAAATATAACTTTGGCAGGCATCTCCTACAGGGCGGAATGTGTCTTCATATAATCTTGAGACACTTCTCATAGGTTGCGACACTATGGAACAAGCTCGGCGTTCTGTGCTGGGAATTAATAGCTCACTACGGGGAATACCTGCTTGGAGATTTTGACGGTAAAGATTATAAGAAGGATAATCAATACGAATACCACCTCCAGAGCTTACCTGTCGCATAAGTCCATTCATAGTCTCACCACTTGCCTGAACAACAGAACAAACAAATTCTACATTTCTCATTTCAAAATCTGCCTTAAGAGAATTAGCGTCAACATACATCTTGGCTCCATTCGCTATACCTGCTGCTCCCACATTCGCAGCACCACCTGCTACAGCATATCGGGGACGACCAGCTACAGATGTAACACCTGTAATAGTTCCAGCAAAGAGAGGAGGGTCAGGAGCAATCTGTTCAATATATAAATCTTGTCCAACCGACCAAGCAATATTACTAAAGTCCCCTAAAGCTTGAATATTATTAGTTCCCGCACCAGGAGCAGCATCAACTGTTGCAGTATTTACATCAAATGTTCCTGGATTAGCAGCACCTCCCGCAATCGCGGCACCCTGATAAGCAAAGGCTTGAGGAACTAATGCTCCAGCAACAGGTAAAGCCGTCATCTGGCGAATACCTGTATATGTAGCTGCTGTTGAAGAATATCCTACTTGCGTTAATGCTCTTAAAGCTGCTTCTTTCTTTTGGAGCTGAATTCTAATACGAATACCATTTAATGCTATAATAGGGAGTAATTTCTGTCCTTGACCAAGAAGACCACTCATATAAAGAGGGACTACACATTCAACATTTTTAAAAGTTGTTCCATCTACTGGGTCAAAATTAAAATATTGACTTTTCAAAGAACGACCAACTACTGGGGACATACCCTCCATAAGAGTTCTCATATTTTCTAAACCTTGTGTTTTAGTATAATGATAATACATAGCAGTCCAAGTGCTTACATCTTCAAGCTGTTCTAATAATTGGGAATTTGCTCCATCATAAATGGAAATGGTTGAAATCACCGATGACCCAGCTGCCATAGGGTCAGGTTGTGCTATACAATTTGTGGAAGCAGCATCATCTTTTACTTTAAGCAAGAACTTAAGATATGACCCCTGACTTGCGTTAAGTAAAGGGACTTCTTCAGGACTAACAAAAATTTCAATAATATCTTGCTCTGTATATACAGAATTTCTATCCGTAAGGATTGATTTAGACAAAGTTGGAACAGACATTTATAATATACTAATATAAAAAATATTTACTTTAATTTTTAAAATAAATATTTGTTTAAGCAAGTATAGGAGCCGCTACTCGACCTCCTAAATCTAATGTTGGTTGGCGTATTGTTGGTAGTGGAGTATTTCTTAATTGCTCCTCTTTATCAGCATCTGTTATGCTTTGAACAGCACCATATACACCTGCTCCTACACTACCAAGTTCTGTCGCGGCTCCTACACCTTCTAATAAAGCACCTAATGGAGCAAATATTCCTGATGCTAAAAGACCTGCTCCCGCCGCCTCCTCAACCGCTCCTGCTGCTTCTCCCGCTCCTGCTGCTGCTGCGGCATCTACTACATCACCTAATCCACCAGCTACACTACTTTCTTCTACTGCTGATTGTGCTGCTGCTGCTGATGTATCCTCTGCTATATCTCCACCAAAGGTATTTGTTGTTGTTCTTTCTACTGAACTTCCTGGTCTAATTTCACCTTCTGCTTTCGCTGAATAACTCCTCATTTCTAAATCTCTTCCTTCAGGACTTGCTTCAGGACGACTATATTGTTCTATACGACTTTCTGGATTAGCAACTCCTCTTGGTTGTTTTCCCATACTTGCTACTGATGGCTCTGCTCTTCCATTTTCCCATGAAGCATCTAAACCTCTCGTTGTTGAAAATCTTGGCTCTTCACCTCTATCAAATAAAGGATTTCCTCCTGTTCTTCTTGGTAAACCATATTCATCTAAACCACTCATTACTTTACTTTCTCCTCCAACACTGCCACCATAAGAAAAATCATTACCTCCTGCTCTTGTTTCAAAATAATTTGGGTCATCTGTTTCCGTCATTTCTATATCATTAAATGCCCGACCCATAGGTTCTACTTCTCTCAACATAGGATTAAAATCTACTTTACTTTCTCCATCTCCATAAGCACTCACATCTCTTAAATTATCAAGTCTTCCAGCCATAGTATCTCTAATATCTCCTACTGCTCCTTCTACCTTTCCTCTCACTTGATCAAGAGCATCTTTTGCTCCTCCCTTGGATATAAAATTATATAAATCTCCTGCTCGTCCTGCTATACCTTTTACTCCTTCTATTGCTACAGGTAATTCCAAGCCTATTTTAGCAATCTCTCCATATTTCTCAAATTCTCCTTTAAGTCCAGCTAAAGCATTATTCCGTTGCATAATACTATTATCTCTCAATAATGCTAAATTATCGCCATACGATTTTACATTATTTTGTATCGCACTTTCAAAACCAGTAATACTCATTTATATTCTTGTAATATAAAAAAAAATTTAATAAACTTGAGTATGAAAATTTAAATAGGCTTCAGGAGGGGTGCTGTCTAAACGAAAGTATATCCAACTATACATATCTCCTTGAGCGTGAGCCATTATCTCCTCAAATCTACCACCATATGTATCATTTAAATCATATTTTAAAGCATCAAGTTCCTTTGTATTCTTTATCATTCCACTCACTATCATACCTGTTGAATTTGCCCTAATAATTGGTGCTAAATCTAAATATTTCTGGGTGGAATACAAATACATACATGGGTCGCCTTTCCTTACATAATGCCTGAACCTACTCGCCAATCTAATTACAGCACCTGTGGTCTTGCTTCTACTATCAAATTCTCCATAACAATCATCTACTATCAAAGCATAACTTGTATCAGCATCTTCTACTGCTTTTTTCTGTTGTTGCATACTAATTAAATCTGTTATTATTTTATTATCATAAGCGTCATAACAAGTATCCTTATATTTCTTGGCTGTGAAGCGTGAAGTCGAGTCATTCCACACCGTAGGGCTAATTACACTTACCGATGAAAATAAATCTTCCTCACCTTCCCTGCTCCCATAAAAATTGGGGTTATGAAGAAAGTTATTCCACAAAGTGCCTTTTCCCATACGAACTCCACCAACCAGGCTAATTAATTGACCCTTATATACATTTGGAATATTTGGGTGTAATTCCCTCTTGTTGCTTTCATCTTCATTATCTTCTGCTATAACGGGTAATATTGTTAAATCATTATTCATTTATATATAATAAAGATAATTTTTTATTTATTTTCTCTCCATAAATTAAAATGAATGATTATGAAAATAATGTTTTAACTGATTTTAAAGTTTTTTGTCCTACTGATATTATACAGAAGTATAAACATAAACATTCTAATGATAAAAATTGGACACGATTTTATTATTATAAAGATAAAAAAAGACATCAAGTTGGCTCAAATAATATTGAATATGATTATGAAGTTAGTTCTACTCTTGCTTATAATAAAAATGTATTTTATAAAATGACTACTATGTCCAATCAAGATGGATTTTTTGATTATTATTTTAAATTAAAAAATAACTTGCCTAAAATAGTTGTTAAAAAATCTAATAGAAAAAATCAAAGTAATAGAACTAAAAAAGTTAAAGAAGTTGGCATTAATCCTACTCTACCTCCTATTTGTCCCGAGACAGGGAAATTTATATGTATTTTTAAATAAATAATTCTCTCAAGAGTTCTGGTGGAATTCTAAATTTCATAGTTCTATTTTGACCACAACCAACAGCGGGTTGGTCTTTCTTATGAGTTCCTAAACTCTTTTTATGTTTACCTCCATTCATATTTATACATTTTCCTTTTCCCAAACATAATTTTGGAGAGAAATTTAATTTATTTGTCCATATTCTTGTTCTCTTTCTATATCCCCAATCACTATATCTACAATAATCAACTATATAATAAGGCAAGCCAAGCATCATTTCTTGTTTTTTTAATGTTCCTGTTTCTGGATTTTCTATATACCAAAATTTAGGATTAAAAAAATTTATTATTTCCAAGACTTTCTTTACCCATTCTATCCCTTTTTTAAAATCTGCTTCAAATAATTCTTGAGTATATATATATTTATTTCCTTTTTTTCCTTTTTCTCTTCCTATCCAAGGTTTTATTAATGGACTAAAATATGTGCATGGTGGTGAAGCCCATATTATATCAAAATTTTTATATTTTTTATAATCAAATTTTAATATATCTACCAAGTGAGTTGGTGGTTCTTGATTAGGATATGTTCGTATATCTACACTTACCACTTCCCAACCTTTCTCTTTTGCTATTTTTCCAACGCTTCCCGTTCCGCTAAATAATTCAAGTATTTTCATTATATTATTACCCATGATTATTTTTCTATAAATTCTACATTTTCAATTTCAAAATCCAGCCACGGTTCTTGTTCGTTGATGAACTTTCCTTTAATATTAATTACGCCTCTTTGCGTCCAAGAACGGGTCTTTATTACATCACGCTCCATCAGCCTTCTTTGTCCTCCTTGGGTGAATTCTGTTTTTATTATATATTTACACATATTGTTGCCTTCAACCAAGTTCTCGTCCTTATGTTCTATATCATAGGAATTTGTGGATATATCTTCTTTGTGAGAATTAATTTCTTCTTGTAATTTTTCAATAAATGCTCCATATTCTTCCCAGGCTTCGTGGTATATAGCCCAGTTATTTGGACTATAGTCAAATTTTAACCAATAATTTCCTACTTTAATTTTAATAGTTTGTTTATAGTCCCAAGCCAGGGCGGAAAAGAATGATTTTGAGTGGCGGAATTGAGGGTCGTAAGAAGACATAATATAATAAACATTCATTATATTATTTTAAAATCAATTTTCAAATAAAAAAATAAGTATTTAATCTTGAGTTATATTCCATAATTCCATCGCCCTCCACCTGTCTTGTGTTGAGCAAAACTCCCTATATTTCCAGTCCATTTTGCGACCCTTTTTGGTGGTTGTCTTGGCTGACTGGGTGGAGCAAGAGGTCTATGTCTTGGGTTTATAATCTTATTAGGGTGTGGTTCTTTACTTGTTGAATGTTTTTTCTTTCTTTTTTCTTCATACATATCCATATAATTACTAAAATCATCATATGATAATTTTGTATTTTTTTGAGGAGCTGCCATTTTGGGTTTTTCTGCTTTTTTCTTTCCTGCTGCTTTTGCTTGTCTTGTTGCTAAACTTTTAGCTCTTCCTCTTGCTAAAGCATCTAATTGAGATTGGCTCATAACTTTCTTCTTTCTTTTTACTTTATCTTTTCCTCTTCTTCTTTGTGGAACTTCTTTTAATTCAGTCTGGAGAGAATTTGGTAAATTATCTTTTATTTCATCTTCTTTTATTTCTTTTTTTTCTAATTTTATATTTTTTTTTTTGAAATCTTTTCCAAAGACATCATTTGCTCCTACTGGCGGCTCTTGGATTTCCTGTTGGATTATTTCAACTTCTTCCTCTATTTCTTCCATGGGTTTTATAGCTAAATCAGCAAGAGGGTCTTTAACTTCAGGCAATCTATTCTGGCTCATTATATATTAATATTTATATTTTATTTTTGTATAAAAACTTTATCTTGTCGAGAAAACTGTCGCATCACCTCCTTGTCTAAATCCCTCCTCTCTTTGTCTTCTTTTTATTTTTATTGTTATTGTGCTCGTGCTGTCTAATACATTTGGTTTGTTTCCAAGAGCGTCTGTGATGCGGCAACGCAATTGTGAGACTGAAAATGATGCGGGATTATTCAAACATATCCAATTTTCCATAGGACAAGCAAAGAATTCACCTCTATGATTTCCTACTCTATCACCTCCAGCTGGTGTCTTGTAAGGTCTATCACCAATAGGAATTACACCTACTATTGCAGCACTATTACCTCCACTATTTAAATTTAATGTTCCTGCTGCGTCATCTCCTGATGAATTACCATAATATCCTGTTATTGGTAAATCTGGTAATGTAACCACTAAATTCAAGTTTTCTGGTAATGCTAAACCTAATTCTATATCTGCGGGTAATCCTGCTGCCGTTGGAGGCATAACTGCTGCGGCTACTTTACCGTAATGTCCTATATATCCTAATACTTTTGCTAATGTTGCTTTTCGTAATATTTGACGGCAATATTTATCCCAACTTCCACCCTGTGCTTGATCAAGAGCATTCTGTATAGGTGATAAATTATTTAATAAAAATGTATACGCTCCAAAATTACCTAAATCTGTAGCATTCATAGCAGCAGGTTCTGTTGTTCTATGATGAATAGCATTACATAATACACGAGGTTCCGTATGCGATGAACTTGTCCCCATACGAAGAGGAAGATGTCTATATAAATCAAAATTTAATCTATCAACACCTGCTAATGTTGGCGACCAAGTTCCTACATCTAATGGGTCGCTTATTATAATTTTTCCTGCTGTTCCTCCCCCAGTCACAGCGGCTGGAGGGGTTGTCCAAGCATTAGTAGGAAGAGCTGATATTCCCCAATATCCTTCTAAAACATAAACAGGTGCTGCTCCTGTAGCGTCAATTACAGGACGCATTCCAAGTGTTATATGACCTGCGGGAGCGGCTGGAAGAGCTACTTGTCCCCAAATAACAGTCATACCATCTTGTTTATTATTTGTTCCTTCTACTGTTTTACGACCAGGCTTACGGGCATAAAAAGTGGCAGTGCAACTTCCATCAGCAGCTACTCTTGATAATTCCCACCATACTGTATATGCTGTGCCTCCATTTAATTTATTAATATTACTATTAACTTCATTCATTTTGAAGCGTGTGAAAGTTGTATTATCAAAAATACCTCCACGCAAAGCAGCTATTTCTTCAGGGGCTGTATTATCTGTTCTAAATCGCCAATTATATCCTCCATGTTCAATATTTAAACCACTCCCATTAGGATTAAATGTTCCTAATCTGGCTCCATTTGTCGTATTCCAAAGGGGATTTAAATCAACAAAATTACCATTACCGTCGGTGCCTTTTAATTTCTTCCAAGCCGCATATACTCCACCTTCAGGTTCAATCCTTCCTGATATTTGTGTAGTATTATTATTACCTCCTACAGTAAGATTATTAACACCAGGAACTAAAATCCAGTCCCCAACATCACCTTCTGTATCAGCCTCGCATACTTGAGGAATATTCCAAAAGGTAAACGGGGCTACTCCAGCAGCTGCGGAAGCCCACCCTCGACAACAATTAGAAATATTAATTTTATCGGGATTATTCATATTGGCATTTAATTCATCTCCAACTCCTTGAGCAACAACTTTAATAGGAAAGTTTTTTCCTCCACTTTCTATACTAATCTCACAGGGTTGATGAGGGGTATATAAGGCAGCATTTCGTGTTCCATCTTGAAGCATCGCACCAGACCCTAACTGAAATCCTAATGTATTACTACCAGCTGCAATATGTGCTTCTTGGTCTATCATCATTCTACGATTAATATTGGAACTTACTAAACAAACCTCCGCATCAGCAGGGAATTTTATTTGCTCCGTCATGAAATTGGAGAAATCTTCAGGGTCATCACCTTTACTGTTAAGAACTATCAAACTCATTTATATTATCTAAATATAAAAAAAATATTTATATACTTTATAATGCCTCATTTTTCAAAAGTCTTTCAAAAAGCAAATCTCAAAATGAAGAAAAAACGGGAACCAAGGAATTTACTTGATGTCGCTAAAATGAAGCCCGAAAAGATGCCAACTCCAGAGGAAATTTTTGGTAAAGATTTAAAAACAAAAAAATAAATTTCTCTCCATATTCTAAATGTCTAACTCATCTGTAATAGAAATATCTTCTGGTGTTGATGTAGGTTATGAATATACTACATATATTTTAGGAATTCTCTTTATTGTTAGTGAATTCTTGCCTTTGCTTAAAGGTAAAAGTAATGGTCTTCTTCACGCTATTTTATGTCTTATTCAAGGTTCTAAATGTCTTCTTGATAAAGCTGAAGTTGCTGTCCAAGAGCAAATTCCTAATCCCCTTCCTTCCGTTTAATCTTCAAAATATATATAATTATGTATATATTTTGTTAATATTAGTATAATAGGTATTATTTATTTTATCCTCTTGTTTCTGTTTTCCTCTAATCCTCCAAATCCTCTCCCCCTCCACCTTTTTTTTTCTATCTCCCAAGTAAAAATCATAAAGTCAAAGTAAAAAAAAATTTCTCTCCAAATTTGGAGGATTGGAGGAAGGAGACCATAACTTTTTACATTATTATACAAACCTCTTACCTGTTGTGCTGTTATACTGATTATCCTCCAAATTCATTTTGTTTGGAGGATTTTGGAGGATTTGGGTGTGTGTTGTTGTATAATTAATCATCATCATTAAAATCTACTTTAACAATATTAGTAAAATAACCTTTCTTTCTACTTTTAGTGTAATTATCTATATCATTTTTAGGTAATTCCTTTTTACTTTGATAATCAAAATCTTTATCTCTCATAATTCCTTTTATATCTTTCAAACTCATATTCTTCTTTTTACATACTTCTTCAAATATTTCAATAACAACTTCTTTATATAAATATCTTCCTTCTTCTTTAGTAAAATAATCATCTACCCATTCATAAGTATCTTCATTTTCTATTAATTCTCTAAAATTCTTATTTAATCTATAAGTTTCTTTTAATCCTTCTTTATAATATTTCATAGCATAAGGATAAAACATTTTAAAAAAAGCACATTTATATCTTTCATTATCAAATAATATTTCAATATCTTCTTTCAAATAAATATTATTTTCTTTACTACATAATTCTTCTTCTTCTTTATTAACAAATTCACTTTCATAATATTCAACACCAAAGCGTCTACCAATTCCCTTATCTACTTTATCACCAAAGTCAGGGGTATGATTAGTCTGTGCTTCCATTTTTCCTTGTATTTTCATATTAATCTCTTCCTGAAATAAAGGCTTACATGTAATATATTTATCTTCAATATGTTCTTTTAACTTGGCTGTATCTAATTCTCTATCACCCCATTCTTCTAAAAAATATAATCTTATAGGTCTTCCAGCAAACTTGGAAAAACATTTATTATATGCTCCAGCAGTATTGAAAGCATCGTTGCCAACTTTATCACAATAAATAGGAAAACATATTCTAAAGCATTTACTATCGGTCGACTTTCCATTACTTGCTTTTTGACCAACTTTAATCATAGCAAACTGTTGTCTAATACAACCAGTCAAGCAATAGCCTCTCCAATGCAACCAGGAATTATAATGACTTTCATTATATCCATGTATCTTCATAAAAATATCTTTTAAATGTTTTAATTCTTCAGTATATGTTTCTTCTATATAATCATAATCAAGAACACCATCATCAGTAATATACATTTCTTTAGTTCTTTCAATCATTAGACCAGTTTTTAAATCAAAAGCACCATTTTTGAATTGGAATAAATGTGCTGTATTATCTTCCAAATTATATTGAATATATCTTTGTATTTCAGGAGTATGTTGTATAGCATTTAATATATGATTAGCGGTTCCATTAGTCCAAGAACCAGTTGATGAGAAATTCCTTAAAAATCCTGTAATGGCTTTCTTAACTTGTTTTTTATATTTTTCTTGATTATCACTATCCTCTGGAAGCAAAGAATATCCTCCCATTAATTTATTTCTCCATATAGGATATTCTTTTTTAATTAAATAGGTGACCCAAGTTTTTCCTTTTCCTTTCCCTTCGTCCCAAGTATTACTTTGTTCATTAAAATAAGCAACACGCCTACATTCTAATTTATAATTAAGATTAACCATAAAACTATTTTTATATTTATTATAAAATTCATCTTGAAATAATTTATTTGGGTCTTCTAAAAATCTTTTAAAATCATATTTTTGTCTATTTTGAGACCAGTTAGTATTCCATGATGCGAGATAATCATTATATCTACTATCAAGTCTGGTTGCGTCCCATCTTTCTCTAACCCAACTTTCATTACTAAAATTACAATTAGGTCTGCTTACTCTTTCTAATAATAAATTATAAACATCTTCACTGCCACTCGCGGCAAATCCTTTGATAATTCCAGAACATTTTTGATAATTTCTAATGGTTTGGTCAGGAATATTATTAAGATTATCTTGAACAGCTTGTAAATCAATATCATCGGCAGGCGTAGCAACAGCGACAGCTGTAGCAACAGGAATAGGAGGGGGTGATTGTTGAGGCTCTTGATCAAGAGAGGGAACTGATGGAGCTCCTCCCCATGAGAAAGAGGGTATTTCTTCATATATTTTAATACCTTGTTCTGGATTATTAAGAACACTATCTAATTTAGCCCATTCCCAAAAACCTTTACATAATAATTCAATAGCTGCTCCCCCATTCGCACTCTGTCCAAAGTCGTGAGTTGGGAAGTCTTTTTTTCCTTGAATATTATCAGGTAAATTATCAGCTGCAATAATAATATGTTTTCCATATTCTTTAGTATTTGATTGTATATATGGGTGTGTAGTGAGTAATTTTAATATTTTAGCTTGATATTCATTACTTTCATTTAAAACAGCATCAATATCAATAACGGCAATTTTAGTTGTATCAACACCAAAGTGGGTATATCCATCAGGATTACCCGCATTATAACGAGCCCATCTTTGTCTTATTATATTTTTTTTTGTTTCCCAGTCTTTGTTAAGCCAGCCCATTTTCGCCCTATCGGCAAATTTCTTGTGTCTTACGCCTTGGTCGTCAGTCCAAATCTTGAGTTTGATAGGACAAGTTTTAATCTCGTTTTCTCTACACCATTCTAAATACTCCATTTTATAAATATACAATAAAAAAATATCTTTATATTAATTACAATATAACTAATATAAAAGTTTTAAGAATAACTAACTCTATTCCTTGCGTTTTCTTCTCATAAGATTGAGACCAAGTGTGAGTTGTTTATGAATTTTCTTACTCATTTTGATGTCGTTATTTTTAAATTTGAACGAGCTTCCATCGGGAATTTTATTAATTCTCTCCAGTTCAGTTCTCTTAAACTTATAGGACATAGGGACTTTAAGAGAGCGATGTAAACCTCCTTTATTGAAAGTGATTTTTTCGCCACCGAGGACGGCGGTTGCTTTTTTTCTTGGAATATAAGGTCGTCTTTTTTTTTTAACATCTTTTCCTCCTTGATGAAAGTCTTTATCGCCTCGTTTGGTAGTATAGTCTAAATCACCAGGTCTTGTTTTACTTTTGCTCCCCTTCTTTGAGGAACTTTTTGTTTTGGTGGTCATACGAGAGGACGATGTGCTTGATTTGGGTTTTTTCTTCTTGGGCGGCATCTTGTATATTATATAAGTATTTTATTTTTTTTTGATGTTCTTCGTCAAGCCAGGCTTGGTGGAGTTTGGTTCTATAATGTCTTTGTTTATGAGTGTAAGACCAGGTTCCACCGCAAGGGCAATATCGTGTATGTTTATTGGCTTGTCTCCATTTTTCTTGTCTTGCTTTAGTTTTTGCTAAATCTTCAATAGAACATTTACTATTTAAGCTTCCTATAGTATTAATCCATTTGGCTTCCTCGATAAATTGTAATTGTTGTTCAGTATCCATAATAGGAATACATGTGAGGTCATTTTTGGTCATACCGCACTTTCTAAAATGTTGATAAACGGGTGAGTAATAACTTCTTCTTTTAGGATTAAAACATTCACTTTGATGTTCGGCTTGTCGTTTTCTTAAAGGTCGGCAGGTGCTTCCTACATAGATTTTATCATCAGTAGCTTTAATAATATATATTTGAGCCATCTATATATTATTATTTTATATTTATTTAAGTTAAAATTTCCGCATAAGTTATACTGCTTGTTTTTTCGCATAATATTTTTCAGCAACTTGGGTTGTATGACCCATTTGCTCTGCTAAATCCATTTTAAATTTTAATTTAGTATCATTTTTTTGAGTGTTAGAAATGAAGATTGTTCTTATAAGAGTTGGAGAGACTTTTTTATTAACCCAGCTTTTAGTAATTCTCATAACGGCTTGAGAGAGTGCGTTTTTGCTTAATGGTTCCATAGATTGATTATAAAGTAAAGTTCTCATATTAATATTGTCTGCGAATTTTTCTTCAGGATTACCATATTTTAAATAGACATTCATGATGTTATTTAATTTGGGTGGAACTCTTAATATATAGACAGATTGTTGAATGCCATTTCTATCTAAATTTTTATTTTTTTGAACTTGTTTTCCAAAGGAGAAGAATTTTTTATTTTTCCCAACAATAACGAGGAAGTTATGTTTTTCTTTTTCATCAGTAGATAATTTATTATAATTTTTTCTATTCATAATCATCATATTAGCATAATCAAGTCTTCTGGGTGCTATAAGAGTATATAAGCCCATAATGAGCCAATCTTGAAGGAAAAGTCTTTGTGCTTTGGTAATATTATCAAAATCATATAGTCCTTCTTTTTTATGTTTATGAAATAATTTTTTCATTTGTTTTGTAATTTTGGAGAGAATATTCCACTCAACCCAGTTAATATCTTGTTTTGAGCTTTTCTTTTGTTCAATTTGATTTCTATTATAATCATCACTTAATATTTTTAATTTATCACAATAAAGATTATATATATTTTTCTCTCCAGATTGTTGAATAAGTTTAGATTTAGAACGGTCGGGTTCTAACATAATTAAAACAACAGAGTATAATAAGCGGGATTTACTCTGGCTGCGAGGCTTGGCTTCTATCCACGCACAAACTCCACTTACATCTTGAAGAAAGTCATTATTTTTGTATTCTTCTCCAGTCATCGCACTTGAAAGCTGGCGAATATTAGTTGCGTATGATTTCCAAGTAGCAACTTTGGTATTTCTAAATTTCATCACTTGTTCTCTTAAAGTGTCCATATTTATATATATATAAATAGAAGATAATTCTCTTTAATATGTTTTTTTAAATGAACTTCAATTTTCAAATGTGTGTCTCTTGATCAAGAG